>Ga0315532_1000881_pt1 | contig 23702 bp, 16 predicted proteins | sample SalMarWE160370MG_FD_203082 | JGI IMG/M metagenome (GOLD analysis project Ga0315532, IMG submission 203082) | Salt marsh sediment microbial communities from the Plum Island Ecosystem LTER, Massachusetts, United States - Salt Marsh Sediment WE1603-70 ...
ACTGCTGCGCCTGTGATCTTGAGCCGAGGAGTGATGTTTCCAATTATTCACCCGCCTTTTTAAGAAATCGCCTTCGCCATGAGCTAGTCCCGCTCCTCCAAAGCTACAACCGCAATATCAGTGGTGCTTTGCTGCGTACGGCTCATACAGCCGCAGATGATCTGTCATTCCTTGAAGAGCATGTTTCTTTAGCATGGAGTCAGGTAGTTACGGAGCAGCCAAATGGCATCCTTCTAGATAGTAAAGCGTTGCTTTCGCTTCACCCGTCGCTTCAACGGCACCTTTTGCGCCGCGTTTTGGGCCAGATCTTGGGAGAACTCATAGATATCCAGTTAATTCATATTGAGAAGATGATGGATGCCTTATCGAAGCCAGCGGGTAGGAGGCTATCTCTACCCAGGGGGCTGATTTTTCATGTAGGTTACCACACATGCCTAGTGGCGAGGGGGGAGCAAGATACATGTCCTTTCACCCCATTGGAAGGAGAGCATAGACTAAATGTGCCTGGGGATACTGTGCTTCCAGGATGGAGTGTGAGGGCGAACATAACGACGCCTGGGCGGGCTACTGAGGGCTTCAGGGCATGTCTTGACCTTGATGAGTCAGGTATGGATTTAGTGGTGCGAGGGCGCAAGGCTGGAGACCGGTTTCAGCCCCTGGGAATGGCTGAACTCAAGAAGCTACAGGACTTTATGGTCGATGCCAAGATCCCACGGGCATGGCGCGACCATGTGCCGCTTGTATGCTCGCCAGGGGGTATAGTCTGGGTAGTGGGCTGGCGCATCGCTGAGCGGGTCAAGGTCAAAGATTCAACAAAGCAGGTTCTACACTTGGAGTTCGAAAGGCTTTGACCTCTTTAGTAGCAGCCAAAATGTAGCGCGAGGCTTTAGCCTCGCAATCGGCGACCCTGAAGGGTCGTGCTACGAAGGTGTTAATTTTGGAAGATGACCAAGCTTAAGATACCTCAAGCAAAAACTGTTTTCCCCTTAAACTTTATTGTTACTTTCCTAGGCTTTCTTGATACCCACCTGCTAATCCCGATAGTGGCTCTATATGCTTGGGACCTCGGTGCCGGTGTAGGGATGGTTGGGTTGATCGTAGGACTGTACTCGATAGCCAACACCCCAGCAAACATAATCTTCGGACGGATGGTCGACAGAGTGGGCTACAAGAAACCCCTGATTATGGGTCTTCTGGGAGATGCTATCGCTATGTTTGGTTATGCTATATGTCGTTTGCCTTTCCATCTAGCCGTGGTACGGTTGTTCCATGGCATTAGTGGTGGTGTACTAGGTCCCGCCACTATGTCGGTGAGTGCCGAGCATGCTGCTTATGGTCAAAAAGGTAGGGCGATGGGATTTTATGGGATGGCGATGGGGATGGCTACGCTGGTAGGCTATGGCCTCAGTGGAGTGATGGCCTCTCGTATGGGCTATGGGTTCGTATTCTACTTCGGATCAGTGGCGCTTCTTTTAGGGGTGTTGTTGGCTGTTGTGATGCCAAAAGCGAAGGCCCCCGCTACAGCAATAAAAACGTCTCTTAGCCAGGACTTGAAAAAGATAGGGGGATTACTTCGAAGAAGGGGCTTGTTAACCTCATATTGCTCAATATTCGCCCAGTACTTCGCCTTTGGGGGTGTTGTTACACTGTTGCCACTGTATGTTAAGGGCCAGGGCATGGAGGCGTTCCATGTGGGAATGTTGCTTGCGACCTTTGCTATCGTTTTTACCCTGCTCCAGTTCTTCGGCGGGGCTATCGCTGACCGTGTTGGACGGCAGATACCTATCACTGCCGGTTTGGGTCTTTGTGTGGTTTCGCTGGTTGTGATGCCTGCTCTTGGAACCTTTGCTCTTCTAGCTGTAATTATGGCGGTATATGGGGCAGCCTATGCACTGCTGTTTCCATCGATATCCGCTCTAGTTGCAGACCACACCACGCCAGAAGAGCGTGGCAGAGCAACGGGCATTTTTCACGCACTCCTGACTGCTGGTGTTGCCATAGGGGCGCCGTTGATGGGATGGGTGGCATATTTTGTCGGGATCGAGTTAGGATTGGCCCTTTGCTCTTGTGCTGTTGCCTTGGCTCTGATTGTAGCCTGGGTGGACTTGGGCAAGCAGAATCCTGTGCAAGACCCATCGAGCGCATAAACGCTAGATGTAGGATTGTTCTGGTTCTTCTTTAGTTTCGAAGGCTATAGGTGTCGGCTGCTCACTTCCGGGTCGCCGGCGGAGCCACAGGGCTATTGCCATGGTCACTAACGCTACCGCCGCAATGTAAATCTCTACCTGAAAGGCAGTGAGATATGCTCCCTGGAGAAGAAGCACACCATAGTTAGTGAGGAAATGGAGGAACGCAGCCAAGAGGTAAAACTGCCACCATTTACCCCTAAAGAGACCGTACGTGGCGATAGCGGTGGCCCCGATATGGAGAGCCACAGTGAAGAACCTCTCCCAGAAGCCCAGCAGCGCTTCAAAACCATAGGCCTCAACCCAGCCCCATGTCCAGCCTGAGGCGAAGACCATATTCAACACCCACTGCGCCTCGAAGATGCCGAATCCCGCTCCTGCTATTGCTCCTACTATTATTGCCATCCTGGCTTCTTTTGGGCGCCTCCACTTTATGTATGCTAAAGGCGGCAATAGTTTTGCTACCTCTTGAACCAGACCGCTGAGGAGAACTGCCGGTATCCCGGCAAGCAAGATCCAGCTCAATAAGGTTTCCTGGCCCCAGAAATGGTTAAGAGCCTGGCTAGACCATGTTTGGAGGGGGATTTGAATGAAGCAAACGGCAGCGAGGGTGAGAATGGCGCTGGAGACAAACACTAAAAGAAGGGCGACAATGAAGACTGGCACGCGCAGTCCGTTCTTCCTTAACCATGGTATGAAAGCGGAGAGCCACACAGCACCGAAGGTAAAAGCCAGACCAATTCCCCACGCGGTGAGGCTATGAAAGAAGGAAACGAAGAAATCCCAGGAAATTTGTAACACTAACTCGCCTATTGCTGATTACGGATGCTCTGTCAGCAGAAGAATAGTATCGCCCTTTTGGTACTTGACCAGGTAGTGGGGGGCTTCCACGCCGTACCAGAAATGGATTGTAATGTTGAGAACGGACAGCTCCAGTTTATGGCAATTGAAGCTTCCCGCTGGTGTCTCCACGGTCTCTTTCCCTAAAACGGTTACGGTGGCAGCGGGCTTTTGGTAAATAGTCCAAATTATGATGTTAGTGTAGCGCCCCGCGTAGCCCTCCTCGAATGGAAGCGTCCTGAACAAATACCAGACTTGGTCGTTGGCATAGGAATCAGCGGGGATATTGAACTCATATGGTCCTTGATGATGGTTGCCTGGCAGGTCAGCATCGATAATGACTTTGTTTCTGTCCTCATAATTAGCTCTGACCTCATACAGACCTTGCGGCAGTGCTCCACCAAGCGGCACGTTTACTGTTCTGGTCTCAGAAATTGGCTTGAGGTCGTCAGCATTCATAGCTATGGTGATGTCATCGGTGGTGTTTCCTATCACTGTGAAGGTTGTCATTATATAGCGTTCACCTTCTCTCTGTATGGTCATATTTAGCGTCCCGAGCTCTGTACCTTGGGTGTCGTGGACGGCATAGCTTGTCGTCTCACCATCGGCCCAGGGGATCTGGGCTATGGTGATGACGGGCACTGACGGTCCACAAGCAACCAATGCTAGGCAAATAGAGAGGAGCAGTGCTAAGACAGGCAACCATCTTTTCATAATTCTATAATTCTCCCTTCACATAATGCGATTTAGCCTTGGGTTTGGGGTGATGCCGGGCAGGCGGCCCCTTTTGGCGGTGGGCTTACCATCTACTTCGTGGAGGTCTGCAGTGAAGTCGATAGGCTTGGCACCGCTGATATAGCTCCCAATACCGAAGGCAGCCACGGGGGCGGCATTTTCTTTAAAGTATCTGATCCGCTCCGGGTCGACGCCACCACTGACGAAGACGGTTACATCTTTAAAGCCGGCGAGGTCAAGCCAAGCTCTTGTCTCTTTGACTAAGTCGGCGGTAACACCTCCCCTCTCACTAGGGGTATCGAGACGCACCCCATGAAGTCTTCCTTGCATAGCCTGGGCTACAATCACGCTCTCCTCTGGTTCATCCTTGAAGGTATCAACCAAGGCTATGCGAGACACGTCAGGAGGCATATGCTTATCGAAAGCGAGGGTAGCGGCTGCAGTATCGCCCATGACTATTATGAGAGCATGGGGTATAGTGCCGGTTGGGGCGATACTAGCAAGCTTGGCCCCTTCGACGCTGGAGCAACCAACACAACCACCGACAATGGCGGCATAATCCAGAATGCCTGCTATCGCAGGATGAACATGGCGGGCGCCAAAGCTGATAATCGGAATGCCTTGAGCCGCCTCTACACACTCCCGTGCTGCAGTTGCCCAGCCGCTGCACTGAGACAACATGCCTAAATAGGCAGTCTCATAGGCACCATAGCTTTGGTAAGGGGCAGTTATCCGAAGTACCACCTCTTTTCTTTCAAAGGATTCACCTTCGGGGAGAGACCAAACCTCTCTATTATTCTCAGGAAGCACTTTATCCAGCAGGGCATGAACTTCGTTCATACCGCAGAGAATGCCTGACCTGGAAGGGAAAACCTCCATGGTAGCTACCGGGTTCAGCCCCTCCTTCTTGAGTATTTCCACAGCGCGGATGAAATAGATATCAGCCGTTTCTCCAGAAAGGATAGAGGCAGGGGTCTCAAATTGATGAATAGACGTTTTTACTGCTGGTGTCTGTATCAACTTTGCTCCCAGAACTTTCTCCATATGATCCAAAGCATGGTAGTGCGCAGCTAAATCGAAAGATGCTACGCAGTCGACAGGCACCTCTACGTCGTAATCGCGATTTCTGGCATCGGCGACGGTATGCACAACACAGATGTCGGTGCAAACCCCGCAAACGATCAGCTTCTGTGGAGCCAGTAGCTTTAGCTTCTCATCAAGATCGGTACCGAAGAAGCCGCTAAAGCGCTTCTTCGGTATGACCTCCCTAGGATACTTGGCGAGCTCGGGGATCACCTCTGCCTCTGAGGTCCCAGCTATGCAATGAGGGGGGAACATCTTAAATTCAGCGTCGTCGGGGGCGTGATGGTCGCAGATAAAAAATATCCTCGAGCCTTTTTCAATCTCTTGTTCCAGAAGCCTCTGTATATTGGGGATGATGTGGCGTGCCCCTTCACCACAGTAAAGAGGGTTTCCTTCCTCCAAAAAGCCGCGGAGCATATCCACTACAAAAACTGCGTTAGACATCGTTTATAGGCTCCCACTTTTTCGTCATCTTATTTTACTTTCTGGGGATAAGTCAAGCTGAGGTGGCTTTGGCGCTCCCAGCAAGAAGATGAGGACCAAGGCAATAATGGTGATGAGGATGGAGAGGATGAATGCCATATCATAGTTACCCGTAACATCGAAGATATAACCGGCGATGAAGGGGCCGATAGCCGCGGCGATGGTGATAAAGGCCCATAGGCCTCCATAGATGGCGCCGAAGGAGATCAACCCAAAATGCTGGCTCACGAGCAGAGGCTCCAGGGCAAACATGCCTCCGATTCCCAAGCCAAATACGACCACAAATAACCAAACTACGGCTATGGAGCCTGTCCCCAATAGAATAATGGCTAGTCCTCCTATCTGAAGAAGAAAGCACAACATAACCATATACTTAATGGGCACCTTATCAACGAGATACCCTGCCGTTACCCTGCCGAAGACACTTATCCCAATGGTAATAGCCAAGATTGTTGATGCCATCTGGTGCGAGACCCCCTCGTCTTGGAGGAAGGGGACGAGATGTGCGATGATGGCTCCTGTTCCCAGAAAGGTCAGACTCAATGCCCCGGTGATGAGCCAGAAAGTTTTCGTTCTCAGGGCGCTGGATAGTGTCCAGGTTGCTCCAGCCTGAAAATCCTCTGTCACTGGTGTTTTGGCTTGCATCTCCTCGGAGGTCTTGCCATCGGGCGAGAGATACATTTCCTCTGGCCGCTCTCTAATGACAAGCATGCTTAACGGGGCGAGGGCAATCAAGATAATGAGGCCCAAAATGTGATAGGCCGTTCGCCAGCCAAGTACGGAGATAAGGTAGCTTGCCAAGGGGAGCATGGTTAGCCCTCCGATGCCGAAGCCACTCAGAGTGACCCCTATTGCCAATCCTCTCTTCTTGTCAAACCAGCTGGATACGACTCTGGCGATGGGGATATTGAGCGCGCCGAGATGTCCCAGCGCCATGACAAAATAGAAGGCATAAAAGTACCAGAGAGAAGTGCTGAAGCCGAGCAGGGCAAAAGCGCCGCCGGTGATCAATGCCCCTGCAGCCATCACCTTTCTCGCTCCATACCTGTCAACCCACGTTCCTACTAATGGGGCTGCAAGCCCAACTAGGGAGGCGACGGTCATCGCCAGGGATATCTCGGCTCTCGACCAGCCGAAATTATCGCTGATGGGGATAATGAAAGCACCGAAGGTGTAGTAGCCTATACCGCCAGCTAAAAGGAGGCTTGTGAAGCCTACGGCAACAATACGCCAGCCGTAGAAGATGTTAGATATGGGCATTATACCCTTTCTGGCAAGTCAAGAAGGGGAGCGAAATCGCAGGCGTAACAATCCCTTTACATCGTCGAAGGCTGTTCTAGAGACGGAAACCCTCGTGTCGGGGTCCTCAATCCAGGTGACCGGTACATCCTTGGTTCGATAGCCCTTCTTCTCAGCGAGGATAAGAAGCTCGGTATCGAAGAACCACTTTTGATCCTTTATGAGCGGTACCAGTTCTTGCGCTGCTTTACTGCTCAAAGCTTTGAAACCGCACTGTGCATCAGAGAATTTTGATCTGAACATCGCCTTGATGAGCAGATTGTAGCTTCTGGACGTCAATTCGCGTTTAAAAGAGCGCTTGATTGATGAGCCAGGCATGAGGCGGGAACCAACAGCGATGTCGTAGCCTTCCTCGACTGCTTGGATCAATTTCGGGAAGGCTTCAAGGTCTGTGGATAGATCGACATCCATATAGCTTACGATGTCGGCTGTGCTGTCAAGCCAAGCGCGTCGCAGCGCTCTCCCTCGACCTTTTTCGTCCAGGTGCAAGGAAACGACATCGGAATACTCGCTGGATAGTGCCTGCGCTACATCCCATGTTTTGTCAGTGGAGGCATTATCAGCGATGACAATAGTCCAGTTGTGTGCAAGATTACTCTCCAGGAATTGCCTCAGGGTATTAATACTCTGTTTGAGGACTCGCTCTTCATTGTAGACTGGTATTACTACATCGACGGTAGTCACTTTGCCCCTTTCCTCAAATTGAATTCATTGCTCAATATACCTATAAGGGTGGTACCGTGATAGTGGCCATCGACGAAATATCGGTGGCGTACTACACCCTCCTTGACAAAGCCACATTTCTCGTAGGACCTGTGGGCTCTTAGATTACAATTCGGAGTGTTGAGACAGATGCGGTGGAGATTCAATTCGTAAAAGAGGTAATCTCGGGATCAATGCTTGAAATGGCGCACGCCAGTGAAAACCATGGCGATGTTGTACTCATCGGCTACTTTGATAACCTCTTCGTCGCGCATCGAGCCCCCAGGCTCAATTATGGCAGTGATGCCACCTTTGGCGGCCAGTTCCACACCATCTGGGAAGGGGAAGAAGGCGTCAGAAGCGAGCACACTGCCTGTGGCGCGCTCGCCGGCTTTCTTCAGGGCGATCTCCACACTATCGATCCGGCTAGGCTGTCCCGCGCCCATACCCAGAAGCGTACCGTCTTTGGCTAAAACAATGGCATTCGATTTTACATGCTTTACAGCTCGCCAGCTAAAACGAAGGTCTTTGGTCTCCTCTTCCGTCGGCTGGCGCTTGGTCACCGGGCGCAGGGTTGGGTCCTCGGTCTCGAAGTCTCCCGTCTGGACTAGGAAACCTCCGACTACGTGACGGAAGGTCAGGGACGGGACGCCCTTCTTATCCGCTGTTGGGCCCATGGTGAAGAGGCGAAGGTCTCGCTTCCTATTGAGCAGAGACAGGGCGGCTTCATCGAATTCAGGCGCGATGATAGCGTCGAAGTGCGTCTTGTCGATCTCCTCGGCCGTTGCATGGTCTATCTTTCTATTGGAGGCGACGATTCCGCCGAAGGCCGATACCGGGTCGCCGCTAAGGGCTCTCCGATAGGCTTCAGCGAGGTCGTCATGAGAAGACAGTCCGCAGGGGTTGTTGTGCTTAAGAATGGCAACTGTGGGAGAAGCAAAATCAGATACAATACCGAGGGCAGCATCTAGGTCGAGAATGTTGTTAAAGGATAGAGCTTTGCCAGACAATTGAGCAGCTGCCACGACACTAGACCCCTCCTCTCGCACAACGTCCATTTTGTAGAAGGCAGCCTGCTGATGAGGGTTCTCGCCATAGGAAAGTTCTTGGAGCTTCCTCAGTGCGATGGTCATATCCGCCGGGAATTTCTCGTCCTCTGGTCTCAAATAGCGTGCGATGGCGGTGTCATAGAGCGCCACATGTTGAAATGCCTTCTGGGCCAGCCTTTTTCGTTCTTCGATGCTTACTTCTCCTGAGAGCAGTTTCTCCAGAACGGGCTGGTAGTCTGCGGGATCGACTATCACGAGTACGTAGGGGAAGTTCTTGGCGGCGGCGCGAATCATGGTTGGTCCGCCGATGTCGATATTCTCCAGCGCCTCATCAAGTGTGACCCCTTCTCGGGATACTGTCTGGACGAAGGGGTAAAGATTGACTGCCACCAGGTCGATGGTCGCTATCCCCCTTTCGCTGAGCTCTGCAAGATGACCGGGTACGTTACGCTTGGCTAGAATCCCACCATGGACAGCAGGGTGAAGTGTCTTCACGCGTCCGTCGAGGATCTCGGGGAAGTTCGTCAACTCGCCAACACTGTGAACGGGCACCCCTGCCTTTTGGAGAGCACCCTTAGTGCCTCCAGTGCTGTATATCTCCACTCCAAGCTCCTTCAGACCACGAGCAAATTCAACAAGGTCTGTTTTGTCTGAGACGCTCAAAATTGCTTGCATGAGTTACCTCCTAAAGCATAGCTATACGTTGTGTTCCCTTCTGTTCCACCACCTCACCGATTATTTTGGCCTCTGGTATCTTCTTGGTCAACTCCTCGACATCACTTGGAGAGCAAACCACTATCATGCCAACCCCCATATTGAAAACGCGGTGCATCTCCACCTCGTCCACATTGCCCTCTTTCTGAATTAGTGAGAAGATGGGAGGTATATCCCAGGACTTTTTCTCGATTTTGGCTGCCAACCCCTCAGGCAGGATACGAGGCAAATTACCAGGAATGCCTCCACCTGTGATATGGGCTATGCCTTTAATCAAGGGGAGGAGCAGATGGAGAATGGTATAGTAGCAGCGGTGGGGTTCAAGAAGCTCCTCACCCAAATTGCGACCCAGTTCGGGATAGATGCGGTTCAGACACGAAGAATCTTCGTCGATGTTGAATATCTTTCGCACCAGGGAATAGCCGTTAGTATGGAGCCCGCTTGAGGGCAAGCCAATGATGCCGTCGCCAGCTTCTATCGAATCACCATTGATGAGCTTGCTCTTTTCCACTATGCCTACAATGAATCCAACAAAGTCGTACTCGCCCTCTGGGTAGAGGCCAGGCATCTCAGCAGTCTCACCACCGATGAGAGCGCAGCCCACCTCCCTCAATGCGCTGGTCATGCCTTGTACGATGCTCTCTAAAATACTGGGCACAAGTTTAGCCATGGCTATATAGTCCTGAAAGAATAGCGGCTTGGCACCACAGGTGAAGATGTCATTTATGCAGTGATTTGCCAAGTCAATACCTATAGTATCATGTTGGTTTAAGGCACAGGCGATCTTTAGCTTGGTGCCGACTCCGTCGGCGCTGGAGACGAGGACAGGTTCTTGATAGCCCTTTAATTCGAAAAGCCCACCAAAAAACCCGAGGTCGCCCAGGACCTCGGGTCCAAAAGTGGTACGCGCTAGTTTTCGAATAGTTTTCACAAGTTTATCGGCGACATCGATGTCTACACCAGCGGCCCGATAGGTTCCCTTTACAATCTTGGCAGCCAAAAATCACTCCCTGACAGGCTCGAGTGCCAGTTTATCCATCTCAAGCTGCACCGGGATTGGGTATTCGCCAGTAAAGCAGGCAAGGCAGAAGAGATCCTTGGGCAGCGCTACCGCCTCCATGAGGCCTTCTATGCTCGAATAGCCAAGGGAATCAGCACCGATGGAATCGGCAATCTGAGAGACATCTTTGTGGGAAGCGATGAGTTCCCCTCTTGTTGCCATATCCACCCCGAAGAAGCAGGGATATCGAATGGGTGGGGCGCAGATGCGCATGTGTATTTCCTTGGCTCCAGCCCGCCTGATCAGACTGATTACCCTCGGCGTGGTGGTGCCGCGTACGATGCTATCATCGACTAATACAACTCTCTTGCCCTCCAATATCTCGCGCATCGGGTTGAACTTGAGCTTGACGCCAAGCTCCCTGATACGCTGATCAGGTTCGATGAAGGTACGCCCAACATAGCGATTCTTCAACAGCCCCTCAGTAAAAGGTATCCCCGACTCTATTGAATAGCCAAGGCCTGCTGCCGTCGCCGAGTCTGGGACGCCTATCACCAGATCGGCATCTACCGGATGCTCCTGAGCTAGTCTCGCTCCCATGGCTTGTCGTGCCAAATATATACGTCGGCCCTCTATTATGCTGTCGGGTCGGGCGAAGTAGATGTATTCAAAGATGCACAGGCCTCTCTTTCTGGGCTGCTTCTCTTTATAGCTTCTCATCCCGGATGAATCGATGGCAATCACCTCGCCAGGCTCGACCTCGCGAAGGAATTTTGCCCCGATATGGTCCAAAGCACAGCTTTCCGAGGCTAGCACCCAGCCACCGTCGAGGCGGCCTAAGCAGAGTGGTCGAACCCCTAGGGGGTCGCGAACTCCGAAAAGGCTATCCTCGGTCATCAGTACCAGGGAGTAAGCGCCCTCCAGTCTCTTCATTGCATATCTGATCTTGTTAGCCCACGTTTTTTTTGTTGAGGAGAGGATTAGATGAGCGATAACCTCGGAATCCGTTCCAGTGGCGAAATTGCAGTGTTGCTGCTCTAGCTCATTATGCAGGTACAGAGCGTTGGTGATATTTCCGTTGTGCCCCAAGGCAATCTTGCCTGAAGGGCCTTCAGTTAAGATAGGCTGGGCATTAGCTGGGCTGCTAGAGCCGGTGGTGGAATAGCGGTTGTGTCCTATGGCGATGTTGCCCCAGAGTCTGGCTAAGACCTCTTCGTTGTATACCTGAGAAACCAGCCCTGTCTTGGTGTATACATGAATGCGCTTCCCATCGGCGGTGGCGATGCCAGAACTCTCCTGGCCGCGATGTTGCTGAGAATATAGACCGAAATAGGTAAGCCTCGCTACATCCTCACCAGGGGCATAGACTCCAAAAAGGGCACAAGACTCCTTCATCTTTTCGTCTCTCCAGCTCATTATATTGCCCCCTTACTCTAGGGTCAATCTATCTAAATTTGCGTTCTAAGCCAATTCAGAGCGCCATCTATAGCCTTTTCAGAGATGCGAAGCCGATGTCCTGCTCCCTCAACAATCAGAATGTCCTTAGGTTCACCCGCACTGTTGTAAAGCGCCCAAGCGTCTTGTGGGTCAACCACATCATCCTCAGCGCCGTGGACAATCAGGAGTGGCCTTGGAGATATTTTATCGATCCGATTAATCGGGCTAAGCTGACTGAAACTGTCGAGCCATTCATCTACGGAGGGAGGGAAATCGTCGTCCCTGATTATTCCAACGCGGCGAAAATGATCGATCAAGGATTTTGTCCGTGCGGCATCGGTGACGAGGCGGAATTTGGCGGGACATGAGCATAGCACCAACGAGGAGACCCGAGGGTCTTCTGAAGCAACGTAGACGGAGACTGCAGCACCACCACTAAACCCCATAAGGGAGATTTTGTTCTTCTCCACTTCTTTCATACTGTAAATATATTCAAGGACGGTTTCGAGGTCTCTGGTCCATCCTAGAATATCGAAGTTGCCTCCGCTATCTCCTGTCCCTCTGAAGTTGAAGATCAATGTCAAGAAACCGGCCTTGGAGAACCTCTCGGCAAGAAAGGGATAACCTCGATCGTTAGGGTCGGGGATTCCTCTAGGTATACCATGGCAGACGCAGAGGGTGGGGCAGGGCTTCTGCTGTGGGATGTAGACCTCGCCAACGAGGTTGAAGCCTTCCAATTCGAGAGAAATGCCCCTCCGCTTCATATCTACATATCTATCTTAACACAAGCCTAGTCCAATCGACAATAGAAATACATGGTCGGGAGTCCAGAAGAGTGTCATCTTGAGACTTGCTTCGGTGGTGCCTCCAAAGGAGTGTATCTCGGAGCGGAGAAGCTTCTGCCAGATTGCTATCATGAGCCACAGCGCACCGCCGTGAATGAAATAGGGCATGGGACATGTAACTGGGGTATTTGACAAGTACAAGTTGTTGTGCAAAGAAGTTCTTTGAATGTATAATGCCGTGCAACGGTGGTGACACGGCCCCCGCATTAGATGTGGGACTCATGCTGAAGGGCTGCTATGAGTCCCCCAAGGTACAGGTTCGGAGTGTGGAGATATTGAACCTGGCAATAGAATTCAATTCTCGTAGAAAGGAGTGTAAATCATGGCTTACGCAAGGGAGTTAAGATTTGTGTACCGGAATCCCACCAGAGTGGTCTTTGGGGAGGGTTCGGTCTCGGGTATGGCTCTTGAAGTCGAATCCCTTGGCGGGACTAGAGCTTTAATCGTTACCGACGAAGGGCTTACCAAGACCGACCTGCCAGAACGAGTAAAGAGTGCATTGGGGGACAAATGCGTCGGTGTCTTCGGCGAGGTGAAGCCTGATAGCGGTTTTGATGTAGTGCAGAGGGGGGTGGAGGTAGCTCAGGAGCTTGGCGCCGATATACTGGTGAGCGTCGGTGGTGGGAGTTCCATGGATACCGCCAAGGCAATGTCTATCGTCATCAAGGGTGGTGGCAAGCTCTCCGACTATGTAGGAGTACCCATAGCGGGACCGACTGTGCCCCACATAGCAATCCCTACCACGGGGGGAACGGGGAGCGAGGTTACGCAGATAGCTGTAATAAAGGATGACGAGCGAGGGGTGAAGCAGGTTTTTCTAAACGATCACCTCTTTCCGAAACTAGCGATACTGGATCCACAGATGACAGTGGGGATGTCCCCACTGCTGACGGCCTCTACCGGGATGGACGCTATGACCCACGCCGTAGAAGGTGTTGCATCCATAATGAGGGAACCCATCGCCGATGCGCTGAATTTACACGCTATACGCTTGATAGTAGAATACCTACCTCGATGCGTGGAAAATGGGGATGATCTTCTGGCACGGGGGCAACAGATGATAGCCGCCACGCTGGCGGGAATAGGCTGTTCCCATTCACTGTACGGAATAGTACATGCTATGGCTCATGTCGTGGGTGCCAAGCACGGGGTCCCTCATGGCATCGCCAACGGGGTATTGCTTCCCCATGGTATGAGATACAACCTCGATGCTTGCCCCGATCGCTATGCGTTGGTGGCGGAGGTCATGGGGGTCAAGGAGAAGGGGATGAACGATAAGGAGGCCTCTACTGCTGCTGTCAATGTCATGAGTGACTTGATCAAAAGGATCTCCCATCCCCAGAGGCTTCGCGATGTAGGTGTTCCCGTCGAGGCATTGGAGGACTGTGCTACTGCCACCCTCAGTGAACCACCCATACTAACCAACCCTAGGCCTGGCGATCCCAGCGAGGTTCTAAAGATGTTCCAGGAGGCATGGTAGCACACCGAAGCAGCATCAGGAGTGGACCAATATGCCATTCTAAGGGAGTGGCAGTGTGTCATTGATCGTATGAGCAAGTATATCGCTCTGACGACAAATTCTTGTAAGATAATGTAACAATAGTAAAGCGCCTTAACAACTGGATAGTGAAAGGAGGGTAGAATGAAGCGAAAGTACGTGGCTTTGCGCATAATTGCCGTCATCCTCACGGTACTTGCATGGATAGTATTGATACTTGGTGTGATCGGCTCGATTCTGACGGGTGTTTTAGGAGCGGATGCGCTAACAACAGTAGATCTACCAGGAGGCACCTTCGCAGCTATTACTATTATTGTGGGCATAATCGTTTCTGTTGTGTATTTCCTATTTTTGCTTGGCGCTGCCCAATTGATCTACTTAGTCGTTGATGTTGAGCGAAATACTCGAGAGACGGCCTATCGCATCAGGACTGGCAGCAAGGTATTCCCCGAGCAGCTCGAAGACTAGCCATAAGCTAAGTAGCTTGGAGAGCAGTCTTGATGTGACTAAGATTTCTCGGTGGCGATTGCAGGAAATTACCGCCGCAATGACATCGATTTGACAATTAGCTTCGTTTATCCGTAATCAGGGCACTCCTTGCTGAAGAAAAGCCTTTGGAGCTGTAGGTGCTTACGTGGTTAACATGCTGGATTGCGTACTCAAGGTTAGCCAGGGAGACACCTTTTCTTGTTCAAATGTCCATGGGGATTTAGTATATGGCTGAGAGAAAGGATGTGGCTGGAGTAGTATGAGATTAAGCTATACGCTTTTTGAGACTGAGCTTGGCTGGATGGGGCTTGTTGCCTCCACAGCGGGACTGAGGCGCATTGTGCTACCTCGCCCTTCGCGAGAGGCGATGCTTCAGCTTACTATAGAGGGTTTTCCCGAGGCCATCGGCGATGCCTCTTTTTTCGACGACCTGACTGAGCGCCTTAAGCGGTTTTTCGAAGGCGAGTTGGTATCCTTTGATGACAAACTCGATTTGGCTCATGCTACCATGTTTAGACGCGCTGTATGGGAGGCGACTCGCTCTATTCCATATGGCGAGACCCGTAGCTACAGTTGGGTCGCCCACCACATAGGAAAACCCCGGGCTTTGCGTGCAGTGGGGCAGGCGCTGGCCCATAATCCTATTTCCATTATAGTGCCGTGTCATCGTGTGGTGAACAAAAACGGCAATCTCGGAGGCTTTGGTGGAGGCCTGGATATGAAAAAGCGCCTCATTGAGATAGAGGCCCTTCCTCGAAAGGGCAATCAGAAGATTCAGCGGTAGCGGCGGGGCTTCCTACCTCTTATTGTCGATATGACCAAAGCTGAACCCCCACCAACAACGACGACAATTCCCCCGATGATGATGTACAGGTACAGATAGTCATCCCGCCAGTTGGCGGTAACTGTCTTCGGTTCATCCATCAAGATGGTTGCGCTAGTACTGTTGGCCGTCGAATCACCGCTCCACTTGGTGAAAACCTTGCGTATAATTGTGCCTATGGGAGATGTCACTGAGATGGTGGCGGTGGAATCTTCATCGTACCAATCTCCCTCTTCGGGTTCGGGTTCACCATATTCCGAGTTGACTGTAAGGTAATGCTGTGTCTTGTATTCTGTAGCCGCTGTGTGTGGGGCGTCCATGGTTATGGATACGGAGTTGTTAGTTTCGGTGTTATCATCGACAGTCCATTTGAGGAATACATATCGGGTGCCATCGTCGCCGACAATCTCAGCAGTTTCTATGTCAACATCGGTTCCTTTGTCATACCATCCCTCCCCTGACGGGTCGCTATAATCTGCATCAACTGTCAGGTAATGCTGAGTCTTGTAGCTCGCGGTGTATGTTGCATTGCCAGACACCGTGATAGTTTTCGATGGTGAAGCATCTCCGTCTGGACTCCATGATGTGAATACGTATTGTGTCCCCTCCTCACCGCTCGCTGCAGGTGATGGCGCCACGCAGTCATGCGCTGACCCATTGGCCCATGAGAATGACTTCGGTAGCTCGGCGGGAGAGTATGTTGTTCCGTCGATTGTTAAAGATACTACATCCGGGCTGGCACCCAAGGTAACGGAAAATAGTTTTGGGGTAGTAAATGTTAGCTCAGTTCCATTACCGGTGCCGGCAATGTTCTTGGCCTGCGCTCGAAAATAGTATGTCGTCTCTTCCTCCAGACTAGAGATGGATTCACTGAAGGGCTCACCGGTGATCTTACTACCCGTCCAAGTAGTATTATAGGTGTAAGGCTCTCCTGAGTCGGTGTCATATTCAAACCGGTACTGGCAGGGTTCACCTTCATCATCGGTTATAACGCCATTTAGGGTAGCAGTAGGCTCACCGTCACTCTCACCAACTGACGTTGCTGGACTGGTGCTGACAATTGGTGGCTCCGTCACAAAAGTGATATCGAGGGTTCGCCAGTCAAGGTTGTAATCACTATACCAGGGAAACTCCAACCAGCAGTCATAGTTCATATGCATATCTAGATAGAAACGCCCGTTGGGACGACCAGCAGTTGTACCCCAGCTATTTAGCAAAATCCAGTAGTCGTCAGATGTCCCAGGGCCATCATTGTACCCCACGCACAGAACGGCATGGCCACTACCCTCGTCGGAGTCATATATGTGACCGCAAGAGAAGTCCGGGTTCCAAATGACACTCTCCGCTTCGTCATCCCAAAAATCGTGGAAGTTATCCCAATCACTATCATTGGCCAGGTAGAAGGTGAAATACAGCGCTTTGTCCTGGTTGAGTACATTCTTGATATTGCTGATAGCGGTTGTATTTCCTACATCATGAGTATTGATTGTCTCCGCTGTGATGGATGTTGTGGGATAATTGGGCGTCGTGGAAATAGTGCCGGGAGGCACAGTGGTAATCTCGTCATCGCAGTCTTGGATGCCATCCTGCCAGCTGGCATTGGTGTTGGACTACGGAATGGCCTGTTTGGTACCGGCGTAGAAGTGTGCCAGATATGCTAAGGTTCCCCCGCAACAGGCCCAGTTCGAACCACTCCCCCCGCTGTAGTTGGAATTCAGATACTGTATGGAAAGCCGGTCTTTAATTCCATTCTGGACATCAAGGGCAATCTCCATAACCCCGGTGCCAGCCCATGCCCAGCAGTTGCCGCATTTGCCCTGGTCACGTTCAGTCGGGGTATATTGCAAGTGGTCCAGGAGACTGTGAGATGTTCCATATTTTTCTGGCCATTTTCCCATTTGGAAGCTAATTTGCGGATCGATGTAGGCTTCAGGGAGACTGTCACGGAGTTCTAGCCATCTACGAAGTTCCTCCAAAGAGGGTCTCATAATAGGATGTTCGCTCATCTCTTGCGAGTCGCATGAGTGACACCGTTGGCACGGGTCATTCGCTAATGCCACGGCCATCTCCACTGGGAGGCGAGCCTCTGCCTCAAAGCCCTGTTCGGGGGCAGCGGTCTCATGCGCTTCCTCAACCATCGTAGGATCGGCCAAGACCGACTCTACCAGAGAAAACATCATGACCAGAAAGAGCGCAAGAATAAGCAATGTTTTCTGCAAATGTATTCTAACCGTCCGTTCGCTGATCCTATACATCTTGGGGTAATATGCCTTTCGTTCTGTAAGATACCATAAAATGCTAAACTGGTCAATAAGCTTCTTTTAATGCTTTAATTGATATATACAGGTATCAATTGCTATATATAGTTAGTATACCGCACCAAAGTTTGCTGCCTGGAGCCCTGCTTCAGCTTCTTCGGCGTGTGCAGGAAGAGTGCGATGATGTTCTGATGTCGATGAGTTGAGCAAGAATGGCGGTCTTGCCGGATTTGGTGTAGGCCTGGATATGAAAAAGCGCCTCATTGAGATAGAGGCGCTTCGTCTAAAGGGCTATTAGAAGGTTCCGCGGTAGCGGCGGGGCTTCCTACCTCTTGTTGTCGATATAAACAGAGCTGAACCTCCTCCTACAATGACGATACCCCCGATGATAAGATACAGGTACAGATAGTCATCCCGCCAGTTTGCGGTTACGGTTTTTGGCTCATCCATCAGGATAGTTGCGCTAGTACTGGTGGCCGTCGAACCGACGCTCCACTTGGTGAAAACCTTGCGCACGATGCCACCTATAGGGGATGTCACCGATGCGGTGGCTGTTGAGTCTTCATCATACCAACCCTGTCCTTCGGGGTCACCATATTCCGAGTTGACCGTCAGGTAATGCTGCGTTTTGCAGTTTGTAGTCGCTGTGTGTGGGGCATTCATGGTTATGGACACAGGGTTGCCACTCTGATCATCGCCGTCGACGACCCAGTTTAAGAAGATATATTGGGTGCCATTGGTGTCATCATCGCTAATAGTCTGCTCCGCTGTTCCTGTCGTTGCTGTGGAACCTTCGTCGTACCAACCTTCTCCAGATGGGCTGCCATGTTCAGAGGCAACTGTCAGGTAATGCTGCGTCTTGTAATCTGCAACCGCTGTATGAGAGGCGTCCATACTTATGGATAAGGGATTTTTGGTTTGTTCAACACCATCGACGATCCAGTTTAGGAAGACGTAGCGAGTATCGGCGTCACTATCGTCGATGATAGTCTCCTTGGCAGTTACTATCGAAGCTTCTGTCCCTTCATCGTACCAGTCTTCTCCTGAAGGCTCGTCGCCATATTCCGATTCAACTATCAGGTAATGCTGCGTCTTGTAATCTGCAACCGCTGTGTGGGGGGCATCCATGGTAATAGATACGGGGTTTTCGCTTTGATCGATGCCATCAACAGTCCAGTCTAAGAAGATATGGCGGGTGTCATCCTCGCTAATAACCTCAGCGGCTTCTATCTGAGCATTGTTTCCGTCATCGTACCAGCCTTCCCCAGGTGGGCTACCGTAGTCCGAGGTTACTGTCAGGTAATGTTGCGTTTGATAGTATGCCGTATAGTTTCCCTCATCTATCATTGAGAAAGATCTCGATGGTGAAGGAAATCCGTCGCTCCACGAAGTAAATACGTATTGCGTTCCCGCATCACCATCGGCTATCGATTGTACTACGCAATCATGCTGTGTGCTGGTATCCCATGAGAATGATATCGGTAGCTGCTCTGGGAGGTATGTCGTTTCATCAACGGTTATGGATACAACCTTAGGGATCGCACTGATGGTGACTTCATACAATATTCCTGTCATAGTGGTGGCTGTGACTTCTGCATAGTCATCTGACCATTGATCGTTGCCTTGGGCATAAGACCACGCCCGGTAGTAGTAGGTTGTACCGGGGATTAGTCCTGTATCTGATTTGCTGGTCCCGGCACCGAAGTATGCTTCGGTGCCATCGTTCCTGTCTGCCGGGTAACTGCCTTCTTTCCTCTGTATATTTGTCTTATCTGCCCCGTCGCCTTTAGTCCAGGATAGGTCTATCTGAGTGGTACTGGTCGTGGTGGCACTAAAGCCAGTTGGCCCTGGAGGTATCGAGATAGTCAATACCGCTTCGTCTGGCCAGTTATCATACTCCTGTGGGTGTTGCTCGTATTCTGATGGTAGTGGGTAGTCAACCACGAAGGGATATAGGTAGTTGAAGGCCTCTTCCATCGATACTGTACCACTGCTATTGGCATCCGCTGCTCCTGCCAGGCCCTCCACGAAATAGTAGGTGAAGAGGCCATTATGAAGCGCGCTGAACTCCCAGGACTCCTCATCATCGTCGCACGCAGTTAGGACGACACCGGCAATGGCGTCATCGAGATCCCTGGCAAAGCCATCGTCCGAAGCAGGTACGTCTGCTGAGCGCAGGCCCCTGCTCTGGCCTTGGCCAGCTTTTATCATCCCGCCGCTAAAGCATGTATCGATGGCAACCAGCACAGGGGCGCCTGGCATGGCGGATAGCCATTCACCCAGTTCGTCGTCTAGTATTGGATCGGCTGTTTGGAAGTCATACTGACATAGGGCTTCATCTTCGCCATCGGCCTCATCAATAGGAATATGATCGTTAACATGGGTTCCGTGCCCGGAGAAGAAGAAGAAGAAAACATCATTGTCATCACCATTGATTTCCATCCAGTTGATGGCAGCGTAGATATTGGCCTTGGTGGCATCATTGTCGATGAGCATTGTGATATGGTCGGCCTCCCAGTTGGTGCTGGCCAGCAGTACGTCGCGCACATCGTAGGCATCGTCATCGGTATAGTCCAAATCGTTATTTCCCGGATAGTTAGCTACGCCAACGATCACCGCCCAGTAGTCCACATCGGCTTTTTGGGCGTATGCAGAGGGACATGGTTGAATTGGCATTGACAGGGTGACCAAGAACAATGCTAATAGAACAATAAAGAGAAGTTTGTTAGGGCTTATCTTTGGCATATTCACATTCCCTTCAATTTAAAAGTAGATTTATTCCGTTCGACCTCAGCCCTTCGATAAACTCAGGACAGGCCTGTCGAAGTGCCGTTCATGGTTCGACAAGCTCACCACGAACGGCCCAAGCTCACCACGAACGGCCCAAGCTCACCACGAACGGTGTCTACCACAACGAACGATGTCTGACACAACCAGCGGTGCTTGGCACCACGAACGGTGCTTGGCACCACGAACGGTGCCTGACACAACCTATTTGTAACCCGCTTCGCAGCCATGATTCGTTGGTGACCAGCCGACCAAGAGGGTTTTTCATTAGTCCACTATTAAGTCCTCTTCTTCTACCAGGCTGGTGAGTCGCTGGCGGAGCTCAGGGCAGTAGCGTGTCATTATATCGGGGAACTCAAGGTTAATAGTTTCATCTTCCTTATTCACCCTGATCCGTACCCCGTCTCCGCCGGGGTAATCCTTGAGAGCATCCAAGATCTGCTCCAGCCTCGCAATGTCGCCTTCCTCATCCGATGTCTGGGCTATGTTGATCAGGATGCGGTGTCTCTTTGGTGGGACTGCTTCCTCGGTACTCTCCTCGAGCTGATACTGGCGCACCGTATCGCAGCCTAATTGCACCCGCTCTCCCCTTGCCCGCACCCTTCCCTCCACCAAGAGGATATTGCCCTCGGTCCATAGCGCCTTTGTGGCTTCATAGACCTCAGGCCAGGCGGTAACCTCCACCTTGCCATCAAGGTCTTCCAGGATGGCGCTGGCGAAGGGGCGTCCCTCCTTGGTATACAGTTGTCGCACTGACGTAACTATACCGGCAGTTACAACTCGTTGCTCCACCATCTCCTCGTCGATCTGACCACATAAAGCGGTGATATGGGGAGCCAGCTTTGGAGCAGCACGGCTGAACGGGTGCTCCGAGAGGTAGGTCCCCAGTAGTTCCTTTTCCCAAACCAGTTTCTCCTTAAGAGGTGCGTCGTTCCCCTCCAGTTCCAGAGCTGGCAGGGGCAGGGGCACGCTCTCTCCCCAAAGGTCAAACATGGTGGATTGCCCGCTTTCTTTAAGCCGTTGCTCGCTCTGGGATAGAGACATGATGCGATCGATGCTGGCTAAAAGAGCGCCGCGACCACCCAGGCAGTCCAGCGCCCCCACCTTTATCAAGCTCTCCAAGGCGCGCTTGTTGATGGCTCTGAGGTCAGCCCTGCGGCAGAGGTCCTCGATGGATTTAAAGATGCCTTCTTCTTGGCGACTGGCGATGATTGGTGCGACTGCCCCGAGTCCGACGTTTTTGATCGCTCCCAGCCCGAAGCGAATACCCTTTTGTCCATCTGTATCCTCTATGGAAAATGTACTGTCGCTCTTGTTTATATCCGGGGGCAAGATGGGGATGTCAAGACGACGGCACTCATTTACAGCGGAGCTTATCTTCTCCGGTTGACCCATGTGCATAGTAAGCACCGCCGACATATACTCCGATGGGTAATTAGCTTTGAAATAAGCGGTCTGATAGGCGATCATAGCGTAGCTCACACTATGAGCTTTGTTAAAGGCATAGCCAGCGAAGGGCTCAATAAGGTCGAAGACCTCTCTTGCTAGCTCTTCGGAGAATTCCTTCCTCTTTGCCCCGGCGATAAAGCTCTTTCTTTCCTTCCTCATCACAGTCGGTATCTTCTTACCCATAGCTTTTCGGAATATATCGGCCTGTCCCAGGCTGTAGCCGGCGAATGCCTGAACGATGAGGAGCACCTGGTCTTGATAGACGATAACGCCGTAGGTCTCCTCCAATATCTGGGAGAGGGCGGGATGAGGGAACTGGATCGGCTCTAGGCCATGCTTTGCCTTGATGAAGGTTGGGATGTGCTGCATGGGACCGGGGCGGTACAGGGCGATCATGGCGGCAATATCGCTGAACGAGGAGGGCTTGAGTTCCTTGACGAAGCGGCGCATCCCTGTACCCTCAAGCTGGAAAACCCCTGTTGTCTCCCCTGAAGAAAGAAGCTCGAAGGTCCTGGGGTCGTCGAGAGGGATGTTGCTAAGGTCGATGTCGACACCCTGGGTCTGGGCGATGATCTCCGTCGTTTTCTGCAAAATGGTCAGGTTAACCAACCCCAGGATATCCAACTTGAGCAAGCCTATTTGAGCGATGGCTTCCATGGGGAACTGAGTCATAGCGATCGCTTCGTCGTTCGCCCTGGTTGCTTTTTGAAGGGGTACATAGTGGCTAAGTGGTACTTTGGATATGACCACACCAGCGGCGTGGGTCGAGGCATGGCGGGCGATTCCCTCAAGGCGCTTGGCGTTATCGACGAGTTGACGCACGCCTTCATTCTCGAGGTAGAGGTTTCGTAGCTCGTGATTCTCCTCAATAGCTCTCTCCAGGGTCATGTTTGGCCCGAAGGGCACTAGTCGTGCTACCCGGTCAACATCCCCGTAGGGCATTCCCAGAGCCCTTCCTACATCCCTCAGCGCTGCCCGTGCTCCAAAGGTGCCGAAGGTAATGATCTGGGCAACACGGTCGCGACCATATTTTTGAGCGGCATAGGAGATAAGCTCATCACGCCGGTCATCTTGAAAATCGAGGTCGATGTCTGGCATCTCCTTGCGCTCCACATTAAGGAAGCGCTCAAAGACCAGATTATGTTCCAAAGGATTGATATTGGTGATTCCAAGAGAGTAAAGGACGAGGCTGGCGGCAGCGCTGCCCCTGACGCCGAAGAGAATCTTGCGTTCTTTAGCGAAGGATATCAGATCCCAAACCACCAGGAAGTAGTTAGCGAAGTCGGTTTTTCGTATTACATCCAGCTCATATTCCAGCCGCTCCACCACCTCGCTGGAAGGTTCAGCAAAACGACGCGCAAGTCCCGTTCGGCAGAGTTCTTCAAGGTAATCATCAGCATTTTTACCCTCAGGCGTTTTGACCTCGGGAAGAAGGAGACGCCCAAATTCCAGTTCAACATGGCACATATCAGCGATGCGCTCGCTGTTATGTAGTGCCTCGGGAAGGTCGGAGAAAAGCTCTGCCATCTCCTCTTCACTCCGCAGATAAAAGGTGTCTCCAACCTTCAACCGCTTGTCATCATAGATGGTGGAGTTGGTTTGGACGCATAGGAGGAGTTCATGGGAGAAGGCATCCTCCTTGTTGACATAGTGAGTGTCGTTGGTCGCTACGAGGGGTATGTCCAGCGCCTGGCCTATAGCGATGAGTTCAGGATTTATCTTTTCCAGATCCTCTATCGGATGGTGTTGAATCTCGAGGTAGAAATCGTCGAACACTTCCTTGTACCAGAGGGCAGCTTTCCTGGCCTCCTCGCTGTCACCTTCCAGGATGTGGCGCGGGACCTCACCCTGGAGGCACCCTGATAGGGCAATCAGTCCCTCATGGTGTTCTTCCAGAAGTTCCCGATCCACCCTTGGCTTATAATAGAACCCCTCAAGGTGAGCCTTTGTGGTGAGTTGAATGAGATTTTGATAACCCTTTTCGTTTCTGGCGAGCAGGGTGAGGTGATATGGGTTCCTGTCCTT
>Ga0315532_1000882_pt1 | contig 23677 bp, 21 predicted proteins | sample SalMarWE160370MG_FD_203082 | JGI IMG/M metagenome (GOLD analysis project Ga0315532, IMG submission 203082) | Salt marsh sediment microbial communities from the Plum Island Ecosystem LTER, Massachusetts, United States - Salt Marsh Sediment WE1603-70 ...
ACCAGCGCAATAGAGAGCTAGCTACTTTTAACATTATTGCCGAATCACTAAGCCAGTCCATGAGAATTAATGATGTACTGCAGACTGCACTTCGTACAACACTCGATGCCGTGGGCGTACCTGCAGGAAGCATTCACCTGCTGGATAAAGATGCTCAACAGCTTGTACTTGCCGCCAAGAAAGGGCTCAATAAGCAGTTTACCAAGGCCATCACCAGGGTTCCCATAGGTGTCGGTATCCTTGGACGAGCAGCGGAAACAGCAAGCGTTGTTGTGTCAATAAGCACGCCCGATGATGATAAAGTAGTCGCCGGCCAAGGTGTGCCTTTTGAATCAGGGAAGATTCGCTCCTTCGCCAGTGCGCCTCTGAAGTCACGGGGTAAGGTTATCGGGGTGATTAGTCTAGCCAGTCATAGCCATAAGGATTTCACCGCCGGGGAGACCCAATTGTTAACTACAGTTGGTGACCAGATAGGATTTGCCATAAGAAACGCCCAGCTTGTTGAGAAAGCGAGGAAGCTATCGATAACTGATGGACTGACAGAGCTATCCAACCGCCGTCACTTCCATCAAGTGCTCGATATTGAGATGTCCCGGGCACGCCGCACTGGTCGCTCTTTCTCTCTGGCAGTCCTCGACCTTGATGGGTTTAAACAATTCAATGACATGTTCGGGCATACCAATGGCGATAAAGTCCTCAAATCACTTGCCCAAACGCTCAAGGCATCCGTAAGAAAGATCGATGTGGTTTTTCGCATCGGCGGTGATGAGTTTGCCATTATCCTACCAGCAACCGATGCCTATAGAGCCAGGAGGGCTGTAGACCGTATCAGACCGAAATGGATGCAAATGTACGAGGCGGAAAACCGCATACTGGAAACTCCACTCAGCTTCAGCGCTGGGATCGTTCAATTTCCTCAGAATGCTCAAACAGCGGATAGCCTGATATTCCTGGCCGATAGTGCCCTATATCAGTCCAAACAGGATGGAGGACACAAATCTACACTGGTACCCGAACTGAGTGAACTTTCGGGAAAAATCCTGGAGAGGGCAGCGCTGCAACAGGTATGAGAGCTGCCACCTACAGTGCATGCCACATATCCATTTATATGCAGCCAATAAAGCAGGGTTGCCAAAATATCCCGAATAATGGCTAAATCAATCGAGCTTTCAGGAGAAGAATATCCACAATAGGAGGTGCGAAAACGTACAGGAAAATGCTCGTTCCATTGGACGGCTCCAAGTTGGCCGAAGCAGTCCTTGTTTATGTAAAAGAACTTGTGAGGAGGCTTGATCTAGAAGTAACTTTCCTTCATGTTTGCAACCCAGAGGAACGCGAACCGGCTCCCATGCCTCGAGCCTATGTCAAACAGGTGGCTGAGACTGTAAGGCGTCAGTCAAAAGAGTTCCAGGAAAAGGCAAGCATTGAGACAGGAGGTAGCGCAGTAGAAGCGCAAGGTGTACTTGCTATGGGCAACCCCGCTGAGGAGATAATTCGTTATGCTTATGACAACAACATCGACCTGATAATGATGGCCACCCATGGCCGCTCTGGAATCGGGCGTTGGGCTATGGGCAGCGTAGCTGATAAAGTCCTTCGTTCGTCAAAGGTCCCCGTTTGGCTGGTTAGAGCAAAGATTCATAAAGATATCATTAATAATAAATGGGCAAAGAAAACCATACTGGTCCCGTTGGACGGTTCAGAGCTGGCCGAATCGGTGCTTCCCCATGTCGAAGCGCTGGCAAAACAGCGTAATGGTGACGTAATTGACATCATTCTGCTCAGGGTTTGCGAATATGCAGTAGTTCCCGACGATAACGCAAGAGGGGTGCCCTCGGGATGGGAGAAGGGTGTAAGACGTGAAATAGCCAGGTCTAAGCGGGAATCCAGGAAATACCTGGCTGAAGTAGAGAAGCGGCTTGAGGATACCGATCTCAGGGTACAGTCAGAGGTGCTGGTAGGCGAGCCCCCAAACGAGATCATTAACCATGCCAATGGCAACTTGTTTAGTCTCATTGCCATGGCAACCCACGGTCGTTCTGGTCTCACGCGATTGGCCTACGGCAGTGTCGCCGACAAGGTTTTACGGGGGGCCTCATGCCCCCTCCTTGTAGTGAGACCAAGCTAGCTGCGCTTCATCATCCGTTTGCCCTCTCCGCCTCAACGAGCTATTATCTCCGGTGGAAACGTCTTTACCACGACTGGAGGTGATACATGAAATCGGCCACTGAATACGTCTGGTTCAACACCAGTAAGCATCGTGAATTCATAAATATCACAGACAGGGTGGAGGATCTGGTAGAGCGCAGCGGTATTGCCGAGGGTTTCGTGCTGGTGTCTGCGATGCATATCACCGCCGGAGTGTATGTTAACGATGCCGAGGCAGGACTGATAGCCGACATCGAAGAGTGGCTGGAGCGCCTGGCCCCCTACAGAGCGGACTACCGACACCATGCTACTGGTGAAACCAATGGAGATGCCCACCTGAAGAGCCTGCTAGTCCACCACGAGGTCATCGTACCCATCACTAACGGCAAGCTCGACCTCGGCCCGTGGCAGCAAGTCTACTACGCCGAGTTTGACGGCCAGCGAAGAAAAAGGGTCATACTAAAGGCACTGGGTGAGTGAGGGAAAACTCATTTTGCGTACCAAACGTCTTTCAGTTCAGGCAACCCGCCCCATCCTAGAGCTTCTACGAAGGTAAGCGAATGCCACAGACAATTACCATGCATGCCCCCGCGCTTAAAAAAAGCGTTTTGCAATGTGTACAACTGGCTGGGAGAGAAACACGCCTATCGCTAAATATGAATATGCGATGACTCATTAGATCCATTTTGAAACAAGGAGCTACATAAAGCGCCACAAGTCAATAGGCCCGCCCATAAAATAACAAAGAAGACAGTCATAGAAAAAGCCATATCGCTAGTGATGAAACATAAGGATGCTGCCAATTTGGCGACCCCACAGCTAGAACATATCGTTAGGAGCTACCCTGTGGTGGCGCTTCTCGAATGATTAGAACCGGGCAAGGAGCCTTTCTCAAGATATATGGCATTACGTCGCCCAAACTGAAGATGCCGAATGGCCTCTCGTATTCCATCCCCATCAAAATCAAATCGACTTCTATATCTGTAGCCTCATCCACAATGGCTGGCCCCGCCTCACGCGCTTGAATTATACCAGTCTCTATCTCGCATTTCTCTTTTGCCGCCACATCTCTAGCCTGGCCCAGCACTTCCTCTGCTTTTCTAATCTCATAATCAACCTCAGCATCAAGGGATAGGCCGCGCTTAAGTTGGATAACATATACCACGTGGATTATGGTTACAGATTTCCTACCTATGCCGCAAGCAACTTTGACGGTGGATTCGCAGACGCCATGACCGCCTATAGGTATCATTATTTTGTCAAATTCCATGATGACTGTTTTCAGTACCTATTTTTCATTTCGCAATTGTAATCCAGCTAGTCTGCTATGACAAGCCCTTTCCTCGGAGGATTAACGCCCTAGGCTTTAGAGAAAGGATGATGAGTGAGTAGTGCCGGTCCTGTCCAACTAAGGTTGACCCAGATGTCATCATAATTCAGTACTACCATCCATAATGAGCGGAAATGGAATTATTCGCTTGACATACCCTTTGCAGACGTCTTAGACAGTGGTATTATTGAGGGCTGACTGAAAGCATACTTGAAGACATCTAAGGCTGATATAGAGTGTATGTCATAGTAGCAGGTGCTGGCGTGGGAGGATTTCATATCGCCTCCGTGCTGTCGATGGAAGGGCATAGCGTGGTCGTCGTAGAGCAGTCTGAGGCTGCCTTGGATAGTGTCCGCCGCCTCGATGTCAAGACAGTCCTCGGCAGTGGGTCAAACCCTAGGGTCCTGCGAGAGGCAGAGGCGCCACGTGCCGATCTCCTCATTGCTTTTACAGCTAGCGACGAAACCAATATGGTTGCATGTTTTCTAGCTAAGGCACTGGGAACAAAGAGGACCGTAGCTAGGGTTCGTAACCCCGAGTACTCAGGCTACCTTGTTACTGGTGGCAAGTCCGCGATCGCTACGAGGCGAATTGTCACCCCAGAAAGCCTGGGGATTAGCCTCCTCGTCAATCCTGATATCATGGCCGCCGAAGAGATTTCGAGCATCCTGGCTAGCCTCTACTCAACTTCTATTGAGGAATTCGCCGCAGGCCGCGTTCAGGTAAGAGAATTCAGGGTCGAGAGCGAGACAATTGTAAATAAACCTCTACATGACGTTGTTTTTCCACAGCCGTGTGTGGTGGCGGCCATCGATCGTCCTACCGAAGTCATAGTGCCAACCAGCGATGCAATCCTGAAGAAAAATGACCATGTTTGGGTAGTCTCTTCGGCAGAGGCTATGGACGAAATAGGGGCTGTCTTTGCTCAGAAAAAATCTCCGGCGAAGAGAATTGTGATCCTTGGTGGAGAGCACGTGGGGTTCCGTCTCGCCCAACTGCTGGAGAAGCGAGGGATGGGAGTCAAGCTGATCGAGGCAGACCCAGCTCTCTGCCATCAAGTGGCGGCGCAGCTGGAGCGAACGGAAGTAGTACAAGGCGAGGGCACTGATAGGGATTTCCTTGTTGAGGAGGGAGTGCCCTTTTACGACGCCTTCATAGCTGCTACTGGGCGTGATGAACACAACATCCTCAGCGCACTGCTAGCCAAGAACCTTGATACTGGTCGCAGCTTGGCGCTGGTTGAAAGAGCCCAGTATGTGCCACTGGCCGAAGCAGTTGGTCTGGACGGCGTCGTCTCCCCCCTATTGCTAGCAGCGGAACGGATTATTCGCCTGGTACGCTCCACTACGATGATTACCGTAGCCTTTATAGCCGGTTCGCGAGCAGAGGCTATCGAGTTCGCCGCTGGCCAAACCGCGCGAATCGCTAAGCGACAGCTTGGAAAAGTTGATTTGCCTCACGGAGCTGTGGTGGGAGCCATCGTACGGGGTGATGCTACGATTATTCCCCAGAGTGATACTGTTATCGAGCCCGGTGACCATGTAGTCGTTGTATGCCTCCCGTCTGTTGTCCCCACAGTTGAGAAGCTATTTGAGTAAGCGATGAGGATCCGTGTCGTTCTGCGTTACCTAGGGCCATTCCTCATGGGCCTAGGCCTGTTCATGCTCATCCCACTGGCCTTTAGCCTCTACTATCGAGAACCTGACACCCTTGCCTTCTTCATCTCAATGGCCATCACAGCAGGTGCAGGTCTGTTGCTCCGTCTCTTTGCACGACCTGGTGGTGACCGTCTCAGCCGCCGCGAAGCCCTGCTTTTAGTTGCCGGAATCTGGATAGCGGCGGCGGTTTTCGGTGCGCTCCCCTATAAGCTAAGCGGTACCTTTCCAAACTACCTGAATGCCTATTTTGAGGCTATGTCAGGGTTCACCACTACCGGTGCTTCAGTGCTTACATCCATCGAAAGCCAGCCACACGGCATCCTCCTGTGGCGGGACCTGACTCAATGGCTGGGTGGTATGGGGATAGTAATGCTCTTCGTAGCCATACTACCTGCCCTAGGTGTTGGAGCAGCTCATATGGTCGAAGGTGAGCTGCCAGGGCCTAAAGCAGAGCGGCTGACAGCGCGGATACGGGACACAGCGAGAATCTTATGGCAGCTATACCTTGGCCTGTCTGCTCTTGAGATTGTGGCGCTGCTGATAGTAGGGCTGCCGTTCTTCGACGCTTTGCTGAACACCTTCGGCACGATGCCTACTGGCGGCTTTTGCCCTAGAGACCTGAGTATCGCTGCCTATAACAGTGCCTCTGTCGAGGGCATCGTCATCTTTTTCATGATATTGGCAGGCACGAACTTCCAGCTATTCTACCTCATTTTGTGGAAGCGACAGCTTCGGACATTCCTCGCTGACCGTGAGTTGCGTTGGTACTTGGCTATCTGGGCTACAGCGAGCCTTCTCATTGTTCTGGACCTGATAATGAATATGGGGTACTCCGTCAGCAATGCCTTCAGATATGCCACATTTCAGGCGGTGTCGATTCAGACGACGACAGGCTTTGCCATTACCAATTTTGCTGCCTGGCCCTCGTTCTCACAGTCGGTTCTGCTTGTTTTGATGATAGTTGGTGCCTCAGCGTATTCCACAGGTGGGGCACTGAAGGTTATCAGGGTTGGGGTGCTGGCAAAGTATGCCTACCGCCAGGTATTACTTGTTTTCAGTCCTCGATCTATCCGCCCCTTGAAGCTGGCAGGGAAGGCCTTGCCAGAGAAGGTGGTATCAGAGATCGTTGGTCTCTCCATTCTTTACATCGCAACTCTGGTATTGGGTTCCGTGGTGATGAGCGCTATAGGTTTGGATACGGTCTCCGCCTTTTCTTCTGTTGCCGCCACGTTGGGGAATGTTGGGCCTGGCCTGGGTTCCGTTGGGCCAGCGGCGAATTACGCCATGGTTCCCGGCATCGGCAAGGTCGTGCTCACATTCTGCATGCTCGTTGGACGCTTGGAGCTCTGGACGGTGTTAGTGCTCATCACCCCAGTATTCTGGAAAGCACGATAGGGTGATTTATGTTCGCCTGGCCTACACTCGACGATTCTCAGCCCGCTATCGCCCCGCTTGCATGAGCAGTTGATGCAGGGCACGTCTGCTTTTTACCAGGAGCTTTGCAATGCGTAACCTGAAATCGATAATGTATCGATTGGAACATGCCACAAAACGAGGGCCAACCAAACAAGGAAGCTATGCAACAGCAACAGCGGCAAGCTCTGAACTCCAGCATTACCGCCAATGCACGCTGAAACGCTTGCTATGCAATCTGCTATCCCTACAGACTACAGGCCGCTGGCGGCCAGATGGCACAAATAGATCAGCTTACAGTTGACCTCAAGTTCACTTAGAGCTGTGGCGGGTGGCATGTGCTCATCGAAGGGCCTCATCAGCCTTTCATCAAAAATAGCCTGTGGGAATATCTCTCGGAGTCCGGCTATGACTGTGCCGAAGTTTGCCAGAGAGGAGTAATTCATCTTCTCCCCTAAGAACGAGTAGTCCATGTAGTCTTGGATTATATCCACGCTGGGCTCCGAAGACCCTCGACTATAGAGCCGTGCAAAGCATTTGTCTTGAACGGACACACCCCTCGTTTTCTCTCTAACTCTACGCCAGATAGGGATGCCACCCGTCAATAATGTTGCGGTCAGACTGAACTTCATCCTCGTTGTGGTTGACTCCGCCTCTGTGTAGGTTGGCATGCTTCCCTTGAGCATCAAGAAGACATCATCCGGCCCTACTCTTCTGGTTTGGCCATCCTTCTCCCAAATTAGAACCTCTCCCTCTCCAAATTGCATGGTACGTGCTACGAAGCTTTGTGAAGGCTTACGAAGCTCCGAATCCTCGCAGATAATCGCCACGAGGCCTAAGTCTCTCAGGCTCTGCACTATTGATTCCGCCGTCGGTATACTCTGACATTGAGTGATGATCCTCGGGATATTTCCCCTTAGGAGAAGCCGAGTATCGTAGAGGTCTTTATTGACAATGGCTGCTACTTTCTCGATGAGACCTGCCCCAAGAGTATCCGGAGGTGCTATTGCAATGTGTACAATCTCGTGCTCAGCCATAAGAGCATCTCCTCACCTGCTTCTCAATTCAACAGACATCAATATCTGCGATAATACGCTCCGTGTCCCACCGACCACGCGATTTTCTGCAATCGACTACTTGGACTATACTAGGCCTGCTGCGCACTGACTGTCAATCTCGACAGCCCAAAGCTAGTCCCTATCGCTCATCATCAACCTTGACCATCTCGATAACCTCAGCACAGGATTCGCTGTGTAAATAGCCAGTATCGACCAATGTGTGAAGTGTTGGATGCGCCTTAAAGCAGTAAACCCCATTTTTAGCGGGTATAGCAGAAAGCTCTTTCGTTTTTTGTTGTATCCAACAACAGTCAGGACACTGCCCAGAAGCGGCTGCGGGTACTACTACTCATTCTTTGATTCGGGTCATAAAATAGCGATCGGTTGGCGTGGGGCGAAACATTGATCAGAAAACGTGAACTCCACCTCAGCTTGCTTGCAACCCATGTTGCCCGCGCTAGCTCCCTGGCATAGCCATCTGTACTCCACCAATCGTACCACCAGTTGAGGCGATGAGCCTCCAATTCCTCAAGAGAAGGTTTACAAGGCGAGATTTGAGTAGGATAATGTGTCGATTGGAACATCCTGCCAAAGAAGATCCCGCAAAACAGGGATGCGATCAAACGGCAACCCGCGGCAGCTAACAAATAACGATGGAGAAAGCTAATGGTTGATGTAAAAGAGGTAGCTGATAAGATTTATCGATTCGAGACGCCGATACCCGATGTGTATGGCATCTTTGTAGTATATCTTATCCACGAGCCGGAGGGGGTCCTAATAGAGCCCGGCCCGGCAGCCGCTGTCCCCCTGATCCGCGAAGGAATGCAGCAAGTGGGCATGAAAGACCTGGCCTACATCATCCCCACCCACATCCATATGGACCACGGAGGTGGCATGGGAGCACTGGCCCAGCTTTTCCCCAGGGCTAAAGTGCTGGTTCACCCCAGAGGGGCAAAACATGCCATCGAACCATCTCGCCTTATCGAGGGCACCAAGATGGTTTTTGGCGCCGACTTCGAGGCGCAGTACGGAGCTATATTGCCCGTCCCCGAATCCCAGGTATATGTGCCCGAGGATGGGGAGGTAATCTCGGTCAATGGTAGGGAACTGCAAATTATATATGCGCCGGGCCACGCCCAGCACCACATGGCCATCTTCGACCGCAGTGTGCGGGGTCTTTTCTGCGGTGAAGCCCTGGGCATACCGGTAGATCGCACCAGGCCACTCGCCTTCCCCTCAGTCGCTCCACCCAACTTCGACCAGGAGCTCTATTTAAGTACCATAGAGAAGTTGAGACAGCTTGATGCCCGGATTCTTCTCTATTCTCACGGTCCGGCCGTCCAGCGGGAGCCAGAGTCGCTTATCGCATCGGTTATGGAAAACACCCGGGTCTTTGGCGACCATATCCTCAACGCTATGAAAGAGGGCGAGTCCTTCCAGGCCATTGGACGCAGACTGGCAGACCACATGGAGAGTCGCTTCGGCATACGGGTAGACGAGGCGGGCCTGGCGATGATTGTAGGCGGATACACCATGTACTACAAGAGCAAGGGGCTGGCTTGAGAGAGCGAGCAATGAGACAACAGGCTTGCGGTACGCCTACCTGACATGGCAGAGAGGGGCCACGCGGCGCCTGAAGGGACCGATACCAAGCTAATGTCGCAGATACAAAACAACGGTATCCAGCCACCACAGCCAGGCGAGGCAGCGGGTACGACCAACGGAGTAAGCAAAGGTACTGCCCTCCTCGTCGCTGCCCTGGCCTCTTTCCTTATGCCCTTTATGGGCTCCTCCATAAACATCGCACTTCCCTCCATTGGAAAAGACTTTTCCATGAACGCGGTCCTGTTGAGCTGGGTTGCCACTGCGTATTTGTTGGCTGCGGCGGTGTTCCTCGTCCCCTTTGGCAGACTGGGGGACATACACGGACGCAAGAAGGTCTTCGCCGCCGGGATAGTGGTTTATACGCTCGGCTCGCTCCTCTGCGGTGTTTCAGCTTCTTCAGCGATGCTCATTTCTTGCCGGGTTTTGCAGGGGATAGGCAGTGCCATGATGTTTGGAACCGCGCTGGCAATCATAACCTCGGTGTTTCCACCAGACGAGAGGGGCAGAGCCCTGGGAATAAATGTTGCCGCCGTATACGTAGGCCTATCCCTCGGACCATTCCTGGGAGGCTTGTTGACCCAGCACCTGGGGTGGAGAAGCGTATTCATTACCAACGTCCCCCTCGGCGTGATAATGATTGCTTTCGTTCTCTGGAAGCTGAAGGGGGAGTGGGCCGAAGCAAGAGGAGAGAGGTTCGACTTCGTCGGCGCCCTGGTGTACGGCGGTGCCATCGTGGCAATTATGTACGGCTTCTCGCTGCTACCAGCGACGTTGGGCATAGGGCTGGTTGCCGGGGGTGTCTTGGGAATTCTTGCGTTCGTCAAGTGGGAAATGAGGGCTAAAAGCCCTGTGTTGAACATGAGTCTCTTCAGAAAGAACCTGGTCTTCGTCATGTCCAACCTGGCGGCTTTGATAAACTACAGCGCCACCTTCGCCGTCACTTTCCTTCTGAGCCTCTACCTGCAGTATGTAAAGGCATTAAGCCCTCAGAACGCAGGCTTAATATTGGTGGCTCAGCCGGTGGTGATGGCCATCTTCTCGCCGCTGGCCGGCAGGCTTTCCGACAGGATTGAACCGAGAATTGTTGCCTCGGCGGGAATGACTTTGACAACTATAGGATTATTATTATTCGCTTTTCTGGGCGAAGGAACAACCCTGGCTTTTATCATACCCGGCCTTGTAGTCCTGGGTCTGGGATTCGGCCTTTTCTCATCGCCGAACATGAATGCAGTTATGAGCTCTGTGGAAAGGAGGTTCTACGGCGTAGCCGCGGGTACAGTTTCAACCATGCGCCTGATCGGGCAGATGCTCAGCATGGGGCTGGCCATGCTGATATTCGCCGTGGTTATCGGGAGAGTGGAAATCACGCCCGAGTACTATTCGCAGTTTCTCAGCGGCGTCAGAATAGCGTTTATCGTCTTTGCCGCCCTGTGTTTTGCCGGTATCTTCGCCTCGCTTGCCAGGGGCAAGGTACGATGAGAATGCCCGGCGGTTACGCCCGCGTTACGAAGTCTTCGATGAGGCGTGCCGCTTCAGAAGCGCCACCATAAGCCCGCATCTTTTCGCCGAGCCTCTTGGCATTCTCGGTGAAAGAGGGGTCGGAGAGCACCTTTCTAACCTTGGCTCGCAGTTCTTCCACCGGCACCTCCCTCTCCCCTGAAGCGCCCATAACCGGCAGGACAAAGTCTCCCGCCCCCGCAGCAGCAATCCGCCGTGCATTGCTTTCACGCTCGGTATAGGTGGGTATGATGACGGCCGGGGTGCCGGTATAAGGACCGGTAAAGCACGTGCCCTGCCCCCCATGGTGGATGAGCAGGTCTGCCCTTTCTGCCAGTGCCATGCCGGGAAGATGAGGCTCGTAGTGGAAGTTTGCCGGCAGGGAAGAGAACTCCTCTGGCAAGGCGTGATATCCGGTGGTCAGGACAACCTGAACATCTTCATCCGCCAGCGCCTCTATGCAAGCATGCAGAACGACGATGGAATCAGCCCAGGAGATGAGCGGCCCGTAGCTGGGATTCCCGCTGTACACCCAAACGACCGGCTTCTCATAGCTCAGAGCGTTGACCCAGTCTGGCAACTTCGCCCCTGGCTTCTGCCATAGGATTGGGCCGATGTAGGTGACATCGGCCTTTTCGGGAAGGGGATCGGTCTCTGGCATTCCAACAACCAGGGTCAAATCACCAACATGGAGCTCTCCTGTGTTGCTGATAGGCTTAAGGCCATATTCGGCAAGCACCTTGTTCACCGCCGGGACAGGGGTGGGCACATCTGCCGGTGGTTCCCTCCACCAGATGAAACCGCGGCTGTCGGGGTGCATATCGGCCTGAATTACACTCACCAACGGCTTACCGAGCACCCTGGCGGCAATGCAAGCAGACAGGTTCCACGAGTCCACGATAACATCTGCGCCGAAGTCGGTCGCCAGCTCCATGAAGGCTTCGCAGCAGCCCCGCACCCAGTTCTCATCCATGTTCCCGGTGAGGGCGGAGAAATGGTCCACGTTCCACACCTCGGTGGTGTTTGGCGGCCAAATTGTCGGTATGAACTTCAGGTTGGGTGTGAGGTTGTCAAACCCTGCCTCCTCGATAAGCTGGCTGGGTACCGTTGCCGTACTGCAGAAGGCGATCTCATGCCCCCGTTCTGCCAGTTCCCTGGCGATGGGCACAGTGCGCGTAGGCAGGCCGAGATCGTTGGAGAATAGCGTGGTAAAAAGGAACTTCTTCATCTACATTCTCCTTTCAGTGGCATGCTGGTATATATTTGGTAAACGAAGTATATATCAACTTCGCCCTGATTGGAATCCGTGTGGTGCGACCGGGTGTTGAGGGGTATCTTACTTGCTGTGGTGGGTCATCCTGGACTCGAACCAGGGACCTGTCGCCGCAGGAGACCGCTCTAAACTGCTAAGCTAATGGCACACTTCCTAAAAACTCGCGGCCCTTATTGCTCTTAAGGAATAACTCCCTTCTCCTCGCCTCTATTCACTCCCTATAATCCTCTTGATACACCAACTCAAAGAGCCGTTTACTCCTTGTATATCTGCTCTTCCCAGAATTATGCCCCTGCCCACTGGCAACTGCATGTTTTTACAAGCTGGCACACGGCCCTGATAGTCGGGGGCCAGCCTTGGTGCAGCCATATATCTTGTACCAGCGTTATGCCCGTGATACAATTAGCTGGCCTGCACCCCTGTGACTCAAGCCCCCGGTTCGGTATCACCGGCCTGACGCAGGGAACGCAGCGCGCGACGCCTAAAATTGCATCATAGGAAACCGCACAGGAGGAATCAACGAGCATGAAACTCAACGAAATCAGGACCATCGTGTCCATACTAAACAAGGGAATCGGCTGGTCATGGCCTGCCTTTTTGTTGAAATGCCTTCAGAGGAAGAGGACGGTATTCGCCAACACCTCCTGGGCCACTGAAAAAGGCGAGGAGTCGCAATTCGCCCAGCGGGTGTGTCTAAGCGTCGCAGTTTATCTCAATCTCATGGAGAGGCTGGGTAGAGAGAGGGCGCTGGAGATGATGAGAGATATACTGGTACCGATAGGCTCCCGTGAGCAACTACAGAACGTGAAATCGCTGAGCATTCAAGGCGACGATGATATGGACAGACTTCTGTCGTTCTACGATCTCATGGGCAGAGCAGGAATCGGCCGGTTCGTCGAGAGGACTATAGTGGAACAGAGCGACAACGTCCTCAGCTATGAAGTGAGGAACTGCCTCTTCAGCCGTCTGTACAATGAGACAGGGACCCCGGAGTTGACGCAGTTCTTCTGCGATGTGGACCGGGACTTCTTCCCCAAGGCCTTCCCTAACCTTGAGTTCCACAGGGGCGGCTCCTGGGAGAACACCGTTGCCTACGGCAAGGACCACTGCACGTTCATCTTCGAGAAGAAGGCGAATGGGTAATCTCCCAGGGGCGCTGGTGGGCTAGCCTGTACTCGAACCAGGGACCTGTCGCCTGATGAGACCGCTCTAAACTGCTGAGCTAATATCCCGCTTAGAGGTATATCAGGAAGCTTTGTTAATGAATCGCACGAGAACGGGGCTGAGACTCCTCACTGCAATTACCCTTTCGGGGCCCCTGATCTTCGCTGCCTGCGGCAACGCTGAGGAGTGTTTGATGAAAATAGGAAAGATTGTCCTCATTACTTTATTTGCCTTGGTCCTATTGACTGCTGGTGCATGTGGGGGAGGTGGAGCAGCGCCCACACCCACACCTACTGCCACCCCAACATCAACGCCCATGGCAGGAGATGGCAGCCCAGGTCTTACATCGCACTTCACTGAGTTGGAGGGCCTCGCTTGGCATTATGTGGAGGGTGGTGATGGCCAGCCGATAGTCTTCATCCACGGCCTGCCCGAATCTTGGTACTCATGGCACTATCAGCTTGAATACATGGCAGCTGACTATCGAGTTATCGCCATCGACCTGAAAGGCTACGGGCAATCCGATAAAGCGGACGGTGATTACAGCATACCTAATGTCGCCGAAGAGGTCGTGGCACTCTTGGATTACATTGGATTAGGACAATTCAACTTGGTCACGCATGATTGGGGGACGGTGGTCGGAGATTATATTGCCGCTAGCCATCCCCACCGCATCATGCGTTACGTGCGGATGCAGGCCCCGCTTCTGCGGATAGACCCAGCTAACCACCCCCAGTTTGCCATATTCCGTGACCAGGAACTTGCAACCCAGATAATGAGCAATACCAATGAGTTTGTCCGGTCTGTTTATAATTCACGCACTGTGCAGCCGATTCTGGAAGAGGACATGGCACGCATTATTGAAGAGTTCAGTCGCGAAGGTGTGGCGGAATCCGTACCACGCTACTTCCGTGACTACAGCGATATTGGCGAAGAGATGTCTGAAGAGCGAGCCGCGCTTTTTGCTGCGATGGATTTCCCTGTTTTACTCTTGCAAGCGGATAGCGACCCAGCTCAACCTCAGTGGTACTTCGAAGGCGCAACCGACTTGTTTCCCAATGCCGAACTGCAATGGGTCGAGAACTCAGGCCACTTTTCGGAGCTTGAACAACCAGAAGCTGTGAATTGGGCAATCCACGACTTTCTTAAGCAATAGGGGAAAGGGGCAAGCAGAACCAACTGGCCACGGCCATCACATTGGTTCGATAAGGCCAACCATGTCCCCGCAACAAAGCAGTGCTATCTTCTGCCCCTAAAATGAGCGGCTAACCTATCAACTCCAGGAGCAACAAACCCAACTGCTAGTACGATTATGAAGAGTTCATAGGGCTTCGAGTTGCCGACCATGGCAAAGCTATGCATACGGAAAATGGTAAGACTTCTGAACGGGAAGTTCTATCTATTGAATAAAGCGGTGGGCTATCCTGGACTCGAACCAGGGACCTGTCGCCTTAGGAGACCGCTCTAACCTGCTGAGCTAGTAGCCCGCTTAGAGGTATAGAACCGCGAAGTGCCCTTATCGTGGAATTGCTACCTCCGAAGCGCTTGAGCGGACTACGCGCTCGAGTCTACCACGCGTCCGACAAACAGAATGGCACCGGTCTCAACGTCGCGGATGAGAAAGATGAAAGGATGATCAACCGTGACCTCGACTGGCTCCTCTGGAGCCGCAGTCAACCTCATCACCACCGCGGTGGCGGCGGCAGCTTCCGTGCCGGCCTCATCGACAGAGACAAATGCCTTGTGCAGCACCTCTGCAATCGCCAAATCGCGGTTACCAGTCATGCCCGAGAAGTCCGCTGCGGCTGAGAATGCAATGGGCATGCCCATCGCCGCCAGGGTCTCGGCCAGGCTGAACTCCGACTCGAATTCGAATGTCGGCATGGTCAGAGCGACCTCCCTGTACTCCACATCCTGCACCATGCCGCTTACGCCGGCAGCATCCAGCGAGTCTTCAAACTCCTCAAACCGATCCGTCTCGGGAATGAAAATGACCATCGACAGTTGGTCGCCATCGTACGGCAGTTCCACCACCTGATACCCGTCTCCCTCTGCGTAGCCCAGGGACTCAGTCTGCATCATCATCGGCACAGTCACCTCAGTACCGTCAAGCAGATGGAAAGTGCCATCACCGGTCAATTCCTCGTTGAAGGGATTGAGCCACGCTGCATTGAAGTAGATGGCGTTGGTGAGGACGAGCCGCGTCAGGGCATCGATGACACCTTGTGGAATCAGGTCCTTTATCCTGCCTTCCGTCTGGTCGCTGACCCAGTCGTTAATGGTGATGCGGGACTCCTCCGGGTAGTTTATGAAATCGAGTAGCCTCAGCCCTGCCCCGTAGTTCTCCGCCAGGACATCGAGGAATTCAGCAAGGAACTCGAAGTCCTTTTGTCCCCAAATCGCATTGACGATGTTCAGCCGGAACCCCTTTTCGTCTTTCCCCGCAGCACCCTCGCCGCGACTGGCGAGTTCCAGGTCTAGGCCGTTGAATGCGGGGTGTAACCGATCTTGGGGCAATGTGAATTGGAGGGTATCTGCCATCTGCTCTTCGGTTTCACCGCGAGCGCCGGCGTAGGTCATGGCCAGCGCGAGGGAGATGCTGTAAGGAGAATAGAACAGGTTTCCTTCCTGGTCACTGAGGGCTTGATACAGATCGAAAGCAAACGCACTGTTTCCGTCAACCAGAGCCGTAAGATTCGAGGTGCTGATATCGGGTGAAGTCTCCCGGGGCTTATCCGATAGTGCCATACTTATCTGCGTCCCTTCCGCACAACAACCTACCACGCTCAGCAGTAGTAGCACGGCCAACAAACTCAAGAATATCCTTTTCATGGCAGCTACCTCCTATTAGTAGGATCGGTGGAAGTCACATGTTCCCTACTCTATAAGTAAAGACGTATCCAGACCCATAAAAGTTCCCTTATGTGCTGTATCTAGCCTCGCTTCCTAATAGCGTTTCTCCAGTGTGTGAAGATGCTGATTCACGCGGTTATGGCGGTACTACTACCACGACCATTTCCCTCAGAGATAGACTGACTATCTGCGTTCTTTGCCTCGGGACATCTTATACCAATCTTACCTCTTTCTCCATTGAACGGTTCATTTGGACTTTGCTCTTGAACCATACCCTTGAGCTCTTCACTCGAGATTCCCCCTGAGTTGTACTGTTCTTGTATGGTTGCCTTGTGTGACAGCCAAAGAGCGATCAGATCTTGACCACTGGACTTCCTTGCGTAGTGCTGACTATAATGCCAGAGAGCTTCGCCTGCTCAATAGGAGGTAGCAATGGATAAGTCAGTTGTATTATCTGTGGGTGATGGTCTTAGCTTGGGCCTATTCAAAGGCCATATTGTCTACGCGGGTATGCCGTCTGACGGCGTTTATTCCATCGTGCAGAGAAAACAGCAATTTCCGTATCTGGGATTTGCCTGGAATCTCTTTTACCCATCGGGGAAGAGTGAACTAACGATAGACGGCGTCAATATCTATGTAGAGAACGTTACTCCCGATGAAATTAGATTGCTGATACGATAAGGCATAGACTACTGAATATGTGAGCCCAAAGCGAACTAGACTTTCGTTGGCCCCTCATAAGAACCTCAGGCTGAAAGGTAGAACGAGCGGATGGTTATTGTGATTCTTGCAGCAACTCTAGCCATATTAATAGCACTAGGAGTACTCGTCGCGTTGATCGCTTGGAAGAAGAAAAATGAAGGGAAATTCGTAGAACCGAATTATCATGCCTTCTTTGTAATGGGAATTGCCTGGGTTCCCGTGGGTATTGTCTCCACAATTGTCTTCTTTTTATTAGACATACCATTCATTATTGGTATGCCACTTCTTGCCATGGGGATAATATATCTTACAATTGGCTTGGCCAATCGAGATAAATGGAAGAAAAACAGGTAGTGTATGAGGAATCGCGTGGTGGGCCATCCTGGACTCGAACCAGGGACCTCAGTCTTATCAGGACTGCGCTCTAACCTGCTGAGCTAATGGCCCACTTCTTAAAAAATCGCGTCCCTTACCGCTCTTAAGGAATAACTCCCTTCTCCTCGCCTCTATTCGCTCCTCATAATCCTCTTGATACACCAACTCAAAGGGCCGCGTACTCCTTGTATACCTACTCTTCCCAGAATTATGCTCCGCTACTCGCCTCTCCAAGTTATTCGTCGAACCAATATAAAGGCGCCCATTCTTTAGGCTTTGAAGTACATAAACGTACCACATATCAAACCCATCGACCTGTCGCCTCAGGCGACCGCTCTAACCTGCTGAGCTAATGGCCCGCCTGGCGGGACTCGAACCCGCGACGTTCCCTTTAGCAAAGGGCCCCTCTATCCACTGAGGTACAATCCCGTAAGTGGCCAGTTAGGGGAAGTATAGCATTCCAAAAACACCTTAACCCCTGGATAGTGGAAGGAAGTTGTACGCATTAACAACAGTGGCATATGCCACTGACCGACCTAGGAGATGGTCGCCTTAGGCGACTATTCTCCCTAGAAAGGAGGTGATCCAGCCGCAGCTTCCGCTACAGCTACCTTGTTACGACTTCGTCCCAGTCACCAGCCCCACCTTCGGCGACTGCCTCCCCTAAAGGTTAGCCCATCGACTTCAGGTGTTGCCAGCTTCCATGACGTGACGGGCGGTGTGTACAAGGCCCGAGAACGTATTCACCACAGCATGCTGATCTGCGGTTACTAGCAGCTCCAACTTCATGCAGGCGAGTTTCAGCCTGCAATCCGAACTGAGGATGGCTTTTTGGGATTTGCTCCAGATCGCTCCTTCGCTTCCCTCTGTACCACCCATTGTAGCGTGTGTGTAGCCCAAGGCGTAAGAGCCGTGCTGACTTGACGTCATCCCCACCTTCCTCCCCTTCTAAAGGGCAGTCTCGCCAGAAAAATACAACTGACGACAGGGGTTGCGCTCGTTGCGGGACTTAACCCAACACCTCACGGCACGAGCTGACGACAGCCATGCAGCATCTGTGTACCAGTCCCGAAGGACGGCCAAATCTCTTCAGCCTCCCAGTACATGTCAAGCCTTGGTAAGGTTCTTCGCTTTTCATCGAATTAAACCACACGCTCCGCTGCTTGTGCGGGCCCCCGTCAATTCCTTTGAGTTTTAACCTTGCGGTCGTACTCCCCAGGCGGGACACTTATGGCGTTAACTTCGGCACGGAGGGGGTCGATACCCCCCATACCTAGTGTCCATCGTTTGCGGCGTGGACTACCAGGGTATCTAATCCTGTTTGCTACCCACGCTTTCGCGTCTCAGCGTCAGGTACAGCCCAGGGGGCCGCCTTCGCCACTGGTGTTCCTCCCGATATCTACGCATATCACCACTACACCGGGAATTCCACCCCCCTCTGCTGCCCTCAAGCCCTCCAGTTTTCCTGGCACCCTCCCAGTTAAGCCAGGAGATTTCACCAAGAACTTAAAGAGCCGCCTACACGCCCTTTACGCCCAATAATTCCGGATAACGCTCGCCTCCCACGTCTTACCGCGGCTGCTGGCACGTAGTTAGCCGAGGCTTATTCCTTGGGTACCGTCCTTCCTCTTCCCCAAGAAAAGGGGTTTACAACTCGAAAGCCTTCTTCCCCCACGCGGCGTTGCTGCGTCAGGCTTTCGCCCATTGCGCAATATCCCCTGCTGCTGCCTCCCGTAGGAGTCTGGGCCGTGTCTCAGTCCCAGTGTGGCTGTCCATCCTCTTAGACCAGCTACCGATCTTCGCCTTGGTGGGCCTTTACCTCACCAACTAGCTAATCGGACGCAAGCCCCTCCTCAAGCACCATGCATAAACATAGCTTTGGTCTATTAATCACTTAACAGACTTTATGCGGTATTAGCCCCGATTTCTCGGGGTTATCCCCCTCTCAAGGATAGGTTCTTACGCGTTACTCACCCGTCTGCCACTAAGATGAAAACCGAAATCTTCATCTCCGTTCGACTTGCATGCATTAGGCACGCCGCCAGCGTTTATCCTGAGCCAGGATCAAACTCTTCATCAAAGAACCTTCCTTCCACTATCCAGTTGTTAAGGTGCTATAAGCAATTATCATACTATCACGGCTCTTCCCAGTTGTCAAGCTCCCGTACCTGTGGTTGTTTAGCTTTGATTTTGAGGCTAGTAGGAAGGTGGGTTACATCGCATTTCGCCCACCCTGCTTCTAACTCCCTCCCTCGAGGAAGGGAGGACTTATGACCATCTACCATGAGCTTGTCGAAGTGACCACCACGAACGGTTTTGGACCAGGTACGTCCCACCTATTATTCCGTTAGTACTGAACCTGACGCAGGGCGGACCTCTGCCTTTTCTGCTATCTCCCTGCACCCCTAATTCCTGTAGCTGCTCCGGCTTGTCTGAGGACGATTAGCCCAATCCTTCAAAGAAGGATGGGCAACTACTTTTATGGACCGCCTCGTGGTAGGAGGGTCTGCCGCCCACCAAACCACCATGACATATGTTTCTGCCGGACACCTCCAGGCCACCACTAGTCTCCAAAGGCGACTCGCCTCTGGCGAGAGGGAAGTTCCCTCTGGAATCCCTCTGAAATCAACGGCGCATCGGGGGCGTTCAATTGAACGCCCCTACAAGAACAGGCAACTTCGTTCGGGACGAGTGTAGCAAAGTCCAGAAGGTGTCATTCATCCATCTGAACATGATCAGAGGCGGTATGGCTCGCTTGTGATTGAATGCCAATTTCTTAATTGACATATTGCACCGATGGCGCTAAAGTAGCATCGGGGTATAGACGCCTTGCTGGCGATAATCAAGGTGCGTCGGCTAGCACCAGTTGCTATGAGGCGATACATCCCCGCAAGGGGATTGAAATTACCGTTAGATTAGCCCTGCAGCTGTGCAGCCGTTAAAGGTCTGTACCCCACTATTATTGTTTCAAGTAATGAGTATTGCCTGGCAGGATTTATTCGTTTGCTAAACAGTATTGACTTTCTGTGATATTTGTGATATTAATTTTATAACTGAGTATCTTTTTCGGCAAACAGGACAAAAGAATAACATCTAGCAGGGGGCGATGAACCAGGTCTTGTGTATGGTCACTAGAGCCCTGGGGAGCCAATAGTGAAACCGACCTGTAAAAGGTTGGTTTTATTTTTTATTTCTGGGAGACATAATCTAAAAAGGAACAAAAAATATCAAGACGTGCTAGATGATGCTCCTTCTAAGGACGAGGCAAATATCTGCATCCGTAACTTGTCTTATATAAAAGGGGTACGCACAGCAAGGAAGTATTGATACTGGCGGAGGTCACTGGGATGAACAAGAGAAGGTCCAGTATAGAGGTAATAGCAGACATGCTAAGGCTCGGCGAAGCAGGTAAGACTGAGATTATGTATAGCGCCAATATGAGCTATTTCCAGCTACAGAAATACCTCCAGTTTCTCACCGAGAGGGGATTGATAGACAAGGTAATGGTAGGAAACCCCAAGATAACCTACAGGGTGACCGAAAAGGGCCTCAGCTTATTGGAAAGCATAGACAATATACTGGAAATGATCGGGGCGGGGAGCGAGATCTAATTGGGATGCAATCTGGCTTTCTCTTTCATCGACAAGGGTAAAGGGTGCAGCCGCTGCCTATTGCCAGGTAGCATAAGCATAATCCTCAATTATCAAATTGCTCGTGAGCAGAGTTTAACCAGCGGGTAAAGCTATGTCTGAAAAAAGAATGTTGATAGTGCCGGCAGAGCTTGTTAAGAAGATCGATGAGAACCGTGGTGATATGGGCCAGTCGGAATTCATCGATTTCTTAATTGATAGCCAGTTCAAACATGGGGAAAACACCAACGGGGGACATGTGACTCTGGAGGAATTTCAGGCTTTCGAGCAAGGGATGAAAGACCTGTTCCGCAGCTTCCTGGAGTTCTTCCTCAGCTTCGGGCTGGAAATAGGCAGCAACTCCGGTAAGGTTCAATTTGAAGAGTTCAACCACAAGCTACACAGTCTAGAAGAGAAACTGGATATTGGGCAAGGTGAGAGAAGAGCTAAGATCAAATGGAAGTGAGTTGACCAAACAAGCAAAATAAAGCCCCCTTTCTGAAAAGGGGGCTTTTCTTGTTACTGCACCTCTATAAATTTCCCAACCAATTTCCCCCTCCCTGTACCTACCAGATAGAGCTAGAACATTGTTCTAGTACATAATCCCTTCCAATTACGAGAATTACCCACCATAATCCCCAAGCGCCACGGTGCAAAATTTAATCGGGGGGCAACCATGCTTGAAAAAAGAATGTTGATAGTACCAGCAGATACCGTAGATAAGATCGATGAGAACCGCGGTGATATGAGCCAAGCGGAATTCATCGACTTCTTAATTGATAGCCACTTCCAAAAAGAGAAACCCAGTGATGGGCGCTATGTTAGCCGAGAGCAATTTCAGGCTTTTGAGCAAGGGATGAAAGACCTATTTCGCAGCTTCCTGGACTTCTTCCTCAGCTTCGGGCTGGAAATAGATCAAACCTCCCCTACAGCCGAATTTGAGGAGTTCAATAATAAGCTACAGGGGCTAGAAGAGAAACTGGAGCCCGAAAAAGGTGAGCGAAGAGCCAAGATCAAGTGGAAGTGAACTGAGCAACTGAATTAGCTAGAACATCAGAAGCTGGTAGCGGAAGGAGGAAACAATGTCAACAGCAAGTGAACTCTGGCGGCAAGGTAGGATCGACGAGATATGGAAGCAGTGCTGCGGGTTCATCGACCTCAGCCTGGAGGACTTCATGACCATCCAGCGGCGACTATTGCTGGAGCAGATACAGCTACTAAACAGGTGTGAACTGGGGCGAGGGGTGATGCGAGGAGCAAGGCCGAGAAGCGTAGAGGAATTCAGGGCACTGGTTCCCCTCACCACATACGCTGACTACGCCTCTTATCTCAATGACAAAAGGGAAGATGTACTGCCCGAGCCGCCGATATACTGGCAGCGTACCTCAGGCAGGTCTGAGTCATATTACCATAAATGGGCTCCCTTTACCCAAAGGATGGGTGAGGAGCTATCTTCCCTCATCCTCGCCGCCTCAAGTTTCTGCACCTGCAAAGAAAAGGGCGAATTCCTACTGAATAACGATGAGAAGCTTCTATACATCATGGCCCCACCACCCTATGTTACCGGCACCTACATAAAATGGGCAAAACAGGAGTTTTCTTTCAACATCATGCCTGCTGAGGATGAAGCAGTGCAAATGACCTTTGAGGAAAGAGTCAAGCAGGGTTTCCAACAAGCCCTAGAGGAAGGGATGAGCCTCCTCTTCGGGATATCCGGCGTAATGGTAGCGGTGGGAGAACGGCTGAGCAAGCGGGAGGATAGCGTCAAAATCATGTCTCTAATCTCCAAGCCTAATGTTCTCTTCAGATTAACCAAGGGGTTACTGAAGGCTAAATTGGCCCGCCGCCCCCTCATGCCAAAAGACCTGTGGTCGCTTAAGGGGATATTGGCAGGTGGCACAGACACCTCAGTCTACAAGGAAAAGATTAAGGAGATGTGGGGGAGGTATCCTCTGGATATCTATGGCTCCGCTGAGACTTCCCTCATCGCCCTGCAGACCTGGGATCACGAAGGAATGACCTTTATCCCCCAGCTCAATTTTCTGGAGTTTATCCCTGAGGAAGAACGACTTAAGGAAAAGGAGGACCCAACTTATCAGCCTAGCACACTTTTGCTTGATGAGGTTAAACCAGACGAGGTTTATGAAATAGTCATCACCAATTTCCATGGCGGGGCCTTCACCAGGTACCGCCTCGGCGATTTGGTCAAGATAACCTCGCTGCGCAATGATAAGCTCAACATAGATATACCCCAGATGGCTTTTTACTCCCGGGCTGCTGGAGTTATCGAGTTCGCCAACTTCACCCACGCCATTCTTACTGAGAAAGTGATCTGGCAGGCGATAGAGAACTCGGGGATAGCCTACGAAGACTGGGTGGCGCGCAAGGAGCCGAAGGAGGGAAAGCCGATAGTGCACCTGTACATTGAGCCAAGAGATGGCGAGCGAAGTTGTGAGCAGGTAGTATCGGCAGTACAAGAGGAGCTTAAGAAGCTGGATGAAGGCTATGCCGATTTGGAGACCTTTGGCTGGCAGCCATTGGAGGTAACCTTTCTCCCCGAGGGCGCATTCAGGGAATACATGTTGAGGCAACAAGATGCAGGTGCCGACCTGGGTCACTTAAAGCCACCACACATAAATCCCCCTGACGAAATTATCAATTCCCTCACCGGTGTTACCGCCAAACCGCGGGTAAGGAGGGCGAGAGAGGCAAAAGTAGCAGCTAGCTAACGTTAGAAAAGCCCTATACAGCTAGCCAAGTATGAAGTACAACTGAGAGGGTAGCGCCTCTAGGCGCTACCCTCTCAGTTGTACTTCATATAGACCCATTCCACCCACCATTGTGCTATTGACAAACCATGTTGTTGTCCAGCGAAAAAGTCACCCTAATTGTTCAGCGAATATGTCACCTCCTATCGATATGGACTTTAAGCGGTCTACGCCATGGGTGATTCGGCCCAGGTTTAGAGCGTT
>Ga0315532_1000883_pt1 | contig 23675 bp, 26 predicted proteins | sample SalMarWE160370MG_FD_203082 | JGI IMG/M metagenome (GOLD analysis project Ga0315532, IMG submission 203082) | Salt marsh sediment microbial communities from the Plum Island Ecosystem LTER, Massachusetts, United States - Salt Marsh Sediment WE1603-70 ...
TTTTCCTCGAGAGGTTCGGCTACGTCGTCGACTCGGCGGGCAGCGGCGGGGAGGCCCTGGCGAAGCTCGGCGGGGCACTCTACCATGTGATAATATTCGATTACAGGCTGCCTGACATCACGGGGACGGAACTTTTGAGGAGGGTCCACGATATGCAGCCCGGCGCGGTCAAGGTGATGCTGACGGGTTTCCCTTCCCTAGAGAAAGCCGCGGAGAGCCTCATGCATGGGGCCGACTCCTACCTGCTCAAGCCTGTGGACATGAACGAGGTGCTGGCGGTGATAGAGGAGAAGCTGGGGGAGAGAGCAGGGTCCAGCGACATGGGGGAAGAGGAGTAGCTCGCCCCGTTTATATGGACCGTTAAACTATTGTTCCTGGATGACGGGTCTCTTTTCATGACTGGAATCGCATCAGATGGGGTGCCTAGGGTTCTGTCCATGCGTGAGCGATCCCAGGTGATTGACGGGGTGCTCGCCGAGAGGCTCGACACGGTGCTCCCCGTCGCCATGAGGGAGGCGGGCCTCGACATGTGGCTCATAGTCTGCCAGGAGGACGACTTGGACCCCGTCTACGAGACCATGATACCCATGGACACTTGGTGCCCCATACTCCAGATGCTCATCTTCAGCGACCGAGGTCAGGGGCTGGGCGTGGAGCGCATCAACCTGTCCTTCACCGACACCAAGGACCTATACGACACGCCGTGGCCGGGGCGGAGCCACCACAGGGAGCAGTGGACGCTCCTCAGGGGCATAGTCGAGGAGAGGGACCCTGAGCGCATAGGGATCAACGTCGGCTCCGTCCAGTGGGCGGCCGGGGGCCTCACCCACAACCTGTACACGCAGCTGGTGGAGGCGCTGCCCCGGAGGTACGTGGACCGGCTGGTCTCCGCCGAGGATTGTGCGACCCGGTGGCTGGCGACGCTGACCGACAGGGAGGTGGAGCTTTACGAGCACGTGATCAGGGTGGCCCACGCGTTGATCGCGGAGTGCTACAGCGGCAAGGCCATCGTGCCGGGGGTGACAACGATCCCTGATCTCGTGTGGTACTACTGGCAGAGGTGCGCCGACCTGGGGCTCCAGGCGGCGTTTAACCCGTTCTTCACCATCATACGCAGCCCTGAGGCGAGGGAGCTGTACGGCGAAGCTGACGACGTGATCAGGCACGGCGACTTCATCCGGTGCGACGTGGGTATAGAGTACCTGGGGCTCATCACAGACCACCAGGAGTGGTGTTACGTGCTGAGGCCGGGTGAGACGGACGCCCCCGAGGGTGCCCGGAGGCTCATGGCCGAGGGGAACAGGCTTCAGGACTGCTTCATGGCGGGGTTCGAGAGGGGGTTGACAGGGAACGAGATGCTGGCCCGCATCCTGAAGGACGCCAAGGAGAAGGTGGTCCCTAACCCGAGGGTGTACAGCCACAGTCTAGGGCACCTGCTCCACGAGCCGGGGCCGTTGATCGGTTTGCCTTGGGAGCAGGAGCGAAACGAGGGGCGCGGTGATGTCGTGCTGGAATATAACTACGCGTTCACCATGGAGCTCTCGGTTGAGGGGCCGCTGCCGGAGTGGGGCGGCGAGGCGTTCAGGTGCGCGCTGGAGCAGGACGTGGTGTACACGGTGGACGGGTGCCGGTGTATCGACGGGAGGCAGACGGGGTTCCATCTTGTGTAGCCGGGTAATGTTTTAATCTGGTTGCCGTGGATGTATTGGCGTGTGCGGGGGTTCCCGAGTGGCCAAAGGGGTCAGGCTTAGGACCTGATGGACTAGTCCTCCGTGGGTTCGAACCCCACCCCCCGCACCAACCTGTTCTGGTTTTGGTGACTAGCAGATCGTGAGAACAATATTTCTGGTAACAGTGGGCGGTAACTTTATGGTTTTTTTCTTATCAGGACTTTAAATGATGTGTACCTGATGAGGAACGTTGAACATGACACATGGTAGGGTTCGAAGCCTACAACTCATATGAGCTTAACCACAATCTACAGAGATAAAATTCCCATCTTCATAAAATCTCCAAGCTCCAGAGATTTTTCTAAAGGCTTCTTTATACCCGCAAATAGAGTTCCTATAGGATACCCGAGGTGTTTTTCCCTCACTCAGAAGTAATTTATAAAAAAAAGGTAAATAGACTGCTGCGTCTTCCCAATATGTATCATATAATGGGGCAATCACATACCTAACCCCTTTTTCTACAAGAGTCTTCACCAAATCAATATGTCCAGACTGACACGCAGAAAGTACGACTAGTTCTGGTATACAGTTACATACCCAGTTTTCCTTGATTTCCTCTGTTGAAATATACACCCCTCTAGGCGTTACCAGATATGTTCGACCATTTTCGCGGACTCCATGCCCACCAATATGTAGATAATTCGAATTAACATGATTTAGTAATTCAAAGAAATGTTTTTTTCCTCTTGCATAGCTAAACTCTACCTCTTTTGTTAATTCAAATATTCGAATTAACTCCCAAAGTAACCATGTTTCGGACATTTTTTCTTGTTTTTCTGAAGTAAGATCTATTATGCTTAAGGTAGACATGAATAAACAATATGTTTTCTAATATTAATCTAATCTTTTATTTATTTGAACGATGAACTATAGATATGGATTCGATTCTCTTATCAAAACTAGCAGAAATAGTAGGCGATCATTGTTTTGAAAACAAGTATGTTATCGAAGCTCTGTCTGAATATAGGGAAATTAACAAACCACTTGCCTTGGTAGGAGATAGTATCCTGAATTTTGCAGTGAAAAGTATCTCATACAGAAAAAATCCTAATCCTAAATATATTGATGATATGCGGCAACTCTATGCCGATAAACCCTCAAATCAAAGCATCTACAATAACGACGAAGAATGCCAAAACTATCTTCTAGATAAAAAACTTTCATATGCCCCATCAGGAAACGTTTCAGAGGAGAAAGCAGATAGAATTATAGAGGGAATGATTGGAGCCGTTTACTTCATTAAAGGATGGAAGAATGCCCTTTCATTTACCTACAATGTCTTAAGATTACCTGAAGGGTTCTTGAAAGAGTTTCCAGAAATATACAATGAATGAGAACGCGTGCAACAATCAATAAATCTGTAAATTAAATTTCCCAGTTACTAGTAAAAACGTGTAGTGACCCCACCCCCCGCACCAAAACACAACCAACTGGACTGGTTGAAATCTAGTTGAAATGAAATCCGTTTCCGTGGGTTCGAACTAGACAAACAGCATAGATATGCGAATGGTTCCCCTTTTACCAACAGAGTGAATATAAGCGCGCGTTAGATACCCAATGCCTTTTTCTGAGCCGCGATAATCTCTTTGATGCCTTTCTCAGCCAGATCAAGCATCTGATTCATCTGGTCGCGGGTAAAGGCCTGCTCTTCGGCTGTTCCCTGCACTTCCACGAGTCTGCCGCTTTCAGTCATAACTATATTCATATCCACATCAACTGTTGAATCGAGCGCATAGTCCAAGTCCAGAAATACCTCACCGTTCTTAATACCAACACTAACAGCGGCGACCATCTCAGCCATAGGAATACTGTCAATCATGCCTTCGTCTTTTAGCGTGCGCAATGCCTGATAGAGGGCTACCGCACCGCCTGTTATGCTGGCGCAACGGGTTCCACCATCGGCGTCTATGACATCGCAATCCACATAAATAGAGTTAGGGCCTATGGCCTCCATATCAACAACGGAGCGCAGGCTACGGCCAATCAGGCGCTGAATTTCAACGCCACGTGAGTCAACTCTGCCGCCCGAGGGGCGGGATTTACGGCTGTCTGTTGAGCCGGGAAGCATGCTGTATTCGCTGGTTACCCATCCGCCGGGGAGCTCCTGCTCGACTTTCCAACGCGGTGCTCCGGGTTGAACGGACGCGCTGCATAACACTCGGGTATTGCCAAAACCGACGAGCACCGAACCTTTTGGGTGTTTCTGGAAGCCAATATCAAAGGTCAGGTTGCGGAGTTCGTCGTGTGCGCGTAGAGTCATAGATATTAACCTCACTAAGTTCTAGTTAATTGTTGAGGATACGCGCGTGTTTTTTCAGATTAGTTGATGAATCAATGATCCCTGTTTGCCTCACACCGTTGATATACGGGTCTGGTGGAAATCTATTTGAAATGACATAATTTTCCGTGGGTTCGAACCCCGCCCCCCGCACTTTTCACTGTAACCTACCGCCTGCGTTTCCGCCACAGCGACCGCCGTTCTTTGTGTCCTTGACGTAGTCGAACCCCAGGTTGCTCAGCTCCACCTCTTCCATAGTAGTCTGCGCCACCCGTGTGTGGCAGTGCTTCGGTGCGAGCACCTTGCGCACTATGTACGTGGTCGTGGATGACTCCCATAGGTGCCCCAGCCACAGGGCTACTCGCTCTTGTAACCCGACTCCACGCGTACCTTGGTCCCGACGTAGTCCTTGTACACCTTGAATATACATCTCTTGACGTCCGGCTCGTCCAGCCCGTACGCTATTTTCTCGAGGTGCCCACGGTATCCCTCGCTGAAGTGCTTCAGTTTACCTCTGCGGAACATGTATACCCGTCGCTTCGGCAGGTTACCATGCATCGTCAGCAACCTGTCGAAGCGTTCCCCGGTTTTCTTGCTCTCAGGTGCCTTAGCCTAATAGGGGGATAGGTCTACTTTTTCCCAAGTGAAACTAACAGCCGCTTCAAACTTTTGTATATTAACCTCCATCTCCTCCAGAGTCTCCCTTATTTTGGAAATACATTTCCCTTCAGCGCCTTTCTCACAGACTGTTATTAACGTCGTATTGTAGCTTCCATAGCTCCTCCAGAGAAACTTGACCGTAGGCAGTACCTTTAGAAACTCGATCACTCGGTCCATGTCTAGCTGACTAACGTCCATAGATATGTTTATGGCCGTGAGATCGAGATACGTGAAGTTCGGAATTGCCATGATCCTCTTACTTATGGCACCTATTCTTTCAAGCCTCTCTACTCTTCGATAGATTGTGCTCCGCCCCACATCGCACAGTTTAGCCAACTCGTTATAGGAGTATGTGCCTCTGCAAATGTGTGACATGATTTTCCTATCTAATTCATCCAAGTCGATTTTTATCGGCGATCACTAATACAAATGTCTCATAATTCAATAAAAAATGTTACTATATATCCAGAAAATAGACATAAACGCCTCTTCAGTCTTAATCTTAGAGATGGGTGAGTAAAATGGTCTTGTTACCTTTTAAGAAGTCATCACTGCAATCGCAAATGGGATTATTGTGGCAGGAACCAGTAGCTGAGCACTCGGGCAAAGTAGGGGAAGAAGAAATGAGGCTTAGTTCTCACTGCTTGAAACTTAGAAAGATGGTAAACGAAAACCAGATTTGGGCGAAGGACCTACCCTTCATGGCTCCTAACGGCAGATGCTACTTCGATCACTTAAAAGAATGTACCCCAGCATGTGAATACTACACATGCACGTAAAAAGAAATCATAAGTGAACAAAAAAATGATGAACCCCCTAGAAATCGCTGAAACCCTTTGCGAGATAGGTCAAGGGAAGACGGAGATTTCGTTTGATAGGATATTCATTCTTGCTATGCTGGCGGGAGTCTACATAGGGTTTGGAGCCCAGTTAGCGACGACCGTGAGTCTAGGCCTGAGCTCAAAGGTAGGAATCGGCTTCTCACGATTCCTTCAGGGAGCCGCCTTCTCGGTGGGGTTGATGCTGGTAGTGATCTCTAGAGCCGAACTATTCACAGGGAACAACCTGATGATGCTCTCGCTGTGCGATGGGAAGATAAAGTTGAAGAAACTGCTCCGAAACTGGGTCTCTGTGTATAGCGGAAACTTTGTCGGATCTGTCCTCCTGGTTTCCATAGTCTTCGGAGGAGGTCTCTACGAGATGGGGGGGAACGCCCTAGGGGTGAGGGCCCTGGAAATTGCGAACTCCAAGGTGAACCTAACCTTCGTACAGGCGCTATGCCGGGGAATCGCGTGTAACTGGCTCGTATGCCTCGCAGTCTTAATGGCGACATCCGCCTACGACACGACGGGGAAGATATTTTCATGTTTCTTCCCGATAATGACTTTCGTAGCGAGCGGCTTCGAGCATAGCATAGCAAACATGTACTTCGTTCCCATGGGGCTGTTTTTAAAGGGGGTCGATTCGGTAGTCAGTCAATCTGGTGTTGATCTAATAAACCTCAGCTGGCAGAGATTCATATTAAGGAATCTGATTCCAGTTACCATCGGGAACATAATTGGCGGAGCATTTTTCGTTGCTACACTGTACTGGTATGTTAACCTCTACAAGCACTAAAACAACATTCCCGGGGTTAGTAGTTGGAGAGTGTCCCCGGCTCTGGGCTAGGGGATGATTTTTCCCATGAGCAGCGGCCGTTGTCTAAATACTCTGAAGGGGGGGATGTCGCTCCAAGAAGGAGAGTTCGAACCCCCTCCCCGCTCCACTGCTTGTATCATGTTGCTTGGTATTACGAAAAAAATTGAGACATCCACCTGCGGCAGGGCTTGAACCTAGCTAGTCTTTTTGACGGTTGATGAAACCTGAACCAGATAAGGTGAGGATAAAATCTTCTACTCTAAAGCGCGTGCATCATTGAACCTTTAACGAGTTTACCAGTTTAATGGTGTCCATGGTGATCTTTTCTAGTTCTCTTTCAGTTGGTTTTCCCCGTATATCGCCCATCCTGCCCTCGGTGCTCGCCACCTCGTCACCGATGAACTCGCTTAACACGCACCACTCCGCCTCCACAGAAACTCCTATGTGCTCGAAAAACTGTCCAGCGTATTTCACGGCTGGAGTGGCTTCATCCAGACCGGTGTGAGGCCCAGAATAGGTGCAGAACACCAGCGCATGCTTACCAGGAACCCTAGGTGAGCCGGGTTTGACGAGGCCGGCCTTATGGTTTTTCCGAAAATGGTCTTTGAGATACCTTGTCACGGGCTCCGGGGGATGCCAGTTGTATGAGGGAAACCCTATGCAGTAGAGGTCATAGTCTAGGAAACGGTGTTCCTCCGCCTCATCCACTGTCCAAAAAGATACGTCGACCCCTGCTTCGATCAGCCCACGTTTTATGGCGTTCGCCACTTTCTCCGTGTTCCCGGTCCCAGACCAGTACACCAACGCTGCCTTCATGTTAAACACATTAACTTGTAGTGTTATGAGGATAAAATCATCGACTAGGTTGCCGTTAAACTGGTTAACTATTTTTCTCGTTCAAACAGCAGATAATGGTTGCATAATGTTGGCGTACCCTCAGCCTGATACGTGTGCAGACTCCAACCTTCCCGCTGATGACTCTCTATAGCCTCACCAATTTTTTTATGGTGCCCTACTTGAACACAAGTCCACTCTTTCAATCTTGTAACCCATTTAAGATGTTTATAGAGAGCTATTTTTAACGATTAATCATATTTTCTCTTGGAACCATAGTATGGATTCTGAAAATCAAGACGATAAATCATCTTCTAGATAAAGAGGTGACAAAAATCATCGAAAAAAGGAGAGATTATCGAAACGAATTCAGGTAAATCTGTGTATTGATCTTGTTCGAAGAACATCATCGCTCATACAATCACACTCAGACGAGATAGAGAACACTATTTAGATGACCTAGGACAATCCGAGGGTAGTGAGGGATGAGTAGTTGCTCGTTGAGAAGACCTTCGACACCGGAGAAGTGGTGCTTAACTACGCCGAGGGGCCGCCCAGCGGACCGCCCATACTGTTAATCCACGGAATCACAGACAGCTGGAGAAGGTTCCTCCCCATAATGCCCTCAATCACGATGCGGTGGCACGTCTACGCAGTAGACCTCCGCGGACACGGAAAATCGGAGCACAAGACAGGCCACTACACGTTACGGGACTACGCGAGAGACCTCAGAGCGTTCATCGAGAAAGTGATAAACAGGCCAACCGTCTTGTTCGGCCACTCCCTGGGAGGCATGATATCCACTATATTGGCGGCTGACAACCCGGAGATAAAGGCAGTGATAATCGGAGACTCTCCCCCCAACTACGATGGAAGCATGAGAGACGACGTGATCAAAAGAACAAGTTACTGGCGTCAGGCAAAGGAGACCGCCGAGAAAGAAGACACCGTCTCCGATATCCTTCGGCTTCTAAGAGAGAAAAAGCTCATGTGGGGCGACGTCGCTATCGAAGATCCCATCTTCCTCTTGAGCACGGCCATGCGCTGGAGCGTGATGGACCCAGACATCCTATCAAACATGGTGGAGTGCAAGGATGATCCCTCCAAGTTCCTCGAGATGGTTGAGGGCTACGAGACAGGGAGGCTGTTCCCACGGCTGAGGTGCCCCGTCCTCTTGCTTAGAGGCAACCCTAAACTGGGGGGAGCGATCACGGACGAGGACGCGGAGAAGGCAGTTGAACTGATCCCAGATCTGACGTACGTCTACCTGTCCACCATAGGTCATTCACTATTCCCGAATGGGGCTGAGCCCGTGCTGTCGCCTTTAACCATATTCCTCGAGTCCCTCAGGTAGGCCGATACTCAAACACCATGTCCATGGGCAGATGTTCAGCATACTTCGACGAACCATCTGATTCTTCACTTATCTAGGCTTCAGACAGTGGGGAAGCAATGAAAAAAGTATATACCCGTTGAGCTTGGTATCTGTGGGACCCGCATGAGGTACGAGCACATCAAAGCCTTCGACATACCCGACGGCTGGTACAAGACCCTGGAAGCCATCTGGACAAAGGGAGACCCCTTCTACGTGGGTTACGGCTCCGAGGTCACCGAGACCAGGAAACTCAACCTCACCCTGGAGATAGAGAACCCCCACACCCGACCCCTCATCGCCGACAAGGCCCCCTGCGACATGAAGTACGTCACCAGCTACGCCCTCCAGTACCTGTGGCTCGGCGAGAAGGCGGAAGGCGAGACATACACCTACGGGGGCCGCCTCAGGGAGCCCATGGACCAGGTGGAGCTGGCCATCCAGAGGCTCGTCGACGAGCCCAGGGACCGGCAGGTGGTGCTGCTCATCAGACGCCCCGAGGACCTGCGGAAAGAGCTCGCCGGCATGAAGCACGAGCCCCCGTGCCTCACCATCCTCGACCTGGAGATACTCGAAGACAAGCTGCACACCACCGGATACTTCAGGTCCTGGGACGGCTACGCCGGGCTGCCGGCGAACCTGGCCGGCGTACAGATATTCCTCGAGGCCTTCGTCGCCGAGGTCAACAGGAGGAGCGGGCGGAGCTACTCGACAGGCAAGATGATCTTCCACTGCAAGAACTGCCACATCTACAGCAGGCTGGACGAGATCATCGAGGAACTCATCAGCCCGGAGGAGGACGCGAGGAGACAGCTCGCCCAGAAAAAAGGATAAACGCATCGAGTGCATGCAACGATTGAATCGCGCACACGCAAACCTTAATCATCATCATTCATTACGCCAAGGGAGATAGAGAATGACGGGTAAAAACAAGAAGATCAAGGGATGCGGCTTCCACCACGTCTCCATGAAGGTAAAAGACCTGGATAAGACCATCAGGTTCTACTCAGAGGGGCTCGGCTTCGTCGAACGCGTCTCCTGGGGCCAGCACCCGAGGAGGACCGTCCTCCTGGACACGGGCGACGGGAACTACTTCGAGGTCTCCCAGGGTGACCCCGATCAGGTGTACGGTGACGGCGTCTTCCGTCACCTTGCCCTGAGGGTAGGTGACTGTGACGCCGCCATCGAGGCCGCGCGGGCCGCAGGAGCCATGGTCACTGTGGAGCCCAAGGACGTCACCCTGTCAAGCGAGCCTCCGCTGCAGCTGCGGATCGCGTTCTTCGAGGGGCCCGACGGGGAGTTGATCGAGCTGTTCCAGAATGACCAGACCTGAGCTACGTGAGATACTGAAAAACGCACGTACATTTTCCTTTCACTCAGTCCTATGCCGAGGATGTTTTTCTCTTTCACTCTAACCCGCCATGTACAGAGTTAATCGCATGTTCAGTTTGATGTATTATTGAAGTCACTTTGAGGCGATTAACAAGTCACTTAAATTCGGGCCTCGTGAGTAAAATCTTATTTTCCCAGAACCTCTCTGCATGGGAAAGGCGTCGCGTTCAGCGATGATTGGAAGCCTTGAGCGAATATCTTGGATATAGATAAGTCGAAGTGCGTCTGGTGCGGCAACTGCCACGCCGTGTGCCCCATGGGGGCATCTCTGGACGCGGGCGGCAAGTCCGTGGTTAAGACTAAAGCAATCTCATGTTTATTATGATACCTTTAAATGGCGCCCCCCGCCCTAGGGGGCTGTCACGTCTAACATATTCATGTTTGGAGAAGCTGACGAGGCACCGGCATGCGTAGTTTAGTGATACGAGAATAAACGTATGCAGGTACAGGAATTCAACGATCTACCCCTAAGCAAGGATGTCCTCCGGGGCATCAAGGCTCTGGGATTCGAGAAACCATCCCCAATCCAGGCCCAGTCCATCATGCCCCTCCTCGAAGGCAGGGACGTCATCGGCCAGGCCCAGACGGGGACAGGAAAGACGGCGGCCTTCGGCATCCCCATGGTTGAGAGCATAGACCTCAGCGACAACAGGGTCCAGGGACTCGTGTTGGCGCCCACCCGCGAGCTGGCCGTGCAGATAGCCGACCACGTCTCACGGATCAGCAGGTACACCGGGGTCCGGGTCTGCCCCATCTACGGCGGCGAGAACATCAACCGCCAGATAAGGAAGCTCAAGAGAGGCGTCCACATAGTGGTAGGCACCCCTGGCAGGGTCATAGACCACCTCGAGAGGCGCACCCTCCGGCTGAGGGCCGTCCACATGGTGGTCCTAGACGAGGCCGACAGGATGCTGGACATGGGCTTCGTCCACGACATCAACAAGATCCTGGACAAGGTCCCCAAGCATAAGCAGACGAGCCTGTTCAGCGCCACCATCGACAGTAACGTCTGGAAGATATGTAACAAGTACATGGACAGGCCAGAGAAGATACTGGTCAGCAAGGACGAGATCACCCTCACGCAGATCGAGCAGAGGTACGTCAAGGTGGACCCCATGAGCCGCTACCCGATACTCAAGGAGCTCATAGAGGAACAGGGGATCCGGAAGGCCATCCTATTCACGAGGACCAAGAGGGGCGCCTATGGTCTGTCGAAGAAGCTGAAGAGAAGCGGGTACAACGCCGGCGCCCTCCACGGCGACCTATCCCAGCCCCAGAGGGACAGGGTGACCCAGGGCTTCAGGAAGGACAGGGTGGACTTCCTGGTCGCGACGGACATCGCGGCGAGGGGCCTGGACATCGGCGGCATCACCCACATCATCAACTACAACATGCCCCGGGAGACCCTGGCCTACTTCCACAGGATAGGGAGGACGGCGAGGATGGAGGCCGAGGGAACGGCCATCACGTTCGTCGCCCACGGCGAGGAGAAGGCACTGGCCGAGATCAAGGCCCAGACAGGCACGAGGATCACCGAGCTGAAGACAAGCGTCAAGGTGAATGCTGGTCCGCCTAAGAAGCACAGGGCGATCTGCAGTAAGTGCAAGGCCGAGTTCGAGTTGCCGTTCAAGCCAACCGCTGGACGCCCTGTTTACTGTCTGTCTTGCCTCAAGTCCAGGAAGCGGCAATACAGGCGAAGGCATTAGACTCTTCTCTGCGTATGCAACCTGCCCCGATTCTACTTGTATTGAAACGAGTTCTAACACCGTTCGCGCGCGTGTGCGCAAATATTTGATGCTATGAAATATTTTTTTTCTTCCCATTAGAAAAAAAGAAGGGAGGTTAGTCCCTAGACTCCAGGGCTTTGGAGAGATCCACCTTCTGGAACGCCTCGGCGAACTCGACCAGGTACTCCACCAGCCCCTCCATGATCTTCTTCCCACGCTCATAGAGGTCATCCACGACCTCCACCCCCAACACCGGGGGGCCCCCCTCGTCGAGATCCCAGGCCTGGACGGGGATTGTTATGGAGCCGCCCTTGAACTCGAACTTGTTGAAGGTGACGGGCTTGATCTCCTCTCCGAAGACGTCCCGCATCGTGTACTTCTCCCCCCACTCCCCCTTGTAGCCGGTGCCCCTCAGGTCGGCGGCCTCCTTCCCGCCCAGATAGAGGGAGACGGCCAGCTCCTGCATATAGGAGCCTTTCTCCGGGTGAAGCTCGGGTAGTATCTCCTTTGCGATGCTCCACCACTCTGGGATGGCGACCACGACGCCGAAGTCCCTGGCGGCCCTCCCGGCCCTGATGAGGGTCTCCCTGTTCCCCCCGTGGCCGTTGAGGACTATGATCCTGCGGACCCTGTTCCTGTTTAGGCTCCTGAAGACGTCCAGGTAGAAGCGCTCCAGGGTCTCAGGGGCTATCGTTATGGAGCCGGGGTAGAACTTCTGCTTGTCGTTCTCCCCGAAGGGTATCGGCGGCAGTGTGACGAGGCCTGTCCTCTCCCCCACCTTCTCCGCGAGCCAGGTCACCGAGCTGGAGTCGATGCTTATGGGGGTGGGGCCGTGGCCGTGGAACGTGCCCACGGGGAGGATCGCGGTGTCGCTTCTCTTGAAGGCCTCCTCGGCCTCCATCCATGACATGTCCCATAACCTGTGTTTCATGATTACATCCTTCCAAGACGCACTTGACTCGGAACACTATTAACTATTTCATCTGAGCGCGCGAGATTCTACTTGGATCGATTAGAGTCATGACCCCGTTATACTGGTTGAGTTGGGTAACAACAAACGGTACTAGAGACTTTTAAGAAGCATCTGAGAAAATGGTGGCTGCCTACGACGTTCATCAAGCTGAGGCCGTTATATAGTTTGAGTAAGGTAAAGGCCCCACGAAGATGAGATATCATAGGGATGCAGAGGAAGCGCACGGGTTCGAGAAAAATCTTATTTCTCCTGAGCCTCTCTGCTAGAGAAAGGCGTCCCATACATGGAAGTAATGTCTGGAGTGGATGATACTGGAGATAGATAAGTCGAAGTGCGTCGGGTGCGGCAACTGCCACGCCATATGCCCCATGGGGGCCATCTCCCTGGACGCGGACGGCAAGTCCGTGGTCAACCAGGACGAGTGCGTGGAGTGCAGCACATGCTACAGGGTGCTCAGAGACGAGGGGTACTGGCCCCCCTTCGTGAAGGCCGTGAGGAGCGTCCTCACTTTCCTGCACCTGCAGTACTTGGCGGCGGTGGACGTCTGCCCCACGGGCGCCCTGACCCCGCCGGACCTGGAGTACCCCCGGAGCCTCCGCGCGGCGTTCAGCGACCCCACAGTCGTCCACGCCGGCACCGGCGTAGGCGGCAGGGGCACCGAGGAGATCAAGACCAACGACGTCACGGGGAGGCTGCGCGAGGGAGACGCCGGCATAGTCGTGGAGCTAGGCCGCCCCGGCACGGGCGCCCGTTTCCGCGACGTCGAGAAGGTGGCCATGGCGCTGGCGCCTCTGGAGCCCCAGTTCGAGCCCTTCAACCCGGTGACCCAGCTCATGGTGGACACGGAGACCGGTAAGATGCGGGAGGAGATACTGGACGAGAAGGTGCTCTCGGCCATCATCGAGGTCAAGACCAGGCTGGAGAAGATACCGGACTACCTGGAGACGCTGCGGGCCATACAGGATGAGACCGACGCCGTGTTCAGCGTGGGCATAGCGTCCAAGTGCCTCCCCGACGGCTCCATCCCCCACGAGAAATGGGTCAGGGAGGCCGGGTACACGCTGTCGCCCAACGGCAAGACGAACCTCGGGCTGGGCAGGCCCCTTTTCAGGGAGGATGGGCGATGACCAACACGCTGCACAGGCAGGGAGCCGTCGACGGCCTCAGCGAGGACTACGTGATCTTCGTCACCATGGCGAGGGACATCAACCGGGATGGCTCGGCGCCCAAGATCCACGAGTTCCTGCGGATATGCCAGAAGCATAACCCCGTCAACATCGGCAGCAGCAAGATGGGCACCGTCCTCCAAGATGACGTGAGCTTCCAGGGCCTCGTCACCGGCCTGAAGGACGGCTCGACGTCCGCCGCCGTGTTCACCGACCTCGACACGTTGAAGAAGGTGCTGGCGGAGCTCATCGAGGCGGACCTGGGTATATCCATTAATGTGAGCGGGCTCCTCGAAGGCGTGCAGGAGTGCTGCCACAGCAACGGCATCGAGCGGCACAGCGTCGAGCACTCCCTCGGGTTCTGGGGGTCCAGGGACCGGCTGCCAGAGAGAGACGTCCTGGAGATCAACACCCTCTGCGGCCACGGCATGGTCTCGTTCAGCCTCATAAGGAAGATGATGGAGCAGGTCAAGATGAGGAGGCTGACGCCGAGGGAGGCCGCCGAGATCATGGGGAGGTGCTGCGAGTGCGCCGTGTTCAACACCACCCGAGCCGAGCACCTCCTCGAAAAGGTGCTGGAAACCTGAGGAGAACCCGCCTCACTCGTCCCGGCTCTAACTCGTCTTAGTGTTCATGATACACGTTAAATCCCCGGGTACACGATCAGGAAACGGTGATCAAGCGACGATGTCCGTCGAGTGCAGTATAGAGGAGATAACTGGTAGAACCGTCATCGGGAAGACCGTGATCGACGGTGAACGCGACTCCAACGCCGGGGCCGTCGCGCTGGACACGTTCATAGTGGCGGTCGACCCCTCCTCAACCGCCGAATCCGCCCCCATCTTCAGGAGAGGCATAGAGGAGCACTTCAAGCTGCCGACCAAGTACCTGCATGTCACGCATTACCACGGCGACCACACCATGGGGATAGGTGCGTTCCGTGACACGGTCGTGGTCGGCGCGAGACAGCTCCACCACCAGATGACGAGAGACGGCATACCATATCCGCCGGAGCTGACGTTCACCGACAAGCTCATCATAGAGGACGGCGGCCACCGGGTGGAGCTTCTTTACGCCGGCGGCCACACTGCCTGCTCGTCCGTCGCCTACTGTCCCGAGGAGAGGGTAATCTTCCTCGGCGACCTGCTCTTCGCGGACGAGTTCCCGTGGGCCGGCGACCCCAGCTGCGACCCCGACCAGTGGATAGCCTTCTTCGAGAAGACGCTGAGGATAGACTTCATCCACGTCGTCCCGGGCCACGGCCCGCTATGCGGCAAGGAGGAGGTCAGGAGGCAGCTCCGCTTCATGAAGGAGCTGCGCGTGAACACCCTCAAGGCCATAGACATGGACGCTGGGGCGGCGGCGATAGATATGCCCAAAATCTACGATGAGGTGCCGGGGTCACGGGACACGAGGACGGCGCGGCACTTCTACGAGTTCTACTCGAAGAAGGGCTAGAACATGTTTTAACCCGGTAAACCGGTTGATGGTGTATGCCCGAGTACAAGGTCAAGATCACCGTGGAGAAGAACTTCAGCCCCGAGGACGTCTTCGGCGAAAAGTTCCACCGACCCTCCGGCATGGAGATCGTGAAATGCGACCTGGAGGAAGGCGACACCTTCATGGTCACCGACGGCAACATGCCTGAAGGCTTCTGTCACCACGCCTGGTTCGGGATGTACCCTAAGGTCACCTTCATCCGGTACGGCGGCGAGTTCGACGACTGGGCTGGGAGGGGCGTGGACTACGTCTGCTGCCCCGACGGCATCCGCCCCGTCGTATTCAAGCTAGAGAGAGTCGACTAGGGATCAGGGGGTACGACGTGTAATGACGAAGGTGAAGATAACCGTGGTGAGACGTTTCGGTCCGGAGGAGGTCTTGGGCCCCGGTCACGGCTTGAAGGGTCTCTCAGGCGACCCCATCACCAGATGCACTTTGTTCGAGGAGGGCGCCGAGTTCACCGTCGATGACATTGAACGCATGCCTGACGGCTTCTGCGGGTGGGCGTGGCGTGACATCTATAAGGACCTCTCGGTCCTCTACTTCGACGGCGACTTCTATCGCCCAGAGAAGGGTATGGCGTATGTCTCCTGCACTGACGGCCGTAAACCGGTGGTCTTCAAGCTGGAGCGTGTAGAAGAATAGCTGTAATCGACGCTTATTCTCCTGTGTTCAGGTGAGGGAGATGGATGTCCAGCCGGCGCTCCCGCTGTCCCCGCCTTCAAGCATCTTCGTGGTGAGGACCACGTCGTCGAACTCCACGAAGCTTACCCCGCCGTAGCTGACCCTCCCGTAGGCGGAGTCGTCAACGACCCGTCCCTCGGTGTACTCGGTGGTTCTCCCGACCTTATGGATCTGGTCACCCACCGTCACCGGCGTGATCTCCTTGTCCACTGGACTCCACCCGGCCGCCCTGATGTGCTCCGCCTTGCAGAAGAAGCTGGACTGGTCGCTTCCCGCGAACCCGAGCCCCATGAAACCCCCGCACTCCTCGGCCGTGTGCAGCCTGACCTCGTAGTCCACCGTCGGCTCCGCCACCGCGAAATCGATCTTGGCGTTCTCGACCAGGTAGAGCTCGAACCGCGTCTTCCTGCCGAGTAGGGAGCTGACGCCGTTCAGCACGCCGGCGACGGCGTTGGAGACTGCGCACTCGCTTCCCTCGAGGGGCTGGTGCCAGAGGTAAGTCCCCACCACATCATCCGGGACAGTGCCCCCGTCTGCTCGGCCGGGCTGGACGATGCGCGTCTCCACGGAGGACGGGGTCAGGGGGTCGTCGGCGAAGACGTGGGCGTTGCTGCCCAGCGCCACCCTCCCGGCCGAGTCCTCGAAGAACCATCCCAGGGTGCCCGCGGTTATCGCCCAGTTACCTATGCTTACCCCCGCGACGAGTGGGCGTGTCCTCGCCACGTGGGTCAGAGGGTGGGCGTCCAGGGCCTTCATCTCGCCTATCTCGACCACGTCCGTGGGGACGCCGTCGATCTCCCCCGGTATCAGGTCCCCGAGGCCGAGAGACGAGGGGTCCAGCTTCCGGGAGACGTAGACCCTTATCACCTCCTCCTCCACTTCCTCCCCGTCCCTGATGCGCTTCCTCAGCTTCTTCGAGTACCCGACCACGTTCCTCTTGCCCCGTATCTGAGCCCATACGCTATCTTGCTTCATCTCATGATAATGTCCGGAGGGGCAATCAAAATCCGTTGCGGTCCAGGTCTAACTCTGAGAGTGGATAGAGGAAACGACGGAGGCCCAGTTTGAGCTTCACAGAGGCGATTGCATGCAAAACGGTTATTACCCACGGCATATTCTTGTGCTTGGCGGTGCGGTGCCATAGAGAATAGAATCTATCCTGAACCCGCGCTTCCACCAAACCGGAGGCGCGCATAGTCTCCCCATTTCTTTACATAACTAAAGCTGTTAAAAGACGAAAAAACACATGCTTTTAGACGCTTCAACTGGACTCGCCTAAAGACTTGTATATATACGCAGGCGAATCTCTTCGTAGCCACGGTGAATGGATTGGTGGATGAAGCTCAGACTCTCGTGGGGGCGTGGAGGCTCGTATCCGTCGAGACCAGAGACGAGGGCGGCGAGCTGGTTCGCCGCGGAGAACGCAACGGCTACCTCATCTACAGCCCCGGCGGGTACATGTCGGTCTCCTTCATGAAGGAGGGGCGCCCAGTGTTCAAGTCAGGGGACATCAGGGGAGGCACCGTCGAGGAGAAGATCGCCGCCATAAACGGTTACGTCTCCTACGCGGGCCGGTACAAAGTCAAGGACAGCGCCGTGGTCCACCGCATCGAGGTGAGCCTCTTCCCCAACTGGGTAGGCGAGAGCCAGGAACGGGCTTACAGGCTAGAGGGCGACAGGCTCACCCTGAGCACGCCGCTGATGCTCGTCGGCGGGAGACGGCTGAGCACCCACCTGGTCTGGGAGAGGGTCTGAGGAAGCCGAGTCCTACTCTAGGTTGGTCTCCATCACTAGGAAGTCCGCGGGCTCTAGCCTGAACCCGAAGCCCGTCAACGCATCCTCGACGCCCGGTACGTGTGATGGGAACAGGCAGTGGAGCCTCTCGACGCCGTCCTCCGCCGCCTTCTGGGCAGCGAACCCGAGGCACGCCTCCGCGTCGCCGGCGAACAAGCCTATGTGCAGCCCGTGCCTCGGCATGAACCGTGCGCCCATGGCTACGACGCTCCCGGTGACCGGGTCCGCGTAGACCATGCCCCTCTCGGCGAGGTGGCCGCAGAGCGCTGGGTAGAGCCTGTAGAACGTGCGGTTCATGACTAGCCACCCGCCCCATGCCCCGCTGTGCCTCATCAGCAGCTCCGTGGCCCGCTCGGGGTCCGTGACCCTCCTGAAGCCGTATTCGGCTTCGGTCTCTGGGGGCGTCTCCATGAGGGTGCCCCTGAAGGTCTCCGCCACCCTCAGCCCGTAACGCTCCGCTAGGCCCTTGCTGACGACGTTCCTGACGCCTGTGTACATCCTCATGGTCTTCACACCCTTCTCCCGGGACAGCCTGAGCCAGTGCTCGTACAGCCGTTTACCGACGCCGAGGCCCTGCCTCTGGGGCACGACGCGCAGGGTCTCCAGCCACGCCGAGCCGTCGGGCAGCAGGGTGTACTTGCCGCACCCTATGACCTCTCCGTCGATCTCCGCCACAGTCCAGTCGCCCTCCACGTCGTCCATGAACATGTCCCAGACGTGGGGGACGTAGCTAAGGTTCGGCGTGCTCAGCGACTCGACCCAGATCACCTTGTCAAGGTCCCCGGGCCTCGCCCTGCGCAGAGTGATCTCTGGGTTAACCGTCATGACACCCCACTAGGCGGGCGCCGGGATAAAAATGTGAAGGTGACGCGGCTAGCCCTGTCTAAGCTCCTTCACGGCTCCCTGCAGCCAGCCCCCGAGCCTCTGGGCCGCAAGCGTCGCCGACTGCTCGGCCTCCCCCTCCCCGAGGCCCGTCATGTATAGGACGTTCCCTTTCTCGTCCTCCACCATGAGCCGCCTCGGCGGGTCGTGGGTGCGGTCGGGCACCACGTAGAGCGGTCTCCCTATGTACACCATGAGGTAGGGGCCTGTCCCCGTGTCCCGGGCTACTCTTCCCCCCTTCGCGAGGCCTCTGAGCCATCCCCCCTGCCTCATGGCCCACATTGTGGCCGTCTTCCCTGGCTCGGGGTCGCCCAGCTCCGTCATGTATAGGACGTTGCCCTCCTCGTCCTTGACAACGTACCGCCTCGATGGGCCGCCTGCATCGTCCGGGGTAACGAATAGGGGCTCGCTCATCCCACGTTAATTGAGGCCACAGAATATGATTTCTTTGATGTGAACATGTGTCCCCTGAGGCTCCGCGGCATTCCGAGAAAACAGAAAAAGTTAGGGAAAGGGGGGGGTGTCTACTTCTTCCACTGGTCCAGCGGAGGGTCCAGGTCCGCCGGTATCGGCGACTTGTACTCCCTCCCCGCCTTCCTGCGCTCCAGCTCGTCCCACGCCGCCTCACGCATCTCGGGCTTGGTTAGCAGGTCTAGGCCGGTGGCGGCTATCACCTTGCTCGCGTAGAAGAGGCTCTTGTGGCCTATGCTCATTCCGCCCATGGCCACGTTCTGCCAGCTGTGCCCCGGCGTCCCAAGCACCCAGGTGGCGGTGCCGAACTCCATGGTGGGCGCCTGCCAGCTCACGTCGCTGACGTCGGTGGAGCCGTGGCTCACCTCGCCGTCGTTCCAGGCGTCGGGCACCGTCCTATCGATGAGTACGTCCATGAGCTCCTCCCAGCCCGGCCTCTTGCTCTTCCACAGGCTGGTCCTCTTGTCCTCCATGGAGATGGATTTGGCGATCTCCTCGGCGAACTCCATCTCCTCGTCGGTGTACTCCGGTGGGCCTATGAGCCTCATGTTCTCGGCGACTGCGTCGCTGAGGGTCTTGCTGGGCACCTTGTTGTAGATGCCCTTGATGAACTGGACCTCCAGCTCGGTCTCCGTCATCAGCGCGGCGCCCTCCGCTATCTTAAGCACCCGCCGGTATATGGGCTCCAGCTGGTCCCTCTCGGGGGCCCGTATCAGGTACCAGCTCCGGGCGTAGTCTGGGACCACGTTAGGCTGGCCGCCGCCCTCCTCGATGACGTAGTGCATCCTGGCGTCCTGTATCACGTGCTCCCTGAGGAAGTTGACGCCCGTGTTCATGAGCTCCACGGCGTCCAGGGCGCTGCGCCCCATCTCGGGGCTGCCGGCGGCGTGGGAGGTTTTGCCCCGGAAGTGGAACTTGACGGCGTTGTTGGCGTTGCTGCTGCTGAGGCCGCCGACGTTCATGCTGCTGGGGTGGTGGCTCAGCACGGCGTCTACGCCGTCGAACACGCCCTCCCGGACCATCCAGACCTTGCCGCTGAGCATCTCCTCGGCTGGGCACCCGAAGAACTTGACCGTCCCCTTTACTCCCGTCTTCTCCATGGCGTACCTCAGGGCGATGGCTCCGCCGAGCCCCGAGGTGCCGTGGATGTTGTGGCCGCAGCCGTGCCCCGGCTCGCCCACCTCTATGGGCTCCTTGTGGGGCACCGCCTTCTGGCTGAGCCCCGGGAGGGCGTCGTACTCGCCCATGACGCCTACGACGGGCTTGCCTTTGCCCCAGGTGCCCACGAATGCGGTGGGTATCCCGGCGACGCCGCGCTCCACCTCGAAGCCGTGTCTCTCGAGCTCGTCTGCGAGTAGCTTGGCGGACTTGAACTCGACGTACCCGAGCTCAGCGTAGCCCCATATCTCGTCGCTGATCTCCGCGAGACGCTTCTGGTTGCTGTCTATCCATTCAAACGCTATGCGTTTTCCTTTTTCGGACATGACTATCACGGTATAAACTACGGGAAGAGCATATTTATTATTAACAATAATTCCCAATAAAATTTGACGAAATCTTTACCTTGAGACCAACCGGAAGCCTGCCCAGAGAATAGCATGGCTTCGCGTAGACATTACGGTATGACTATCTCTGGGGTCGACACGAAATAGACCCTCATTCCATAATTCTTTCACATGTGATACCGGAAGAATCCGTGATGCTAAGGCGTAGAGAGGCGGTTAGCCCCGCCGTCACCACCACCATACTGGTAGCGGTCGCCATCATGCTGTCTATCGGTGCAAGCTACTGGATGATGGGGGTGTCTACGCAGGGTACCAGGTTCGAGACTATCGAGATCACGACGGCTTACAACAGGTTGGAGACCAACGTTACCAACGCCCACTGGAAGATAGTGCTAGGCGTGAAAAACACGGGTTCTGACGCCGCCACCATAGGCGAAGTGTTTGTGAACGGCGTCCCGGTGAACGTTTATGGAGTATCCAACGGAGGAAGCCTGCCCGATGCTTTTTGTACAGGCACAAGCATATCGTCAAGCGGCTTGACTTTGATGAGTGGAGAAGGAACGACTGTCTATGTCTGGATTGGCGGCGATCTGATTACTTCAGGGACCTCTTGTGAAGTGAAGCTGCACAGCGAAGCCGGGATGGACTACCTGAGACTCGTCAAACTAGTATGAGACGTTGCTGGGAACAGGGGCAAGCTCCGTGAACTCCATCTAAAAACACCGATACAGCAAAAGTCAGGTTAATCATTTGATATTAGACACAGGCTGGAGCCCCGTGGATCCCGCTCCATAGATTGAAATACCCACCCCTTACTGGATTCTTGAACGGATTTGGATTACAAGTACAGGAGCAGGGTGCTGGACAGGTTGGGCGTCAGGTCGTGGATAAACGCCAAGAACTGGAGCACCGTCATAGGCGGGACATGGATAGATGACAGGGTCCTGGAGGCCATGAACGAGGTCGCCAAGACCTTCGTGGACATGTATGAACTCTTCGCCAGGGCCGACGCCAGGGTCGCGGAGCTATGCCGGGTTGAGGACGCCCACATAACCACCGGGACCGGGGCGGCTCTGGAGCTCGCCGTGGCCGCCTGCATGGCCGGCGACGACTACGGGAGGTGGATGAGGCTACCCGACACGGAGGGCATGAGGAACGAGGTGCTGATGCCCAGGGGCCACGTCATAGCGTACACGCCCCAGTGGACGGCGTCCGGCGCCAGGACCGTGGAGTACGGCCAGGCGGGCCACCTCAGATCCTTCAGGCGGGAGCTGGAGTCCAAGATAACCGAGCGGACCTGCTGCCTCGCCTACACGGTCTCCTACAACACGGTGCCCCGTGGCAGGGTGCCGATAGAGGACTTGATCGAGCTGGGGGAGAAGTACGACGTGCCTGTGGTGGTTGACGCGGCGTCCGACCTGCCCCCGGTCTCCAACCTCCACAAGTATACGGACATGGGCGCCGACATCGTCTGCTTCAGCGGCGGGAAGGCCATCAAGGCGCCCAACAACACGGGGTTCATGGTGGGCGGCGGCAGGGGAGCCGACATCGTGAAGGCCGTCAGGGACCACACCTTCCCCCACAGCGGCTGGGGCCGGGGCCACAAGATAAGCAAGGAGCAGATAGTGGGCCTCGTCGCCGCCCTCGAGATATTCGTCGAGGAGGGGGACGGCCTATACGCGGGGCAGATGGCCATGGCCCAGCGGCTCGCCGAGGAGCTGAGGACCGTGCCCGGATTGGAGGTGGAGGTTATACCCAACGACGAGACCTACCACGAGCACCCGACGGTGCCCCACGTGCCCAGGGTGCTCATGAGGTGGAACAAAGACAAGATGGGGATGTCCGCGGAGGAGCTGGACGCGGCGGTGGCCAGGGACGACCCGCCTGTCTACCTGAGGAACGTCCACTACTACGACTACTACACCGACAAGGAGTGGAGGCTCATAGACGTGTTCTACCTTCGCCCCGAGGAGGAGAGGATAGTCGTCGACAGGATCATCGAGGCTTTCCGCGGCAGGTAAAGGCGGCCCCCCTTATTACCTCTTGTTTGATGGGTAACGTTACCCTCGGCAGCGGCTCCTTTGGCTACTGTATATATTCGTTGATCCCTCAGACATAGCTATACGATGAGCCTGCAGGTAGCGGCGAGGACCATCACACCCATATTCTCGCTGATGGCGCTGGGCTACCTCTCACGCTTGAGGGGGGTGCTCAGGGCGGGGGACGAGAGGGTCTTCTCGTCCTATCTGTACTACTTCGGGCTGCCCGCTTTGCTCATAGTGGACCTCTCGGAGACGGCGTTGACCCGTGAAGCCGTGGGTCTGATGGCTTTGAACCTGGCGCCCATGGCGCTGGTCCTCCTCGTGTTGATGTTAGTGCACCTTGTTTTCCGTTTGGAGAGGGAGACGCTAATCCTCCTGGTGGTTGTGGCGTCCTTCGGGAGCCTTGGTTTCTATGGATTGCCGTTTGTTTCGTTCGCCTTGCCGTCCATCGAGGCGGAGAGGCTGGCTACGCTGTCCGTCGCGTCGATAAACTCGGTGGGGTTCATACTAACCGTGCTCGTGCTGGAGGCGTACGCGGGCGGCGGCTCGGCCCACCGTGAGGTGGCCTCAAGCCTTGCAAGGAACCCCCTTATACTATCCATATTGGCGGGGATGGGCCTCTCGGTTATGGGCGTCAGCCTGCCCGCGCCCATTGCTTCGAGCCTCCACATGATTGGGGCAAGCACTTCGCCCGTGGCCATATTCATGCTCGGCGTGTTCCTTTTCGGTAGAGACTACGGCAGCCTTCGGGATGCTGCAGCGATCAGCGCCATGAGGCTGGTGCTGCTTCCCGCGGTCGCCGTGGCCGTGTGCCAGTTATACGGGGTCTCCGAGCTCGGGAGAACGGTCATGGTTCTCATGTACGGGACTCCTCTCGCGGTCTCGATGATCGTGCTAAGTGAACGGTACGGGTTCCGCGAGAAGACCGTGTCCTCCGTGATCCTTGTCTCGTCGCTCGCCGCGGGAGTCACCATGAACCTGTGGCTGATGTTTCTGGAGATCGTCTTCTGATTGAGACGATGCCTCT
>Ga0315532_1000892_pt1 | contig 23566 bp, 19 predicted proteins | sample SalMarWE160370MG_FD_203082 | JGI IMG/M metagenome (GOLD analysis project Ga0315532, IMG submission 203082) | Salt marsh sediment microbial communities from the Plum Island Ecosystem LTER, Massachusetts, United States - Salt Marsh Sediment WE1603-70 ...
AGCGTTAATGAACTGCGGCGCATCGGTATCCAACCAGATGTTATTGTTTGCCGAAGCGACTATCCGATCACCGAAGACAGCAGAAACAAGATCGCCCTTTTCTGCGATGTCGATCGGCGCGCTGTTCTTCCACTGCCTACCCTGCCCATCATCTACGAGACCCCCCTCGTTCTCGAGGAAGCGGGACTGGGGGAGCTTATCTCGGAGATGCTTGATTTACCCCAGCGAAGTGGGGACCTTCGCGAATGGCGACAACTTGTGGAGCAGATGAAGGAGCCCACGGAACCGCTCCACATTGCAATTGTGGGCAAATATGTGGAGCTACACGATGCCTACATCTCGGTGCGCGAGGCGCTTCGACACGCCGCGGTCTATCATAATCGAGATGTAGACATCCACTGGATTAGCTCTGAGGATCTAGAGCGTGATGGGGATAGTTTGCTTCGCTCTGTTCAAGGAATTGTTGTCCCTGGCGGCTTCGGCGTCCGAGGCATTGAGGGGATGGTTATTGCCGCTAAATACGCCCGGGAGAACGAAATCCCGTATCTAGGGCTATGTTTGGGAATGCAGGTTATGGTTATTGAGTATGCTCGATATGCGCTGAACTCTTCTCAACCCAATTCCACCGAGTTTGATGAGCAGACCCCCTACCCTGTAATCGACCTGCTTCCGGAGCAGCACAATTTGCAGGAGAAAGGGGGGACGATGCGGTTGGGCGGTTACCCCTGCCACCTGACTAAAGGGTCAAGAGCCGCCACCGCCTATGGCGAAGATGTAGTCTATGAGCGCCATCGCCACCGTTTCGAGTTTAATAACGATTTTCGGGAGAGGTTAGAAAGGGCAGGAATGGTTTTTAGCGGTCTATCTCCAGATGGGAGGTTGGTAGAGATCAGCGAGGTTCGAGACCACCCATTCATGGTAGGCACCCAGTTTCACCCGGAATTCCACTCGCGCCCTAATCGCCCTCACCCGCTTTTTCGCGATTTCATCGCAGTAACTAAGGAAGCGCTTCTTGAGGGGGATCAGCGTCCGTTGCCATTATGACGGCTAATTACAAAACCATGATGAGTTCCTTTACCTTCGCCCCAACACTCATTTTCAACAGATGAATCCATGCTAGGATGATATATTGATTCCGAATAAAACTGAGAGGTCTTAAATGCGTATATTCCTTGACACGGCAAACATAGAGCACATCCGGCATGCTGCCAGGCTGGGCATAATAAGTGGGGTAACAACAAATCCCAGCCTGGTTGCTAGGGAAAAAGCCATCGACTTCAAGTCGGCAGTCCTTGAGATATGCTCTCTCCCTCTCGAACACGTCTCTGTAGAAGCGCTAAGCTTAAATGCCCAGGGCATGATTGAGGAGGCACGGCAAATATCGTCTTGGGCCCCAAATATCGCAGTCAAGATTCCAGCATCGGAGGCTGGGCTTGAGGCAATCTTCGTTCTATCGCGAGAGAATATAAAGACTAATTTCACCCTCTGCTTCTCGGCAAATCAGGCCCTCCTGGGCGCCATTGTTGGAGCAACTTATGTCAGCCCTTTCGTAGGGCGGCTCGATGATATTGGTCATCAAGGGATGCAAGTGGTTGCCGATGCAGTGGAGATCTTCAATAAATATGATCTGCACACTCAGGTGATCGCTGCCAGCGTTCGCCACCCACTTCACGTGATCGCTGCTGCCAAGGCAGGGGCTCATGTCGCCACTGTCCCTTACAACGTGCTGATGCAAATGATTCGCCATCCTCTTAGCGACATTGGAATCGCACGTTTTGCAAATGACTGGAAAGAGGTAATGAAAAAATGACCATGAATATCGCGGAACTGGAAACAAAGAGTCGTGATGAACTGTTGGATATGGCCAAAGGGTACGGCATCTCTGGCTATACTACGCTGAAAAAGCAAGACCTGGTGTTGCGGCTTCTTCAGGCGAATGCTGAACTTCAAGGGAATATATTTGGTGGTGGTGTACTGGAGACCATGGATGATGGCTTCGGCTTCTTGCGTCAAGACAACTTCAAACCAGGGGCTAACGATGTCTACGTTTCTCAGTCCCAGATTCGCCGCTTCGGACTCAGAACCGGTGATATGATTACCGGTCAGGTGAGGCTGCCAAAGAACGGGGAGAGATACTACAGCCTTTTGCGCATAGAGGCGGTAAACGGCATCGACCCTGAGCAAGCCAAGAGTCGCCCCCATTTTAGTACCCTTACCCCCGTCTATCCCAACAGCCTCATCAAGCTGGAGACGACCCCTTCCAATCTTTCTACCCGACTGTTGGACATGATTTCCCCTATTGGCAAAGGGCAAAGAGGGCTCATTGTATCCCCCCCAAAGGCGGGTAAAACAATACTACTTAAGCACATCGCCAATGGCACCACCACAAACCACAGCGACGTCCATGTCATGGTCTGCCTTATCGGGGAGCGCCCAGAGGAGGTTACCGATATGAAGCGCTCGGTTAAGGGCGAGGTAGTGAGTTCCACCTTCGACGAACCGGTGGAGAACCACGCCAAAGTAGCCGAATTGGCGCTTGAGAGGGCAAAGCGCCTGGTAGAGTCTGGGCGAGACGTGATGATCCTCCTCGATGGCATCACACGCCTGAGCCGCGCCTACAACCTAGCCTTGCCCCCTAGTGGTCGAACACTCTCTGGAGGGATCGACTCAGTTGCCCTCTACCCTCCCAAGCGCTTCTTTGGCGCTGCTAGGAACATCGAGGAGGGAGGCTCGCTTACCATCATTGCCACGTGCCTTATCGATACAGGGAGCCGCATGGATGATCTCATATACGAAGAGTTCAAAGGAACCGGGAATATGGAACTCCATCTTTGCCGCAGGCTTGCGGAACGCAGGACCTTCCCTGCTATGAATATCCAGCGTAGCGGCACCCGTCATGAGGAGCTACTTATGGATGAAACCACCCTACAAAAGATCTGGCTGCTTCGCCGAATGGCAAACTTGGTGGCCTCAAACTCCCAAAACACCACCGAGGCCACGGAGTTGGTTCTGGAACGACTGGCAAAGACCAAATCCAACACCGAGTTCCTCTCCACCCTGTCTCAGGAGAGATGAACAGGCAGACCAGCCAGCAGCATCACGCTGGCATAGGGTGAAATCCAGGACTCTTACTTCCCTCAAGCGCCATCTCCATTCCCGCCCCCATTTTTGACCAATGTTTACATTTTCTCGGGAGCGGTCATCCCCATAAGATGAAGGACCTTCGCCAGAACGATTTGGGCTGCCTCAACCAGCTTGAGACGAGCCGAGGTGAGCGCCTCATCAGACGAAATAACACGACACTTCTCATAGAAGTTATGGAATGTGGTTGCCAGGTCCAAAGCATAATAAGGGAGGTGGTGGGGTTCCAGAGTTGAGGCTACCAACTCCAGCACCTCTGGTAGCTGGAGCATTTTCCTTATTAGGGCAAGCTCGGGGTCACCAGTGAGCAAGGAAACATTCCCCTCTTTGTAGTCAATGCCCCTCTCCTGGGCTAGACGGAGGATGCTAGCAATACGAGCGTGCCCATATTGAACGTAATAGACCGGGTTATCCGCCGAGTGGCGTTTCGCCAGCTCCAGGTCGAAGTCCATCTGGCTATCGGCGGAGTGAGACAGGAAGAAGAAGCGACAGACATCGGGGCCAACCTCATCTACAAGCTCATGAAGGATAATGAGTTCGCCAGTGCGCTTCGATGCCCGAAGCGCAATCTCGCCACGCTTCAGGGTAACCATCTGGGAGATAATGATCTGGAGCCTCTCTGGGTCGATGCCCAGAGCACCTACTACCGCCTTCATTCTGGAGACATGCCCCTGATGGTCTGCACCCCAGATGTTGATCACCCTGGAAAAGCCTCGCTCGATGAATTTGTTGTAGTGGTATGCAATGTCAGTAGCAAAGTATGTTGGCGCACCGTCGCTTCGCACCAGCACATTATCCTTATCCTCACCAAGGGCAGTAGAGGTGAACCAAACGGCCCCCTCCTTCTCACTTATGTAGCCCCTCTCCTTGAGGAAAGCCATCACCCTGTCGTACTGCCCCTGCTCAAAAAGGCTATTTTCACTGAACCAGACATCGAAGGATACGCCCAGTGCTTCAAGATCGGACTTAATAGACTTCATGACTTTAGCCACTCCAATCCTGCCCAGTTCGGCTGGCTTGTCTGATAGCTTTTCTCCCTCTTCAGCGATGACCTCTCTTGCAATATCCATCATATATTCACCAAAGTAGCCCTCGGAGGGCATCTCGGCATCAATTCCCAGTGCCTGCTGATAGCGCGCATAAAGTGAACGATAGAAGGCATCCATCTGGCCGCCAGCGTCGTTAATGTAATATTCCTTGACCATATCGTATCCCGAGCAAGCAAGCACATTTGCCAGCGTGCTTCCCAGGATGGCACCACGGCCATGCCCCACATGCAGTGGGCCTGTAGGATTGACACTTACAAATTCCACTTGCACCTTGGCACCCTTCCCCAGGTCAACATCTCCATATCGTTCGCCGGAACTTATGATGCTCTCCACCTGCTTGGTGAGCCACTCGCTCTTCAGAGAGAAGTTGATGAAACCAGGCGACGCCACAGCGATGCTGTCAATCTCGTCAGATAGCTGTATAAGACTGGCGAGGTTCTGGGCGATAGTCAGTGGATTCATCCGTGCTGACCTTGCCAGTTTCAATGGTAGAGTTGAGGCATAATCACCATGCTCCGGATTCTGGGGGCGCTCCAGCACAATATCAGGCATCGTCACCGGCGGAAGTAAATCCTTCCTCTGTGCCTCAAGAGCCGCCTCTTTCAGAAGAATTGTGATATCGTCCTTTATCATCACGCCTCCAACTCGGTAAATCCATCCTGCCAAAGCCGAGCCATCTCCACTGCAAGGGGTTGGTGTTCAGGCGAAGAGAGCTGCGGATCCCCCTTGAACATACGAACCGCCTCTTTTCTGGCAAGCTCCAGGAGCCTCATGTCGGAGAGCTTGGCCATCTTCAGGTCGGGGAGGCCGCTCTGCCTGGTGCCAAAAAACTCACCCGGCCCCCTTAGCTTCAAGTCCTCTTCAGCAAGCACAAACCCATCCTGAGTGCTCTCCAAGAGTCTCAGGCGATCTCTTCCCTCCAGCGTCGGATTCTCGGCGACCAGAATGCAATAGCTGGCCTGCTCGCCTCGGCCAACTCGGCCACGAAACTGATGAAGCTGTGCCAGGCCGAAGCGATCGGCGCCCTCGATAAGCATCACCGTGGCATTGGGAACATCGATGCCAACCTCCACCACAGAGGTGGCCACCAGGATGTCTAGCTTTCCCAGTCGAAATCTCTTCATTGCCTGTTCCTTATCCGCAGCTTTAAGCCTGCCGTGGACCAGCCCAATGTGAAGATCAGGAAAGACGTCAGTAGAGAGACGCTCATATTCGTTGATAGCCGCCTTGGTGTCGATGGCCTCCGACTCTTCAATCAAGGGACAGATGATGAAAGACTGGCGTCCCTCACTGATCTCCTTGCGAATAAAGCGATAAGCCCTGTCCCGCTCCTCAGGGTCGAGCCACCTTGTCTTTATTTGCTGCCTGCCTTCTGGGAGCTCATCGATCACCGAGAGGTCAAGGTCGCCATATAGGGTGAGTGCCAGACTGCGCGGAATAGGTGTTGCGGTCATTACCAGCAGGTGCGGGTTGGAACCCTTCTGACGAAGTACCGAACGCTGCATCACTCCGAAGCGGTGCTGCTCATCCACAATGGCTAGCCCGAGCTTGTTAAATTCCACCATCTGCTGAATTAGGGCATGTGTACCTACGACTATATCCACTTTTCCTTCCGAAATAGCCCGGCGCACTTCCTCCTTTTCTCTCCTTTTCATACTTCCTGTAAGCAGGGCCAGCGTTATCTCTTGAGGCAATATGGATGAGAAGGCTCGCAGGCTACCCTCTAGATTTCCCTCCTCACCTGCTCGGGCTAAAAGAGCGGAGATGTTGGTGAAATGCTGCTCCGCCAGTATCTCAGTAGGTGCCATAAAGGCACCCTGATAGCCACTAGCCACCGTGGCCAGGAGCGCTGCGGTTGCAACTACGGTCTTCCCACTGCCAACCTCACCCTGAAGAAGCCGACTCATCGGCCTCACCTTTGCCAAATCAGCGAGGATCTGCTTGAGGGCACGCTGCTGAGCCCTGGTGAGGGTAAAGGGCAGGCAGTTGATGAACACGTCCACAATCTGTTGATCAGGCTTGATAGGGCTTGCCTTACCACCCTCCCGCCAATCGCGCCTCCGCGAGAGCAGCCCCAACTGTATGAGTAACATCTCATCGAAGGCCAACCGTTTCCTGGCTTTATCCTTAAGTAACTCGTTCTCCGGATAGTGAGCCTGGTTTATCGCCTCGGAGAGCTCGAGGAGCTGGACACGACTCTTAACATCCTCGGGCAGGAAGTCGTGGACTTGCGGTGACCAAAGATCAACAGTCTCCTTGACCAGCCTCCTTACCACGCGAGAGCTTAGCCCCTCAGTGAGTTGGTAGATGGGGATGAGCCGACCAGTGTGAGTCAAATCCTCAGTAAGGGGCTCATATTCAGGGGACTGGAAAACCTTTACCCCCTTAAACAGGCCCACCTTTCCGCTCAAGACCAGTTGCGAGTTAGTGTGAAGCTTCTTGGCAAGATAGGGTTGATTGAACCAGACAACCCTCATGTTGCCGGTCTCATCGCCCACGATGGCCTCGGTGGAACGCCTACGACCCAGGTTGGTAACCTGTGCCTGCCAGACCGTGGCTACAACGGTCTGTTCCTCGCCTATCTCCAGCTGGGCGATAGTTTTCCTTTTGCTGTAGTCGATATGGCGCCTAGGGAAAAAGTAGAGCAAGTCGTGTACTGTCTCAACGCCGAGTCGGCGAAACTTGGCAGCCTGATTGACGCTAATCCCCTTGATTGTAGTAATCGGTGCATCGAGGTTTTCTTGCCTTCTAGTTGTTTTTTTTGCCCTCTTTGGCTCCAGTATCTTACCTTCCACCCCATTGAGCCGATGAAGAACCTTTGTTACCCAGTCCTCCCGCTGTCCCCTATCTAAATTGGCATAACTAATCGGAAGCAACCCCTGAGGAAATTCATCCGCCCAGCGTAGAATATAGCGGTCCAGCCCCCCCACCACAGCATCATCCCGATAACTCCTTTTTCGTTCCAACTCTAGTATCTTACGAAGCGTTGCTATATCCAAGGGTACTACTCCACCGAAACGATGTAATTATAATGGGGTTCACCACTGGAGATCACCTCCACTTCAACGTGGGGGTGTTTTTGGCGGAGCAGCTTAGCAATTCCCTCAGCCTCAGCGCTCTCAGTATCGGCACCATAGTAGATGGTAACGATCTCGCTTCCCGCTATATCTATTTGTTCCAGCATTTCTTTAACAAGCTGGAGAACGCTATCACCAACGGCCTTCAGCTCTCCATCGAGAAAACCAATAGCTTGACCTGCCTTCATACTGAAGCCACCAATATTTGCCGAGCGCACTGCAGTAGTAACCTCTACCGTCCTCACCGCCAATCTGGCCTTTTCCATCGCCTTAATATTCGCCTCAAGATCCGCTTCGTGGTCAAAGGCTAGGAGAGCTGCCACGCCCTGAGGAATCGTTTCTGTGGGCACAATCTCCACCATTTTAGCGCTCAGCCCTCGAACCTGCTCCGCACCAAGTACGATGTTGGTGTTATTGGGCAGGAGAATAACCTTATCAGAGCGCACCTTATCCACCGCGCTCAGTAGCTCCTCAATCGAGGGATTCATTGTTTGGCCCCCGGGGACAACAGCGGTAACACCAAGGCTCCCGAAAACCTCCGCGAGCCCCTTCCCAGAAGCCACGGCTATTATTGCAATATCGATCGATGGTAAACGCTTCATGGCCATGAACTCATCGTGCTGTTCATCCATGTCCTCTATCTTCACCTGACGTAGCGTGCCCAAGGATGCAGCATAGCTAACTGCAGAACCAGGATCCAAGCTGTGCAAATGGACTCTCACCACATTCTCATCCCCTACCACAATCACAGATTCGCCGACAGCCTCAAGCCTAGCCCTAATATCATCAAGGCTTAGATTTTGGCCCTCGATCATAAATTCGGTGCAGTAACCGTAGGAAAGTTCCCCGGTGGCGACTTTGGGGATCTCGATAGGCATTTGGTCGAGCATTTCATATCCCTCGCCCACCTCGCCATGAAGGTAGCGCAGAAAACTATCAAGGATCACATAAAGCCCCAATCCACCAGCATCAACCACTCCAGCCTCACGCAACACTGGGAGAAGGGAAGGGGTTCTAGCTACGGCGTCCTTCGCCGTTCTAACGGTTACCTCCACAATGCTGCATAGGTCGTTACTAACTGAAGCCTCCTCGGCCGCAGCGGAAGATTCCCTGATCACAGTAAGTATGGTGCCCTCAACAGGATTGCTCACGGCTTTATAGGCGAGGTTTGATCCTTCCTTCAACCCTGCCACCAGGTCTTTCCCTCCCAGACAGTCCTTACCATCGAGCTTTAGTGCCAAGCCACGCAAAATCTGAGAAAGGATCACCCCACTGTTCCCACGTGCCCCCATCAGAGCACCGTGAGCTATAGAATAAGCAACCGTGGAGGCGTTCCCATCTGCGCAGTGTGAGGCCTCCGCTACCGCCGAGCGCATTGTAAGGAGCATATTGGTCCCCGTATCGCCATCGGGCACGGGGAAGACATTAAGGGAGTTCAACTCTGCAGCATTCCTCTCCAGACACGCGACGGCGGCGTTAAACATGCCGACCAAGTCTTGTCCGCTACAAATATCTACTTCTCGCATCTCACCTCTTTAAGAGTGCCTAGCAACACCCAACTGTCATTCTGAGCGAAGCGAAGAATCCAGACCCTTGCCCCGATATATCGGGGTGAGGTTGATAAAATAAACACTCATCCATCTAATGCTTGCCACGGACGCTCCATTATGGTATCCTAGCTTGGTGAATTCTACAGCAAAAGTTAAATTTGGTCAAAGGGGAACAGATGCCAGGGAAATGTGATATATGTGGTAAGACACCCCAGTTTGGACACAATGTTAGTCACTCCAAGCGCCACACCAATCGGCAGTGGAAAGTGAATAGTCAGAAGAAAACAATGATCATCAATGGTAAAAAGGTGCGGCTCAATATCTGCACCAGGTGCCTAAGGACCCAGCATAAGCTAGCCGGCTAGCCACTACCGAGGCTAGCCTTCAGCCTGTCCATCGCTTCTCCCACACTCTCCCTGCCAGTGAATAGCGCCGAGCCAGCAACCAGCACTCGCGCCCCAGCTTGAACCACCTTAGGTGCTGTCTGCGCAGTGATCCCCCCATCGACTTCGAGCTCAGCCTTGAGCCCCTTATCATCCAGGATTTGCCTGAGGTGGGCTATCTTGTCCAACATCTCCTCCATAAAGGCCTGCCCGGCATAGCCAGGGTTCACTGTCATCACCAGCACCAAATCGAGGTTAGCAAGGACATCTTCGATTGCAGTGATAGAGGTGGCCGGGTTAAGAGATACGCCAGCCCTGACATTCAGTCGCTTTATCGATTCCACTATTTGATGCAGATTAGGACAAACCTCGGCGTGGACGGTGATGATGTCTGCACCAGCCTCGGCGAATTGCTCAATCTGACGCTCCGGTGTTTCAACCATCAGATGGACATCGAAAGGTAAATTCGTCAAGGGGCGAATGGCTTTAACCACCACCGGGCCGATGGTTATCGGGGGGACGAAATGCCCGTCCATAACATCGATATGGATGTAGTGAGCACCCGCCTCGGTCGCCTCAACCACCTGCTCCCCCAGGCGAGCGAAGTCGGCGGAGAGAATAGAGGGAGCTATCTTTATGCTAAAGCTCATTTCCCTTCATCGATAACAAGGTCATTTTAATAATCCTGCCTGTCACCCTTCACTGGCGTTCAGGGTGACAGTCAAACACTTTCGACAATCTTCCTGGCGCTCGCCAGCTGTTTCTTTACCTGCTCTGGTGCCGTGCTACCAACGGCATTGCGAGCCTCGACCGAGGAATCAACCGTAATCGAATAGACATCCTTCTCGAAATACTGGGAAAAGCTCCTGTATTCATCGATGCCTAGCTCTTTGAAGCTCTTTCCGTTCTCTATAGCGTGTTGCACCAAACCCCCCACTATGCCATGAGCCTCACGGAAGGGGACCCCCTTCTTTACCAGATAGTCTGCCAGGTCGGTGGCAAGGATATAGTCCTCTTCGGCGGCAAGGCCGATTTTCTCACCTTTCACCTTTGCTGTACCAACCATCCCCACAAAAACATCCAGGGTGGACAGAAGGGTATCCACACTATCGAACAGGCCCTCCTTGTCCTCCTGCAAGTCGCGATTATAGGAAAGCGGCAAAGCCTTCATCGTAGTCAGGATAGCGAGGAGATTGCCATAGACCCGTCCCGTCTTCCCACGAGCAAGCTCAGCAACATCGGGGTTCTTTTTCTGAGGCATTAGGCTTGAGCCCGTGGTATAAGCATCGTCAAGCTCGATAAAACCAAACTCCGCCGACGACCAGAGAATGAATTCCTCGGCGAGGCGGGAGAGGTGCATCATAGCGATGCTCGCCGCCGCCTGATATTCGATGACAAAGTCGCGGTCAGAGACGGCATCCATGCTGTTTCGGCTTATCTGGCTGAAGCCCAGCTCCCTGGCAAGGAATTCGCGGTCGATAGGATAGGGCACGCCAGCGAGCGCTCCGCTGCCCAATGGCATGACATCAGCTCGTTTCAGGCAATCATGGAAGCGCTCCACATCGCGCTGCAGCATCTCGAAATAGGCGAGCAGGTGATGGGCGAATAGCACTGGCTGCGCCCGCTGAAGGTGGGTATAGCCAGGCAATATTTCATCCTTATTTGCCTCCGCCAGGTCGAGAAGGGCTTTCTGTAAATCGATGAGCTTCTCAACAGTATTGGAGATCGCCTCTTTGACATAGAGACGCATATCCAGGGCAATCTGGTCGTTTCTGGAGCGGGCGGTATGCAATTTTCGACCTACCTCCCCAACCTTCTCAATGAGCCTCGCTTCTATGTTTATGTGGATATCTTCCAGGTCATCTCTAAGGGCAAAGGTGCCCTGCTCGATCTCGTCACGGATAGAGGTGAGCGCCATGACGATAAGCTCCGCCTCCTTATCCGATATAATGCCCTGCTTCGCCAGCATCCTGGCGTGGGCGATGGAGCCAGCGATGTCATGCTTATACAAACGCTTGTCGAAATGGATGGACGCGGTATATTCCACCACCTTCTTATCAACCTCCTTCTGAAAACGACCGCGCAACGGTTTCATATTCTTAATCTAACTCCAGATCTACTTTAGGCCTTGTATTTATTTGAATATAATCTTACTAGATATAGATTTCGCTAAGCTTTTTACATGAAAGCTTCTTTTTCAGTCATGTACTCAGCTTTAATCATGACCTTACGCCTTATTTCATCGACGCCTCTCCAGCAATGCAACGAATTCGTCTACTGATAAATTGGCCTGTCGGAGAATAGCCCGCAATGTTCCCGGTCCAATTTCCTATGAAGAGGGACAACTAGCTGGGAAAACGGTTCATCTCGTCTCAGTGTCACGTGACTACCTTCTTGCCTTTTGAAATAGAAGCCCACTTTTTCTAACGTTCTAATGCACTTTCTGCCCGATATAACAGGAAGCTTGCTCATACTACTACTACTGTTATCTCAAACTTCTCTTCCGGTACAGGAAGATTATCCTCTTCAAGAGAATGTATGTAGCAGCTTATAGCTTCCTTGATGTTTCCAAGAGCTTCCTCTTTCGTTTTTCCTTGGCTGATACAGCCAGGTAAACTAGGACACTCAACTACCCAATAACTATCCTCACCAGGATATAAAACAACCTCCCTCATTGCTCCCCCTATTTAATCTGTAGCATTCTTCTAGTCTTTTAACATCTCGCTTCACGGAGTTCAAGATTTCTATATAGATTAAAACGACCATGCAAGAGCTTCATAAACATACTCCACATAAGCGACACAAGTCAGTGCCACCACATTATTCTGTCATCAAGTATAACGTCAAAGGGCGCAGACTATACGTGACTTCCGGAAGTTCGTTCAGAATGGCGCAGGCAACCCTCCAAGCCTTGCTCCTTCTCGCGACACACATGCCATTTCGTAGAAGCTCGTCCCATATCTTCTCAAACTCGCGCTTCCTTACCAAAGTAAAACCGCCACTTGTGCTATGGTAAGAGATCCTCCACACTCCTTCATCAGTCACATTGAATATTTCATTGACGTAACCTCTGTCAAGAGTGCGCACTTTCTTGCCTTCCATGCCTTTTATGAAATCCCACACTTGTTTAAAGGTTCTTCGGGTCATTCATGCTACCCTTCTAAAAACTAGCACTGCTCGCACGAAATACCGTACGTGTCAACGCATTTGTGCAGCAATTATCTCACTACACCAGGAACCTCTTCTTTAGATTGAATATAACCTCTTCGATATCCTCGCCTCTGTCTCTTATCCCTCCAATAATCTGTTCAATTCGCTCGCGTTTATGCACATTAGAAAAGTCATCCAAATCCGTATAGTAGCCCATCCTCCGACCAAGCCTGAAATTAAGCCTTTCCTCAGGAGGCATGGCTAAATACCTGCTGATAAACCCCAGCATCTTTTCTTTGTCTCTGGGCAATTGACCTTCAACCTCTTGCAGTAGGTTCTCTATATGGTCGCTGGCCAGATAGCTGGTTACCTCGAGACCTTGGATTAATCCCCCTATCTCCTCCACCACCTCATCATCGCTTAGCAGCTCAAAGTCGCCACTCTCATACTTGCGGTACAGAGGTATGTCTTCACGAATAGCTAGGCTCCTCAGCCTGATGAAATCGGGGTTTATTTCATTCAGAACGCGGGCAGTCTCACGAACATGTGCTTTCCGCCATCGCCTGCCACCTAAACCCGGCATTACATATTCACAAAGTGAAATCCCCGACTCAACTACCTTTTTCCCTCCATCGATATGCTCCGCGGCGGTAACACCTTTTTGCACGTATCCTAATACCTCATCAGAACCGCTTTCCAATCCAACGTGCAACCGGGTAAGACCGGCCGCATAAAGCTCTTTCAACTCATCCAGGGTCTTTCGAGACGCTGTCTTCGACATGCCATAAGTGGTAACCCTGGTAACACTGGGAAGGGTCTGTCTCAGGAATCTCAGGACCTCGGCCAATTGCGGCGTCCTCATAATCAAGGAATCGGCATCTTGCAAAAATACATTCTGTCCCCCAAAGTAAAGCCAGAGAGCCACAATCCGAAAGCTGTCGTTGATCGGATTCTCATATACGGAAGCAGCTATTTGCCTGATGTTTCCTCCATAGCCTTTCCTCCAAGACATCTCCCTTATCTTATCGGCAATGATTCTGACCGTCTCAATATCCCTCTTTATCTCCTCTACACTTCTCATCTGGAGTCTCGTTGTCCTATGGCTGGAGCAGAACTCACAGCGGTGCCACGGGCACCCCCTGGTAGCCCTCAGCATCAAAGATTGAGCCTCGCTAGGCGGTCGCGAGGGTCCCATCTCAAAAGTGAGCGCTGTCAACTCTCCAGTTTCCATGCCGGTTTTCAAGTCATTTGAGCCTTCAATGCGTTTTCGTGTTCTTCCAACGAGCTATATCCCAACTTGAGAGACATTTTCAGGTATCTTTCTTCCGAGAGGTTCTTCTCTTCCCTCTGGGCTTCCACAATATCCCGGTAGTACAGGTCTAAAGTCTGGTCGGAATAGGTCTCCAGCTCACTGCGCAGGTATGTCTCGAATCCTTCAGCCTCACACACCTCCCCTCCACCGAGGATATGAGGATACTTACGACGCGCCTCGGCCTGCCATTTACTCTCAATTTTCACAATATCATCGATTATTGGATTGAAATTCATGCAGGGTATTAAATCGTCCATCCTGGCATACTTCTCCGTAAGCAGATTCCTGTCCTCCTGCACAGCTTGAAGCAAATCCTCGTTGTAGGACTCTAAAGTTGCCTCGGACCAAGTTTCAAAAGCACTCCCCCTCATTAACCGGAATCCACCCTCGGATTCCTGGCAGGCAGTCGGCGATAGAGTAGGGACTCTTTGGAACATGTCAAACTCCAAGTTCAGAATCTGGTCGATTAGCTCGGCTTTCCTATCCATCTTTTCACCCCTCACATAATTCTAAGGTTGTTTGATTTTGATTCACCGTTCAATCTCAGAGATGTTTCACACGCAAAACTTCGTAGAGCGACCCTTCAGGGTCGCTTTAAGCGAGGCTAAAGCCTCGCGCTACATTTTTAAGCAGCCTCAATTTTGGCAATCAACCCTTGCTTATTATTCTTTGTCTTCCGCCAACGAGTCCTCAGTCTGCTCCGCCCCCTCAATCTGGGCCTGTGTCCCGACCGGAAGCCCCAGGCTCCTCCATCCCTGTATCTGGGCCTGTGTCTTCACCGGAAGCCCCCAGATATGGATGAAGCCCAGCGATGCGCTCTGATCGAATTCGTCGCCCTTATCATAGGTAGCAAGGCGGAAGCTGTAAAGCGATTTGGGCGATTTTCGCCCTACCACACTGGCGTTCCCTTTCAATAACTTTACGCGCACCGTTCCTGTTACATAGCGCTGCGTGCTCTCTACATAGGCAGCGATGTCCCGATGAAGGGCAGTGAACCACAGCCCATTATACATGAGGTCGGCGTACTCCGAAGCAACCTTCTCTTTGAAGCGCAACTGGTCCTTGGTGAGAGTCATCGCCTCCAGAGCTTTGTGAGCCACAAGGAGCGTGGTTGCCGCCGGCGCCTCATAGATCTCCCTGGACTTGATTCCAATAAGCCGATTCTCCACATGGTCGATCCGCCCCACCCCGTGCTCGCCAGCAACCTTATTTAGCTCCTGAATCAATGCTACGCCATCCGTCTCCCTACCATCGAGGCTTATGGGAATTCCCTTCTCAAAGCCAATCTCAACATAGCAAGGCTCCTCCGGAGCATCCTTCGGCGACCGTGTCCAGGAAAAGACCTCTTCAGGGGGCTCAGTCCACGGGTCCTCCAGAACACCGCACTCGATGCTCCTCCCCCACAGGTTCTCATCAACGGAATAGGGGCTTTCGGCAGTGACCGGAACGGGGATGCCATACTTCTGGGCATAAGCGATAGACTCCTCCCTGGTCATGCCCCATTCCCGAGCCGGGGCGATGATCTTAAGATGTGGGGCAAGTGCGCTAACGGTCACATCGAACCGAACCTGGTCATTCCCCTTTCCGGTGCAACCATGAGCCACTGCCGAAGCGCCCTCCTCAGCAGCAGCATCCACCAGTAACTTGGCTATGAGCGGGCGACCGAGCGCCGTTGCCAGAGGATACTGCCCTTCATAAAGCGCATCAGCTCGAAGAGCGGGGAAAACGAAGTGCCTGACAAAAAGTTCCTTGGCATCGACCACCAGGGCCTTCACCGCCCCTACATTAACCGCCTTTTCTTGAATGGCGGGCATATCCCTTTTTTCACCGCCCAGATCAGCGGTCAGGGTGATGACATCCATGTGGTAGTTCTCATTAATCCACCTGATGGCCACCGAAGTGTCCAGTCCCCCACTATAGGCGAGTACCACCTTATCTGCCACTTGGCTCACCTCCAATCCGAAACCTCAATTGCCTCCGAAATGCTTCTCTAAGAAAGCTGAAATCTGCGAGTTAACACCAGGGTGATCCCATGTGTAAATATGACCGGGTGTTCTCAGGTAAAAAAGGAAATGGCCTTCCTCAGGCCTATAGGTAGGAATGCGCCCAAGATTGGCCCGGAAAATCATCCAAAGGTCACAATTGCTCAGGCTGTCAGGATTCATACCATTGCTATTCATTGCCAGCGACCTATCTGACATCGCTTGGCGGTAATAAAAAGGAGCCCCCGTTTGAATACTATATATTTCATGATTGGCTTGTAAAAGCTTCATTGCTTGACTACCGACCATTGCTCCAGAGCTTTCACCCAGTATTATAACCTTGATATCCTCAATGTGCTCGGTTAAAAAACTTATTTGAGCAGCCAACGGCTTTCCTTTTGAGGGATAGGAAAGCATCGTCTCTCTCAGTTCCTTGACAAAATTCCAGAAACCGCCGAGAGTCCTTTCGTATATCACCAGCATGTGGGTATAGCCCAATCTATCTAACTCATCTCTGATTCCCTCTAAGATAGTTCCCCACTCAGGACCGATATCTTCTTGCCCCTGACCACCGGAGTTAAAGATAAGGAGAATATCAGTGCCCTCAGCTTCTGAGTATACTTGTAAAAGATTATCTACGAACATATCGTAACCCACAGAGTCACTGCCAATAAACTCCGATGCCAGACTATTGGCATCCTCCCTTACATCCTCAGGTATTTGTGCGACGCTTTGACCAGCATCTACAATACAAAACTCACCCGGTGGACACGGGGACAATAGTAACCAGCTTACAGCACCAAGTAGAATTATGATAACAGCTAAGATTATGGAAGACCAGATAACCTTGCCCTTCATTTCCTTTCGGCCAGCGTGCAGCTAGTCCTGCGTCGCCATCATCTCCTTGCTCACCATAGCCAACACCCTCCCAACGATGCCTACCGCCTCATCAACCTCTTTCTCCCCGATGATCAGTGGAGGCATAAAGCGAATGGCGCTCGGCTTCACGGCATTGATTAGCAAGCGCTCTTGAAGGCAAGCCTGCACCACATTTTCAGCAATGTCACTCGAGAATTCCAAAGCGATCAGGAGGCCACGCCCCCTGACCTCGATGATAAAATCGTACTTCGCCTTCAACCGTAGAAGGTGGGCCATCAGGTAATTTCCCACACTGCGGCAGTTTTCCACTACATTTTGCTCCAGAATATACTTCAAGGTAGCGAATCCTGCAGCGCAGGCAAGAGGGTTACCGCCAAATGTGCTGCCATGGTCCCCCGGGGCAAAGACAGAAGCTTTATCCTTTGCCAGAAAAGCACCAATGGGCACACCACCTCCCAATCCTTTAGCGATGGCCATGATGTCAGGCTCGATGCCAGACTGCTGGTAAGCAAAAAGCGTTCCCGTCCGCCCCATCCCCGTTTGAATCTCGTCAAGTATGAAAAGAATGCCCCGTTGGTCGCACCAGGCTCTAACCTGCTTCAGGTAATCATCAGTAGGGACGTTCACCCCACCCTCGCCCTGGATCGCCTCCAGCATCACCGCGCAGGTTTTTCTCCCCGTCGCTTTCTTGATGGCATCGATATTGTCATACTCCACATTTACAAATCCTTCAGGGAGCGGGGTATACGATTCTTGAAACTTCGGCTGTCCGGTGGCTGCAACCATAGCCAGTGTGCGACCATGAAAGGAATTCATCGTCGTAATCACCTCATAAGCACCGTCGAGACGGAGCTTGCCGTATCTGCGCGCCAGCTTCACCGCCCCCTCAGTGGCCTCGGCGCCACTGTTGCAAAGGAAGACCTTGTCGAAGCAACTGTTTTCAACAAGAAGCTCAGCCAGGCGTATCTGGGGCACGGTATAAACAAGGTTAGATGTTTGAATCAGGGTGTGTGCCTGCTCTGAAATCGCCTTTACTAATTCGGGATGCGAGTGACCCAGGACATCCACCGCCAAGCCGCCGATGAAATCCAGATAACCCCTTCCCTCATCATCCCATACCCTCGCCCCCTGCCCACGCACCAGTGTAACTGGCAGCCTCTTGAAGGTATTCATCAGGTATTTCCGCTCCAACTCCCGCCAATCCGTCATTGCCAACCCCTTTTCATATAATTGTCGTCCCGCTCCCTTTTCCGGCTATGGCCTCAACCAGAGCGTGAGGCTCCCGGCCATCGACGATCTGAGCAATAGCCACGCTGGAAAGGGCACATAGACATGCCTCAACCTTTGGAATCATCCCCCCAATCACCGCACCAGATTTGATAAGAGAACTGACATCGCCGGCCGGTATGTGGGGAAACCGTTTTCCCAAACGGTCCATCACGCCGGCAACATCGGTAAGCAAGATAAGCCTCCCCGCTCCAAGGCCAGCGGCGAGTTCACCAGCGGCGGTATCGGCATTGATATTAAGCTTTTCGCCCTTCGCTCCAAGACCCAAAGGGGCAATTACGGGGATATAGCCTTCTCTCAATAGAATCTCTATGAGCTCCGGGTTGATTCGTACCACCTCCCCCACGTAGCCAAGCTTCTCATCCTTGATTTTTGCTTCGATGAGGCGCCCATCAATGCCGCTCAAACCCATGGCTCGCCCGCCCAGCGACTGAATAGCGGCGACAAGGTCTTTATTGACCAGCCCGCAGAGGATAGCGGCCACCACCTCGATGGTCTCCTCATCCGTCACCCTGAGCCCATCCTCCAACCTGGTGGCCACACCCTGCCTGGAAAGCCAGCGGGTTATCAAGTTGCCTCCGCCATGAACTACTACCACTGCCTGTCCCTCCCTCTGAAGAGCGACCAGGTCCTCAAGCGTGGTATCATGGCTGCCCAGGGTGCTCCCCCCGATCTTGACCACAAAAGGTTTGCTCATTTTTTCAGCCTCTTTCATTTTCCTGCAATGTAGCGCTGATAAGCTGGTACTGCCTCCACGTCCTATGTTGTATACTCGCTGTTTATTGCCACGTATTCGGCGGTGAGGTCGCAGCCCCAGGCGGTGGCAATGCCGTCACCCACATTGAGGCACACTCTAATCGGCACCTCGTCCTGCGCCATCACCGCCTTCGCTCCATCCCTATCGAAGGAACGGGGCGAGCCCTCTGCCATCAGGCACATGTTGTTCAAAAAGAGGTCTATTCTCGATGCATCGATCTCAGCGCCGCTGCGGCCCAGTGCAGCGATTATGCGCCCCCAGTTTGGGTCACACCCGTGCACCGCCGCTTTCAGCAATGGGGAGCCAGCTATAGTGCGCGCTGCCGCCCGGGCATCGGCTACGGTGAGCGCCCCTTCCACAGTGACCTCGATGAGCTTGGTCGCCCCCTCGCCATCGCCGGCGATGCGCCTGGCAAGATAGGTGCAGACCTCTGTCAGCGCCTGTCGAAAGGCCTCCGCCTCTCTCGTGCCTTCATTAATTATTTCATTCCCCGCCATCCCGTTGGCAAGGATAAGCACCGTATCATTCGGGCTGGTGTCGCCATCGATGGTGACCATATTGAAGGAAAGATCTACCGCTTCTCGAAGCGCTTTCTCCAGAAAACGGGCATCGACTGCGGCATCGGTAGCCAGGAAGCAAAGCAGGGTGCCCAGATTAGGGTGGATCATACCCGACCCCTTGGCGATGCCACCAATGGCAAATTTGCTCCCTTCAACTGCCACCGCTGCCTCTTTTGTACAGGTATCGGTGGTGATGATGGCCTGCGCCAGCTCGTGCCCACTCTCAGGGGAAAGGGATACCTTTTCAATGCCGTCGGCGATAAGCTCGATGGGCAGCCTCTCACCGATAACGCCGGTGCTGGCGACCAGAACGTCCTCAGGCGTAATCTCCAGCCTCTTAGCTGCCAGGTTCGCCATGGCAGCAGCATCCTCAAGCCCATGCGCGCCGGTGCAGGCATTGGCGCATCCCGAATTGACCACAATAGCCTGCCCCCTACTATCGGCGATATGCTCCTGGCACCACACGACAGGGGCAGCCTTGATGCGGTTGTTGGTAAACAGTCCCGCAGCAACGCAGGGCACCTCTGAATAAAGGATGCCCACATCGAGCCCACCTTTGACCTTCAGACTGGCATAGGTTGCGCCAGCCAGAAAGCCCCTGGGAGAGGTGATAGTGCCACGAAGAATAAAATCAGCTTTCATATCGAAACTATATCACGATAGCTACGATTAATCAACATAAAATCGACCGCAATGACTGCTACATATGGGTTACAATGAATGGCGGTAACTAAAAGTGAAAGACATTGCACTCGCATGTGGTTCAACGTTGACAGGGTTTCGCATACTGCCATAAGATTGCCAAGGAGACTTGTATTAAAGATTAGGAGGTCTATTTTAGCGACAGGAGATTGAGACGAGTGCACAGCTTCAAAATTCGTTCCTGTTGATACGGGGGATAAGCAGTATAATGGGAAGGGGGAACTAAGCTACGCCTTTCGAAGCTCGCCATAATCCAGAGAAGTGTGCCGACTGCGGTGCCTGCCGTACCTTTGTTGACTGTCCAGGTGCGGAGGAAGAGATCTGCATTGGCTGTGGTGCCTGCGTTCAGCTTTGCCCCAACGAGGCTCTCGAGCTAGTGGAGGTAAGAAGAGAAAAAGAGGTGGCTATCGAGGTTGATGGAGTGCTGAGGAGCGTGCCTGAGCGGATAACCGTGAAGGAAGCGCTGTGGCACATAGGCTACAACATCACCGCCGGTCTGCCCGCCGAAGGGGCACTCTACGCCCCCTGCGGAGTTGGTGCTTGCTGGGATTGCGCTGTGCAGATCGATGGGGAGGTACGGCGAGCCTGTGTTACAGAGGCAAAGGAGGGAATGAAGATCAAAACCGACTTGCCCCAGGATTGGGTCCCGTTGAGAATTGTGGGGCCGACCGGTGGGCTTCCTTACGGCGGTGTAGGAACCCCGTGGGATGTAAGAAAAAATGCCAAGTCTAATTTTTTGGAGATAGGCTGCCTTGTTGCCGGGTGTAATTTCAGGTGCCCACAGTGCCATAACTGGATGATCACCCACATGGGGAAAGGACGAGCTTACACGCCCACAGAAGCAGCTATGATGCTGACCAAGGTAAAGGAAGAATTAAAGATAGACAGGTTCTGCCTCTCTGGTGGCGAAATTACTCTCAACAGGCCCTGGCTTATTCAACTCTTGAAAGAGCTTGGGCGGCTTAATCCGGAGCCAGAGACCCGCCTTCATATCTCCACCAATGGCTCCCTGCTTACCGAGGATTACATCGATGAGCTTATCGATGCCGGATTGACCGATTTCGGGATAGACCTCAAAGGCCTGCACATAGATACTTTCATGAGAATAACGGGGTTACGAAATAAGGAGCTAGCGCAAAGGTGTAAAGAGAACGCCTGGAATGCAGTGGACTATATAGCCCACCATTACCATGATAAGGTATTCATCGGCGTCGGAATTCCCTACAACGAGGAATTGATCTCCCTGGACGAGATTCGGCATATTGGAAATGAAATTTACAATATTGACCCCTCTATTCAGACCACTGCTATGGCCTATTTCGACGGTGGTTACAGGAGACGGCTACTGTGGCCCAGCTTTGACGAGATGAAGGCTGTACACCGCCTCTTAGAGGAAGCAGGTCTCACCACGGTTCAAGCCTTCGCCACTGAGTTCATTCCCCCATCCGAGACTTAAATGGCCAATCAAGGCTTTATCCGCCTAAACGAAAACTTCGTGTGATTCAAAGTTGACAACCTTTCTTGGGCTGCCATAAGATTGGAGAAAAGATAGGAGGTCTGAATATGACAATGGCATTGGAGGGAATCAAGGTGGTAGACCTCACCCGCCTTGCGCCAGGACCATATTGCACCATGTTCCTCGCCGACCTGGGAGCGGACGTGATAAAGGTCGAACCCGGGGGAGGCCGCGCCCAGGCTTTTTCTTCAGCCATGGCTGGTGAGGAGAGAAGAGCCTACGACGCCGAGAACCGCAACAAGAGGAGCATTGTTCTCAACCTTAAGGCACCGGAGGCTCAGGAGATCTTTTATAAGCTGGCCAAGGATGCCGATGTCATTGTGGAGGAATTCAGGCCTGGCGTGGTAAAACGCCTCGGAGTGGACTACGACACCATAAAGAAGATAAACCCCAGAATAGTATATTGTTCCGTTACCGGCTATGGGCAGGACGGCCCTTATCAGGAAGTATCAGGACATGATATCAACTACATATCGATTGCCGGGGCTCAGAGCATGATCGGTCAAAGGGGCGGTCCGCCAGCGGTAATAGCCAACTTGATAGCGGACTATGCCGCCGGCGGCATGCAAGGTGCGATAGGGATTCTCGCCGCCCTGATGGCGCGGGAAAGAACGGGAAAGGGACAGTATGTTGACATTTCAATGACGGATGGCGTTCTGTCGCTGATGCATGCCGAAGCAGCCCAGTATTTCTCAACCGGCGCAGTGCCTACAAGGGGAGATGTACTCTTTTTTGGTGGGATGCCTTTCTATAATATCTATGAAACCAAGGACGGGAAATATGTCAGCCTTGGAGCGTTGGAGCCGTGGTTCTATCAGAACCTGTGTAAGGCACTGGGCAGGGAGGATTTCAGCCCCTACGAATTTGACACAGGCGAGAAGCGTGAGGAGATATTCGCCTATTTTCGAGAGACTTTCCTCACCAAGACAAGAGATGAGTGGGTGGAACTGCTAAGGCAAGCCGACGTCCCCGTCGCCCCGGTCTACCCGCTGGACGAGGCGTTCTCCGACCCACAGCTAAATCACCGAAAGATGGTAGTAGAGATGGACCACCCCAAGTTCGGCAAGGTCAAACAGGTAGGGATTTCCATCAAGCTATCGGAGACGCCAGGACAGGTAAGAAGTTTGGCGCCTCTTGCCGGCCAGCATACCGATGATATTCTACAGGAATTGGGTTATAGCAAGGAAAAGATTGAAGAACTGCGAAGCTGCAGTGCAATAGCCTAGCTTCTACCTGTTCACAAGACACTTCGCTCCGTTCACCCTTGTATGTTATTTAAGGTGGTCCTTCTGCTGAAGGATGTATAGTAGCCAAAAAGGCACGACAGATCGAGTTCGCCCGAGGTCTTAGAAGACCGTGGCTCAGCAATGGTCGTCGTGTCCTGATCTTCAAAGAGCCCGAACAGTTGCCTGGGCCGGATGAGCCCGTATCACGCAAGGAAGGGCCAAGAAGGAGGAAGGAGAGACAATGGAAACAGAAAGAGTGTATGCAGGCATTGATGTGGCCAAAGACAGTCTGGATATAGCGGTGCACTCCTCCGGACAGCGGTGGCAATTTGCTAACGATGATAGAGGGGTCGATCAGGCTGTCGCCTGCATTCAGGAGTTGTCCCCCGCCCTTGTGGTCTTGGAAGCCACTGGGGGCATTGAACTGCCTATCACCGCCTCCCTCGGGCTGGCTGGTGTACCGGTGGCAGTGGTGAACCCTCGCCAGGTGAGAGATTTTGCTAAGGCGACGGGGAAGTTGGCTAAGACCGATACCTTGGATGCCCGGGTGCTGGCTCACTTTGCTGCTGCAATTTGCCCTATGCCGCGTTCTTTGCCCGATGCCGCCGCTCAAGAGTTGGCTACCATCCTGACTCGGAGGCGCCAATTGGTCGAAATGCTCACTGCCGAGAGGAACCGCTTTCTCACAGCTCGCAAGCCTGTAAGGGAGCGTATCCAAGCTCATATCTCCTGGCTGGAACAAGAGTTGGCCAATACCGATAGGAACCTGGATCACGGCATTCGAAAAAGCCCTCTCTGGCGAGAGAAAGACACTCTGTTGCAGAGCGTGCCAGGGGTAGGGCCGGTCCTCTCCGCTACCCTTCTGGCTCAGCTTCCCGAACTTGGCACCTTGAACCGAAAGCAGATCGCCGCACTGGTAGGCGTTGCTCCCCTCAACCGCGACAGTGGTCACTTTCGAGGAAAACGCACCATTTGGGGAGGTAGAGCTGCGATAC
>Ga0315532_1000901_pt1 | contig 23448 bp, 20 predicted proteins | sample SalMarWE160370MG_FD_203082 | JGI IMG/M metagenome (GOLD analysis project Ga0315532, IMG submission 203082) | Salt marsh sediment microbial communities from the Plum Island Ecosystem LTER, Massachusetts, United States - Salt Marsh Sediment WE1603-70 ...
TATATTGAGACTGTACTTGACTCTGGTGCTCAATAAACTGGCCATATATATATTTTGAAATTGGCTCTCTGGTATTGGTAACATCAATTGTTACAGCCGGCTTCATCGTTTTGGAGATAGCTGGTACTGCTAGGATACCTATTACGATCGCCACTATCATCAGCTCGGTGAGAGCGAATCTTCGCTTGTTCCTATTCTTCATTATTCTTATGGAAAAGATTTTTCAGCTCCTTGTTCCTGCTGTGGCTCCTTTATCCAGTTTATCGGTAACTTTCTTCTGAAAGAATTGGGAATTTCATTTGACCTTGAGCTCTATTATCGTGGCTGAGTGGGCTGGAAAAACATAGCTAAATCCAGGACTGATATTTTTGATTGTTTTATCTTTTATGCTGATTCTTTCTGGGTTATCAAAATCATTCACTGCCATTACATCAGGACCGTTAAGCTCATAGACTTTTGCTTCTTCTTTAAGAGAAAAACCTTCCAAGGATATAGAGCACTCTACATCTTCTTCTTTGTGATAATTAACTGCGGCAATGCATAACTTATCCTTGCTTCTGCTCAAGGTGGCTGAAGCATCCAAATAGGGAACATTGCTCAGCTTGAATTTTCTATTGCCCAAAAGCGCTTTCCCTTCAATATTGTAGCTTTCTGAATTGATTAAAACATCTAATACTATTTCTCCGGTGTGATTGACAAAAAGGTCAAAGGCTCGATAAATGGGAGTAAGATAAAGACCCTTCCTATCTGTATGAATAGCTCCCAGCGCATTTACCAGTTGAGCAAGGTTGGCCATAGTTACACTCTGACACAGCTTATGCATGGTAATAAACACTCCAGCGGCGAATAATCCATCTTTCAGAGCATAATTTTCCTCAAGGCTATTTTCGCTTCTATACCAGATATTCCACTCATCAAGGGCGATCTTCACCCTTTCTTCCTCTCTGAGCACAGGTTGAGCTGTTTCTATCACACTCTTGAGAACTTCTAGCCTTCTTTTAACCCAGTAAACAGAAGCCACTGTATCATAATAGTCATCTGAGCCCAGATATTGGTGATTAGAGATATAGTCTATATATTTTCCGGCAGTTTTGAGTACTTCTAGATCCCACTCTGGATCATCCGCCCCCACGGCAATAACTTTTATAGTAGGGTCAACTACTTTCATAAAGTAGGCATATTCTCTTAGAACCTTAGCATACTCTTTAGCTGATCTATAACCTACCTGCCATTCTCCATAGTTTTCATTACCTACTCCCCAGTATTTGACCTGGTAGGGCTCTGGATAACCATTTTTTGCCCGTAATTTTGCATAGTAACTATTTCCTTTGCTATTGCAGTATTCTAACCAATGGATAGCCTCATCTAGATTACCAGTTCCTATATTAACACAGATATAAGGCTCTGTTCCTATTGCTTTGCAATACTCAATGAACTCATCCGTACCAAACCTATTGGTCTCCTCTTTACTCCAGGCAAGATCAAATCGTACTGGCCTTTTTTCTTTGGGGCCAATCCCATCCTCCCAGTGATAATTGGAGGCAAAGTTACCCCCCGGCCACCTTAAAAGGGGACATTTTATACTCCGAACAGCCTTTAGTACATCTTTTCTAAATCCATTTTCATCAGACAAGGCTGAGTTTTCCTCATATATTCCCCCATAAATACATCTTCCCAGATGCTCAACAAAATGGCCGTAAATATTGGGGTCTATTTTGCCGATTACTCTTTCTGCATCTACCTTAATCTTATAGTTCATAGAAATTACCTCCTTTACAACTTTGCTTTAAAAATGGACTTCGATTACGTTTATTGAATGAGCAGGAAGTCGGATGATCGGGCTTTTAGACAAATTCTCAATGCTCCTCTCAGTAATTATAATTTCATACGGATGATCAACGTCATTATAAGCTAAGATATCAGAATGTATCAACTGGTGAAGCCGGGTCGCTTTCGGTAAGGGGAAATTTAGTAAGCTCATCTCACAATTGGTGTCTTGGTCTTGGTGTTTATTTATCGCTGCTATGAACAATTTCTGGCCATTCTTATCCCAGGTTGGTTTAACTATTTACCCTAAACTCTAGACTTGGGTCCAAGTCTCTCAAACATCTCCATATTTTGCGCCGCTTTCTCATAAAGTCCTTTTTGGCTATAGGCATGAGCTAAGACATAATAAGCAAGAGTGTAAATTGCATCAATCTTTTTAGCAATTTCCCTTTCCTTTAAAAGAAAGCTAAGGAATTTTGCCGACAATTTAACTGTCTTGGTAAAATTCATCTTGATAATTGGGAGATTTACCTCCTTATCAGGGTATTTTTTAACTTCAAAATCGCCTCTATTATAGCACAGATAAAGATTTTTGTAAAATATTTACTTTGAGAAAAAGCGAAGTTGACATAAAACTCATGATGAAAATTAGAGGGTTTTTCACCAGCCTCCTAACGTATTGTTCAGCCTTTTGGCTATTTCGTCTATTAGAAATTCCTCTTTTGTTCTCCATAATCTTTCCTCTGTTTAGATGTCAGTTATTTTGATATTTAACATTTTCGGTAAAGATGATAAAAATGTTTGAAGTGTCAGAAGTATCAAAGGAGCGGAATCTCCGAAATTTCGGCATCTATAATAGCATGGATAGTCCCAGTGAAATTAAAACAAAAAAGAGGACGGGAGCAAAATCATCTATCAGTAATGTCTTTTATATGGACACAATGCGGGTAGTTGTCTTAAGGGTAATGATGTGCTAATATAGTTAGAGTTAGGCTGACAGATTTTAAGCAGAAAAGCATAGAAAGGAAGGGGACAGAAAGGACGGAAGTTGGAAATATTAGAGGGGTTAAACAAAGAGCAGAAAGAGGCGGTTACTCATGGAAAAGGGCCTCTTTTAATTATAGCTGGAGCAGGAACAGGCAAAACTCAAGTTATTACTCGACGTATTGCTTATCTTATCGCTAGTAAAAGGGTAAAGCCTGAAGAAATACTAGCTCTTACCTTTACGGAAAAAGCAGCTACGGAGATGGAGGAAAGAGTTGATATACTGGTGCCCTATGGGTATACTGGCACGTGGATTGGTACATTTCATGCTTTTGGAGATGAAGTATTAAGGGAGCATGCTCTAAAGTTGGGCCTTGACCCGAACTTGCAGGTTTTGACCAAGCCGGAACAAATTATCTTCTTCAGAGACCGTCTCTTTGAATTTTCTCTTTCTTATTACCGTCCTTTAGGTAACCCTACCCGTTACATTGAGGCTATGACTACTCTTTTTAGTCGGGCCAAGGATGAAGACGTTGCCCCAAAGGAGTATCTTGATTACGCCAAGGGGCTCAAGGAGAAAGCAAAGGTTAACCTGGAAGATATGGAGCTAGCTGAGATCGCCAGTCAACAAATGGAAATAGCCAGGACCTATCAAAAATACCAGGACCTTCTTGCCAAGTATGGGAAAATAGATTTTGGAGATCAGATAACCCTGCCCTTGAAGCTTTTTCGAAGCCACCCAGCTACTCTAAGGCTTTACCAGGAGCGCTTTCGCTATATCCTGGTAGATGAATTTCAAGATACTAATTATACTCAGTTTCAGTTGGTTAAGTTACTGGCGGCCCGTTACCAAAATATCACTGTGGTAGCAGACGATGACCAGTCTATTTATAAATTCAGGGGAGCAGCTATCAGTAATGTTCTGGGATTTATGGATATTTATCCTGAAGCTAATAAGATTATTTTAACAGAGAATTATCGTTCCAGGCAGATAATTCTAGATACTGCCTATCGTCTGATAAACTACAATAATCCTGACCGTCTGGAGTTCCAGAATAATATAAGCAAACGTCTTACCTCTCAAGTAAAAGAAGAGGGGATAGTAAAGTATCTCTTCTTTGATACTCTTTCCAGCGAAGCAGAGGGAGTAGCTAAATTAATTAAAGAAAGGGTAGAAAAAAAAGGTTATAGCTATGGGGATTTTGCTATCCTGGTGCGGGCGAACAAGAGTGCTGATGCTTTCCTGCGGTCCTTAAATATGGCAGATATTCCCTGGTTTTTTTCAGGAAATGAAGGATTGTATCTGCGTGAGGAAATTCGTTTCTTAATCTCTTTTCTTCGCAGTGTGGCTAACTTCGATGATAGCGTTAGTTTCTATCATCTTAGCATTTCTCCCACCTATGAGCTTTCTGCGAGAGACCTTACTCTGTGTATGAATTATGCCAGCCGCAGGAATCGCTCTCTTTTCTATGTTTTTTCCCACCTTTCCGGAATTCCAGAATTAGAGGAAGAAGTTTCTCCAGAAGGTAAGACTATTATTGATAGAGTTATTAGAGATTTAGGAGAATATGCAGATTTATCAATAAAGCGTTCCACAGGAGAGGTTCTTTATAAATTCATTACTAAAAGCGGATATCTTAAAAGATTAATCTCTTCCCCTTCCCCATCTGACGAAGAAAAGGTTAAAAATATAGCCCGCTTTTTTGATATCATCCGTAGTACCTCCAATGTTATTACTCACGACAGAGTTCCTCAATTTATCAGTTATCTTGATTTACTCATCGAAGCAGGAGATGACCCTGCTGCGGCTGAAATTGATATGGAAATTGATGCAGTTAATGTTCTCACTGTTCATAAGGCAAAGGGCTTGGAATTCCCTGTGGTGATTATGGCAAATCTAGTATCCCAACGATTTCCCAGTTATTTTCGCCGTGAGGGCATACCTTTACCCGACCCCTTGATTAAAGATATCTTACCCAGTGGAAACTTTCATCTTCAAGAGGAAAGACGCCTCTTTTATGTAGGAATGACTCGAGCTAAAAAGGAACTCTATTTTGCTAGTGCTCGAGATTGTGGAGGAAAACGTCCCAGGAAAATTTCGCAGTTTATTATGGAGGCTCTAGATTTATCCAAAGCAGATGTGGTACCTAATAAAGTATCTTCTCTGGAGGTAATTGAACGGAATGCTTCTCCGGCAGGGAAGAAAGGTCAGCGGGAGGAGACCATCCCTCCTACAGAAATACTAACTCTGAGCTATCGAAGGATAGATGATTATCTTACCTGCCCTTTGAAGTATAAATATGTTCATATAATTCGTGTGCCCATTATGCAGCATCATGCTGTGGTTTATGGTAGCGCTCTTCACGAGGCAGTTCAAAAGTACTATCGTCGCAGGCTGAGCGGAGAGAAAATGGGAGAAGATGAGCTCCTCTCCGTTTTTCACAACTGTTGGACAAGTGAGGGATTCCTCAGTCGAGAACACGAAGAACAGCGCCTGGAGGAAGGAAGAAAAGCACTGCATAGATTTTACCAGATGGTTCAAAAGGAAAAGCATTTACCTACTTATGTGGAAAAAGAGTTTAGATTTCCATTAGAGAATAATCAAATTATGGGACGATGGGATCGTATAGACATCCATAATGGAGAGGTTTGTATTATTGACTTTAAATCTTCTAATGTCCGGGAGAAAAAAAGTGCGGACAAAAGGACAAAAAAAAGTCTGCAGTTAGCTCTTTATGCTCTTGCTTATCAAAAAATATTTGGAAAAATTCCAGAGCGAGTGGAACTTCACTTTCTAGAGTCAGGTTTGAGGGGAGTAGCAACTCTAACTGAGGAGAACCTTTGTCAAACTGTAGAAAAAATCAAGGAAGCATCAGCGGGAATTCGTGCCAGGTCTTATGAGGCAAAGCCAAGTTACCAGGCCTGCCGTTTGCTTACTTGCGCTTATCAACAGGTATGTCCTTATGTTTTTCTGGGAAAGAGATGAGGAAAATGGCTATCCAGGCAAGAGAGAAGTTAATTTTAGCTTTAGATGTAGATACTCAAGAAGAAGTTGAAGGGTTAGTGGAAAAACTGGCCGATTTTGTGGGAATTTTCAAAGTAGGCCATCGCTTATTTACCAGGTACGGTCCCAAAATTATAAAAGTTATTAAGAAAAAGAAGGTGAAGGTCTTTTATGATGCTAAGTTTTACGATATCTCCTCTGTGGTGGAAAAAGCGGCTGAAACAGTAGCAGATTTAGGAGTGGATATGTTTACTATGCATACGCTTGGCGGTTTGGGAATGATACAAAGGGCAAGAAAAGCAGCCAAGAAAAGAAATAGATTTATCAAAGTATTAGGAGTTACCCTTCTCACTTCCTTGAATTCCCAAGTGCTAGAAGAGGAGCTAGGGATTGAAAGGAATTTGAAGGAGGAGGTTATACACCTGGCAAATCTGGCAAAAAAAGGAGGGCTAGATGGAGTAGTTGCCTCTTCTTATGAAATTGAAGAATTACGCAGGAATTTTGGAAATGACCTTCTTCTAATCGTTCCGGGAGTAAGACCAAAAGGCTCAAAAAAAGATGAGCAAAAGAGGGTATTGACTCCCCGGCAAGCAATTAAAAGAGGAGCTGATTTTGTGGTAATAGGACGTCCTATCCTGGATTCGGCTGACCCTGTGAGAGCAGCCAAACGAATCCTGGAAGAAATCGAGGACTAGTTAATGAGGCTACCTAAAGCCCTACGGGTTTTCGTCTTAATCGGTGCTGTTTATACTTTTCTCTTATGCATAAACCTTCTTGGTAGCTCTTTGAAGTTATTAGGGGGCGGATTTGTCAACCAATTAATCAGCACTACCTCTAATCCGCTGGTGGGACTTTTCATTGGTATTCTTGCCACCTCGTTGGTACAGAGCTCGTCCGTTACTACCTCTATTGTAGTGGCTCTGGTGGGTACAGGAAGTATCAATATCGTTAATGCTATCCCCATTATTATGGGAGCCAATGTTGGCACTACAGTCACTAATATTTTAGTTTCTCTTGCTCACATCACTAAGAAAAGAGAGTTTGGACATGCTTTTTCTGCTGCTGTGGTGCATGATTTTTTCAATGTGCTATCTATTCTTATCTTTTTTCCGCTAGAGATTCATTTTCATATTATTGAGAAAATTTCCCATTTTTTAGCTCAGATTTTTGAAGGAGCGGGTGGACTGAAAATTACCAGTCCTTTAAAGATTGTTCTTGAGCCTGTCTCCAATTCTATAGAGGGTTTTCTTGCTTACAGTCCTGTTGTGTTACTCGTTGTCTCTCTTGTCTTTCTCTTTATTGCACTGACCGTTCTGGTAGCTATGACTCGCTCCCTGATGAGTGAAAAAACGGAACTATTTTTGGATAAATATCTGTTTGGAACTGCCGGAAAAAGCTTTTTATTAGGACTCTCATTGACAGCTGTAATTCAGTCTAGTTCAGTTACTACTTCTTTGGTAGTTCCTCTGGTAGGAGCGGGTTTGTTAACTTTAAGAAAGATTTATCCCTATATCCTGGGAGCAAATATAGGAACGGTAATTACAGCCATCCTCGCTTCCTTAGTTACCGGGTCTTTCGTAGGAGTCCAGGCAGCCCTTGCTCATTTAACTTTCAATTTACTGGGAATTTGTGTATGGTATCCTTTAAGAAGAGTTCCTATCGGACTTGCTGAAGGGTTTAGCTCCTTTATTAAGGAAAAAAGAATGCTTGCTGTTGTTTATTTGATTTCAGGGTTTTTTTTACTACCAATTCTTGTAATCATTCTTACCAGGAGGTGAAATATATGTTTAGAGAGTTTTTTCAGCTTTGGAAAAGAGCAGGATTGCTAAGTGAAGCTCTTAAAGAAACAGAAAAGATGCTTCTGGTGGCTAAAAGTATGTTTTCTTTTTCCCTGCGCGTTTTACTGGATAAAGAGAAGGAAAAGGAAGATATTTACAAGATCGACCGAGAGCTTAATGAGCTGCAGAGAAGCGTACGGAGAAAAATTTTGGAGCACCTTTCTATAAATCCCCAGCAAGATGTTACCTCTTGTCTGGTTTTGATTACTATAGTTATAGATATAGAAAGAATCGGTGATTACTCTAAGAATTTGATAGAGCTTTCCCACAAATATCCGCAACGCCTAAAAGGAAAATACATTGAGAGGATAAAAGAAATTGAGAAGGATATAGAGGGACTCTTTGATAAGACAATAGATGCTTTCAAAAACGCAGATATTGATTTAGCCAAGCAAATAATGGAGAGACATGCAAGAATAGCTGTTCACTGCGAGAAGGTTGTGGAAGACCTTATTGAAGACACACAGGTTTCTTCCAGAATGGGTATCATCTGTGCTCTTCTGGCTCGATACTTAAAACGAGTGAGTGCTCACCTGAAGAATATTGCTTCTAGCGTAGCCAATCCTTTCCATAGGTTAGGATATAAGCCAAAAAATATGGAGTGAAGTTATTTTACATATCCCTGTAAAAGATAGTCTCCCTCTATTTTCTTCAATGAATCTATGCTTATATAGGGAGTCTCCTTTAATAAATTGACTCCTTTTCCTTCTACCCAGGTAGGGGCTTCTTTTCCTCCTATTATACGAGAGGCAAGAAAGAGGAATACCTTGTCCACTCTTTTTTCCTCAAAAAAAGAAGCGATTACCTCTCCCCCTCCTTCCACGAGAAGACTCATTATTTCAAGCTCTCCTAGCTTCTTTAGGACTTCCTTTAGACTTACCTTTTCTTCTTCCGCTTCTGTTACCACTACCTCGATTCCTTTCTCTTTTAACTCTTCTAATCTCTTCTTATTTGCCTGAGAGGTAGTGAAGATAAACGTACCGGCTTTTTCCTGGTCGTTTAAGAGACGTGCCTCTAGGGGAATTCTTAGTTTGCTATCCAGGACAATCCGAACAAATCTTCTTTTGGAGGAAGGAGGAAGTAGGGAAGGGTCATCTTTGATCACAGTATTTATTCCTACTAGAATAGCATCCACTTTATCCCTGAGGGAATGAGCGAATCTACGTGATTTTTCACCGGTTATCCACTTAGATTCCCCGCCGGGGGTAGCAATTTTTCCATCCAGACTGATTGCTGTCTTGACTATGACAAAAGGCCTCTTTTCCCTTAGGTAATTGAAGAAGGCCTCATTTAACTTCTTTGCTTCTTCCTGGCAGACTCCCAGTTCGGTTTCGATACCTTCTCTTGCCAGGCGTGTTAGCCCTCCTTTAGAAGTAGGGTCTGATGTGGCTGCTATTACTTTTTTAATGCCGGCTTGAATTATCTTTTCTGTACAAGGAGGGGTTTTCCCATAATAATTGCATGGTTCCAGGCTGACATATAAAGTAGTGCCTTGAGCTTCACCTTTTGCCTTTTCAATAGCTTCTACTTCGGCATGCGGTCCGCCGAAGTATCTATGATATCCAGTAGTAATCACTTTTTCCTTTTTAGTAAGAACAGCTCCTACCATAGGATTAGGAGAAACTTTTCCTTCACCTTTTTTAGCCAATCTTAAGGCTAGTTTCATCCATTTTTCATTAAGTTTCAAAATCCTCCTCTTTATCCAGTTTAAATTCCTGATGGATAGCTCTTACTGCTTTTTTTCCTTCCTTTTTTCTGACTACACAGGATATCTTTATTTCTGAGGTGCTTATCATATCAATGTTTATTTTTTTCTCTCCTATGCAGGTAAACATACGGGCGGCAACTCCAGGGTGGGATTGCATTCCTGCACCTATCAAAGAAACCTTGGCCATATCCGAATCATAAATTATCTCTTCAATTTCCAATTTTTTCCCTATTTTCTCCATTACTCTTCTTGTATCCTCCAGGCTTTCCTCTTTTATGGTAAAGGAAATGTCATTTTTTCCTTGCTTTGTGCTGCTTTGAATAATCATATCCACATTAATACTAGCTTCGGCTAATTGGGTGAAAATGAAACCAGCCGTTCCTGGTTCATCGGGTACTTTCTTAATGGTTACCTTAGTTTCCTTTTCATCAAGAGTGATTCCGGATACCACAAATCGTTCCATATAATCGTTATTAATCAATTATTGTTCCCTCCTTTTGACTGAAACTAGAGCGTATATGCAAAGAGACTCTATATCTCCTGGCTATTTCTACCGCTCGCAGATGTATAACTTGGGCTCCTAAACTAGCCATTTCCAGCATTTCCTCATAAGAAATATGCTTGAGTTTTTGTGCCTGAGGCACTATGCGGGGGTCAGCTGTATATACCCCCTCTACATCACTGTAAATTTCGCATAAGTCCGCTTTTAATACTGCAGCTAACGCTACCGCGGTAGTGTCTGACGCTCCCCTTCCCAGGGTAGTAATAGTGTTCTGTAGAGTAATCCCCTGATAGCCGGCAACTACCACGATTTCACCTTTCTTGATCTCCCTTAAAATCCTTTCTGTTTCAATTTTCAAAATACGAGCTTTAGTATGAGCTCCATTGGTGATTATTCTTACCTGAGAACCACTGAAGGATATGGCTTTGGCTCCCAGAGAGTGAAGGGCTGTAGACAGTAAAGCGCAGGAAATAATTTCTCCTGTAGATAAAAGCATATCTAGTTCTCTTTTGGGGGGATGAGAATCAATTTGTAAGGCAAGAGCTAATAATTCATTAGTAGTATCTCCCATAGCTGAAACTACTGCTACTATATCATTTCCTTCTTTCTTTGCCTGCAGAACCCTTTTAGCTACTTTCTTAATTCTTTCCAGTGAATTAAGCGAACTCCCTCCATATTTTTGTATGATTAAAGGCAATTTCTTACTCCTCAAGTTCATTGTTCTGTTGGTTAACTGGTTAATTTAGTTAAATGGTTAATTTTCCCCTCATCCCATCCCCCTCTTAGAGTTCATAGTTATGAGTTCACAGTTCATCGACAAAAACAACGAACAAACAGAAGATTTTAATCAATGAACTACGAACAAGATGTCCAATTATAGTTTTTTACTATACGCTATCCGCTAAACGCTGTATGCCAGTATGTGTATCATGTAAAGACATGGCACTGGGACCTCTAAGAAAGCTTATTTAATTGTTCCAGTACATATTTTTTGATTTCTTGGGGGGAAGGGAGGTCTATTACTATTCTTCCTTCCTTTATCACTTGTTTTGTTAAGGGAGTAAAGTTTCCCCCACATGAACACTTTACTATTCTTTCCCTGAAGGGAAGGATGGAACGAGTCAAACAAGAAGAACATTGCCAAATTTGTTTTTTCCCTGAGCGTTTACCTTTTTTAGCCAGAGGCTTACTATTTATCTCAACTATATCTAAAGAAAAGTCTATTACCGGAGCATTGCTTATGTATGTTCCTACTCCGAAGGCATCGGCTACAGAATTAAGAAGAGCTATTCTCTCTTCGGTTATTCCACCGGAAACAAATATTTTCACTTTTTTGAATCCTCGTAGGTCGAGTTCCCATCGAACTTCTTTTAAAAGTTCCATAATATCGCCTCTTCTGGAAGCGGGAGTGTCTATTCTAACGGCGAGAAGGTTCTTGCCTAAAGCTTCTGCCACTCTGAGAGCTTCAAATTTTTCATCTCCTAATGTATCTATTAGAGCCACTCTGCCCACTTTAGGTTCAATAATCTCATCAAAGAATTGGGTAGCTTTCACTGTATCTCCCGCTAGCAAAACAAGAGCGTGCGGAATAGTCCCCACTGGTTTCTCTCCTAATTCCTCCGCACTACTTCTTACAGCTACTCCGTCACATCCCCCTATAAAGGAAGCCCTATCTATCATAGAAGTTATCCCGGGATGCATTCTTCTGGCTCCAAAGTGATAGACAGTCTTTCCCTGGGAGGATTTTTTGCAGCGGGCCGCGCGAGTGGCTATGCCGGAAGCCTGACAAACTAAACCTAAAAGGGCAGTTTCGTATCTGCCGAATTCGCTGTAATTACCTTCTATAGTTAAAACTGGCTCAAAAGGATGAAAGATGGTGCCCTCAGACATGCTCCAGACATCAATCTCTAAACCTTCTAGCAAACAGAGTGCTTCATCTAAACCAGCCAGGATTGCCCATTGGTAAGGAGAAGGGAGAGTTCTAGCTCTTACTTCAACAACAACTCTTTTGTCTATATTTTTTTCCTTGATAATCTTTAACGTCCTTTCAAAATAAATATCAGTAATTCTACCTTTCTTGATATCTCCGTTGCTTGAGAGGTGAAACATAAACTTCTCCCTTTTTTACTTTTTAGCGATTATAACACAATTGGTTGTTTTCTGTCAAGAAACACCTCAGGACAATTTCTTTCTAGCGTATAGCGGGTAGCGTTTAGCGTATAGGATAAATCATTAAAGCAAAAACCACAAAGCTAAAAAAGATAAATGATAATTCATGTCTTGTTTTTTATTGATTTATTGACTGAATGATTAAAACATCTGAATATAAAATATATTGTTTTATCGATGGACTATGAACATCCGTTATAGTTTTGCGTTTTTGTTTTTCACTATCCGCTAAACGCTATACGCTCTCTTCTAAGGAATATCCTTCGGTAGATCGTATAATTTCATAGTTCATCCACAGGTTTTAATCAATGGACTATGAACTACACGAGAGGATTGAGGTGAGGGGATACGAGCAACAAACGATTAGCAACGGATTTCGATTCACCGTTCCCTAACGACTACATGCTTTATAGCAGGCAACATAGTGATTTCCGCCTACATCCATAAGAGAAGGCTCCTTTTCCTTACATTTTTTCATTGCCAGCCAACATCTGGGGTGGAAATGACAACCGGAGGGTGGAGAAACAGGACTGGGTACATCACCCTGAAGAACAATTCTTTCTTTTTTTATTTCTGGATTCGGGATAGGGATAGAGGAGAGAAGAGCACGAGTATAGGGATGAATAGGCTTCTTAAATAACTCAGTTGTATCTGCCAATTCAACAATTTTTCCCAGATACATTACAGCTATTCGGTTGCTTATATGCTCTACTACTAACAAATGATGCGTAATGAAAAGGTACGTAAGATTGAACTCTACTTGCAGATCCTGAAGTAAATTAAGAATCTGAGCCTGGACTGAAACGTCTAGAGCAGAAGTTGGTTCATCCAGAACGATGAACTCTGGATCAGTCGCTAAGGCTCGAGCTATGGCGATTCTCTGTCTTTGTCCACCACTAAATTCATGCGGATAGCGAAAAAGATGGTCAGAGGTGAGGCCTACTCGTTGGAGAAGGCTGAGTACCTGCTTCCTTAGTTGAAGGCCCCTAGCCAGGTGGTGGACTTTCAGGGGTTCACTCACAATGTTCTTAATGAGCATGCGTGGGTTTAAGGAAGAGGAAGGGTCTTGAAAGACTATCTGCATTCTCTTCCTCATATTTTTCAGTTTGAAGCCTCTGAAGGTCGCTAAATCGTATCTGTTGGGATATGCCTCAGGCTTTCTCAGGTCAGGACCACTCCTTCTTTCCTTTTCGCTTATCCTGACCTTCACCTCTTCAGGAGCATCAAAATAGATATGTCCGGAAGTCGGCTCAAGTAGTCTCAGAAGCGTCTTACCGAAGGTGGTTTTTCCGCAACCCGACTCGCCAACTAATCCCAGGCATTCCCCTTTCCTGATTTTCAGACTAACTCCATCTACAGCTTTGATCTGCCCTACCTCTTTTTTTAATACTCCACCTCTAATGGGGTAATATTTTTTAAGGTTTTGCGTCTCAAGTATCATTTTTTTCTGTTTCTTGATGATGAATATAACAGGCCACGAAATGACTCTTTTCTATTTCTTTTAGAGCAGGTTTCCTTTTGGAACATTTGGTCATTACAAAAGAACAGCGGGGGTGAAAACGACATCCAGAAGGAGGAGATATGAGATTGGGCACATTGCCCTTGATGCTGCGGAGGCGCTCTTTGCAGCCGGGGCGGGGGACGGCTTCTAGTAATCCTTGCGTGTATGGATGGAGAGGTTTTCGAAAGAGCGAGTCAACTGGAGCTACCTCCACTATGTGACCGGCGTACATAACTACTGCTCTTTCACACATCTCGGCTACCACCCCTAGATCATGAGTAATGAAGAGAATGGATGTCTTGAGTTTCTCCCTGAGTCCTCGTACCAGATCGAGAATCTGCGCTTGGATGGTGACATCAAGATTGGAGGTGGGCTCATCTGCTATCAGAAGGGTAGGGGAACATGCCAGTGCCATGGCAATAACCACTCGCTGTTGCATGCCGCCGCTCAGCTCGTGGGGATATCTCCTCACGACTTCTTCTGGATGTGGTATTCCCAACATTCGCAGAAGTTTGATCGATTCTGTTCTTGCCTGATTAACCATCCTTCTCTTGTAGCTTCTCACTATGGGAAGAAAAGTGAGTATTGCCAATAAAAAAGAGGAGGGATTCCCTCTCATCCTGAGGTAGATACTCCTTTCCATATTAAGGATACTTCGTCTAAAAAATGAGCTCCCTTTTCGGAGGTCCTGCTCGATTTCTTTTAAAACACCCTGGCAAAGCTCCTTTTGTCGATGAAGAAGGAAACTCTCCGAGACCTGGTCATTTACTGAGTAGACAGGGTTTAGAGCCTCGCTCGCCTCCTGAAATATCATCGAGATTTCATTTCCTCTCACTTTTTGCATGAGGAGCTCAGTCTGATCGAGGAGATTGATCGGATGTTTTGACTCACTCGATTCATCCTGAAGCCGAAGGACCACTTCTCCTGCCTCGATCTTTCCAGGCGGACGAATGAGTCGCAGGATAGAAAGGGCCGTCACACTCTTTCCACACCCGGTCTCTCCCACCAAACCCAGTATTTCCCCTTCTCTTATACTAAAGTTGATTCCATCTAAGGCATGAACAATTCCTTCATAGGTGTAGAAATTAGTCTTGAGATCTTTGATTTCAATCAGTTTTGGCAAAAGCTATCTCCTTCTCAGGCGAGGATCCAAAATGTCCCGAAAGGCATCTCCCAGGAGGTTCCACCCCAGAACAAAAAAGAGCATGAACAGGCCCGGAATGGTGATGGTGTGCCAGTAGGCAAGAGGGTTTTGTGGTGGTCCTACGATCCAGTTCCGGGCGAAGCTCACCATTTGGCCCCAGTCAGCATAGCCCACCGGAGCCCCCAGACCAAGAAAACTCAATGCCGCAGCAACCAGAACGACTGCTCCTATATCTAAGGAAGCCAGGATGAGCATAGGATAGACAGAATTTGGCAGAATATGTTTTAAGATAATAAGAGCATTGGAACATCCTACTGCTCGAGCGGCAGAGACATAGTCCTCTTCTCTCACTTGCAGTATTTCCCCACGAATTAATCGGGCATAAATGGGCCATCCTACAATAATGAGAGCTTTGACCACATTGTCAAGGCTGTGGCCTAGGGCAGTAACAATCGCCATGGCCAGGATTAGAGTGGGAATAGACATAAAGATATCTACCAGTCGCATGATAATCTCGTCCACCAGTCCGCCATAGTAGCCAGCCAAACTACCCAAGAATAGACCAATAAGTATAGTAGCTCCCACAACCATGAAGCCAATTCGAAAGGCAGTTCTGGTTCCCCAGATGACGCCGTAGTAGACGTCGTATTGACCCTCTGTGGTCCCAAACACATGCTCCGCCGAGGGTGGCTGCGGCGCCGCGGCATAACCGTCTCGAGGAATATGGTAGGGTTCATGCAGACGCTTGGGTGGCGCGAGCTGAGGGGCTAGCATCGCGATCATAGCAAAGATTAGGATCAGAGCAAGTCCTACCAGGGAAAGGGGACTTCTGGTTATTCGATGAAGCGAAAATTTGAGTTCTTTCACTCGCGGCTTCACTGATTTGCCAAGTTCATTCCAGAATTGATATTTCGATTTCGGTTCTCTCATTTTAGTGTAACTCGAGGATCTATATAGGCATAGAGCAAATCAACTACCAGATTGGTGACCACAAAAAGGATCGCATTGAAGAGGACCGCACAGAGGATTGCTGGAATGTCCAGTTGAACGGCTGCTCTAGCCCACCACCATCCCAGGCCTTTGCGGCTGAAAATGGTCTCAGTAATCACTACCCCACCTGCCAGACCCGCAATCAACCAGCCGGAGACGGTCACTACCGGTATCAACGCATTCCTGCGGGCATGTCTCTTTACTACGGTAGCCTCACTGGCCCCCTTAGCTCTGGCAGTAGTGATATAGCCTCTTCCCAGTGCCTCCAACATACTTGATCTCATAATACGCATTACCAGGGCACACTGAACCACGGTGAGAGTAATCACGGGCAAGACAAGGTGTCTCAGAGCATCAAGAAGGATCCAGAACTTCCAGTTTAGCAAGGCATCAATGGTGTTGATTCTGGTATAACGAACAAACTCTGCCGACTGGACGTAAAGATTGGCCTTGGTACTCAAGGCTTCCGGCGGAAGTAGACCGCGGAAGTACCCGTAGAAAATCATCAGGAGCATCAGGCCAAACCAGAAAGTAGGGAGAGACCAGCCAATGATGGCCAGGGTGCGGGTAGTATGGTCTATTAGTCTGTTTTGATGTACGGCAGAAACACTTCCGAGCCAGATACCTATTACGATGATCAGCGGAGCAGAGAAAAGAGCGAGCTCAATTGTATTGGGCAGGAAGTAAAAAAGAGCCTTTAGTACGGGTCTCTGGGCAGTTATTGACCAACCGAGGTCACCACGAAGGAGCGCTTTGACCCAATAGTAATACTGAACATGGATAGGAGCATCCAGGTGATGGGTCTGAATTATCTCCTGGAGATCTCTTAATTGCTTAACGTCGGTTATGAATACGCTGGCTCTTTGCTCGGGGCTGAAGAGAGAGAGAATGGCAAATACAAGGATGCTGACGCCGAAAAGCACTACGAATAGAAGCAATAGTCTTCTGATGATGTATGTCTTCATCAATGTTCGCCCTCGTAATGCTGCGGATATTTACGGGTCTCTGGTGGCCCATCCTGGGGATGCCCGGTCTTTTCCTTATCTGCAAGAAACAGTTCGGCGGCCCGGTCTGTACTCTTTTTGAACGGGCCGCCCTGTTTATCATCGAAATATTTGACTTATCCCTTCCAGATGGAATAGAGGTATGAGCAGGTGTTGGAGTCGGGAATGACGGCATTGTAGTACCAGCCCTTTACCCAATCGCGCTCGTATCTACGTTGTAAAGGTTGATTGAGACCGATACTGGGAACATCCTCGTAGTAGATGGCCTGAAGCTGGTAGTAGATCTCCTGCCTCTTTGCCGGATCAACGGTAGCGATGCCTTCCCCGATCAGTCTATCCACTTCGGGATTGCTATAACTCTGGAACTCGGAGAAGGTGCCGTGAGTGTGCATGAACGGATAGACGAAATTGTGAGGATCAGCGTAATCCGCTCCCCAACCGATAATAAAGAGAGTTAGCTTGTTGGCAATGAGCTCGTCCAGGTAGGTGGCCCATTCTACCGGTCTTACCTCAATACTGAATTTGGGATTGAGGGCTTCGACATTGTCCTCAAACATATGAGCGGCGGTTCTCCTCTGAGCGTTACCGGTATTGTAGAGAATGGTAAATTTGAAGCCATTTTCCCACACTTGGCCTCCCCACGCCTTTTGGAAGTGTTCTTCCGCCTTGGCTCGGTCACGGGAATACACGGGCTGTTCCGGATTGATATAGGGAAGTCCGTTGATTATTGGACTGGAAGGCTGTGAGGCCTCATTAAAATAGACATCGCGTAGGAAGACATCCCAGTCAAAAGAGTAGGAGAAGGCAAGCCGTATGTCCTTATCGCTGAAGAAATCAGGGCTAATTCCCTGGCCGTCCAACTGTCCGTTCCCGATGTCGGTATTGCCCTCTGGGTTTATTTCAAAATTGTAAAAGGCTCCGGTGACGACTAGACCGGGCAAATCCTTGTGGATACGAATACCCTCGATTCCCTCCATTTCCTCAATGTACTGAGTGTCAACCTCGACTACATCTACGTCACCGGCCAGGAACATCAGTTTCCGGGTAGTCCACTCCTCTATATACTTGAAGACCACCCTTTCAAGCTTGGCTGGCTGTCTCCAGTAGTCATCGTTTCTTAGCAGCACCGTCTCCACTCCCGGGTCCCATCGCTCCAGCTTAAAGGGTCCGGTGCCACAGGTGACTGCATGGAGTATCTCTTCTCCGGGAGCCGGTCCATTGAAATCCTGCCAGGTCTCTGCCGTTCCATCCCAACCCCCGTTTTCCGTCACGAATTTCTTATTGACGATTCCGCCCCAGCTACTGGCCAGAATGGCCAGGAAGGGTGGATAAGGGGCCGCAAGACGAAAGACGACGCTGTCCCCCATAACTTCTATTGCATTGTCAATATCGGCGAAATCAAGCGAAATCTCACCATCGCTGTCGCGGCTTCCTCCGATTCCCAAGAGGGGTTCGAAAATCATCCAGATTGGACCACCGCTTCGGTCCTGAACCATCGCTCTCTCAAAGGTGTATTCAACATCTTCTGGAGTCAGTATCTCTCCGTTGTGAAATTTCACACCCTGGCGGATGGGGAATATATAGGTCATCCCGTCCGCAGAGACCAGGCCGTTGTCTACGCTGGGAACCCTGGTTGCCAGCATCGGGACGAACTCGCCAGTTTTTTCACCGTCAAAGAAAATCAGAGGTTCGTAGATATTCATTATTCTCGATCCACTGGCTGTGTCGTAGGCGTAGGCGGGGTCAAGTGAGTCCACGGTTCCATAGTCTGCTATAATTAAAGTATCAGGATTCTTTATCTCCTGGGCCAATCCTGCTATTGTTACACCTAGAAGCACGCTAACAGCTATTAATATCAACATCCATTTATTCTTCACTTCGTATACCTCCTTACCTAGTAGTCTATTTCATAAGTTCTGTTACGTATTCTGCTGGACAGTATGGGCCTCTTTCTTCGTGTCAGAAGACCACAGAAAGCCTCAATAATACGCTACATTATTTATGAAGAGAACCACTTAGTCTGCAAAACTAAACCTTTCCCAATCTTTTTTTCTATAAGCAATTCACCTCCCTCCCTTACAAATTTGTGTCAATCTAACGATTAAAGACAGTCTCTTTATCTGACTTTTTATTTATATTACAAAGTTCTTGTGAAAAGTCAAGGAACTCCTTGACCACTTAATTTTAAATTAATAATATAGTAAGGGCTGCCTTGAGAAAAGGAGGTTTTTCCTAAGAAACAATAAAGGAGGCCAATAGTAGAAAATAGGTAAAAATAGGGATGCAAAGGAGAGCTAGCATGAGTGACCTGACTATGAAGATTGAGGAGATGAAGGTCGAAAAAGACTCTCTTGCTATTTTTTGGCTTTCGCAAGGTAGTTTTGTCTTTAAGACAGAGCATGGCAAGATAATCTATATAGACCCCTATCTGTCAAATAGTGTGGGAAGAGTATATGGGCAAAAGAGGCTGGTACCTATTCCTATCCCACCAGAGGAAGTGAGAGCGGATTCAGTGGTAATAACGCACGACCATCTCGATCACCTCGATCCAGATACAATATTGCCCCTCTCAAAAGTATGTGATGCCAGGTTCCTGGGTCCTCTTTCCTGCGTTTACCATCTTCTGGAAATCAAGATTGATGGGGATAGAATAATCGAGATCAACAGAGGAGAAACTAAAGTAGTTGAGGGTATGAAGATAAGTGCTGTGCACGCTGAACACACCGAGGACAGTGTTGGCTATGTCTTTGACTTTGATGCGATAAAAGTGTATATTTCGGGGGATACTAAGAATAATGAGAAGCTTAAGAAAGTGGCTTCTTTTTGTCCTGATGTAGCGTGGATGAATGCAATGAATGAAATTAGTCCTTAAGGCAATTTAGGGTGAAAGGTAAAAAAATGACAGATGTAAAAAAAAGAAAGTTACTAAGAGAGGACTTACAGGAAAATGAAGGCGTTCTGCGTCTGGCTCCAGCCTGGGTTCCCAGGTCATTTTTAATCCCAGGTAGGCGACTGAAGCTGGATACAAGGGATATTTATGCTCTTGGTATTGATAGAGGAGGCATTGACGAGAGATGGCTTGCTTCTACCACTAATGCAGACAATGGGCCAGGAACGCCTGAGGATGAGGGTTTAAGCTATATTGTCATAGACGGTGAAAAGGTGATTTTACTCAAAGAAGCAATTGAGCTAGAAGGTGACCTTATTCTGGGAAAGGAGACTATGGGAAAATTTGGAGGCTGGAAAGTATTAACCAAGTTTTTTGACAATCTAGGCCCTATTCCTCATCACCTTCATCAAAATGATGAGCAAGCAAAATTAGTGGGTAGAAAAGGAAAGCCCGAAGCCTATTACTTCCCCAGGCAGCTCAATTTTGTGAATAATGACTTTCCTTATACCTACTTTGGCTTTGCTCCAGGAACAACAAAAAAGGATATTAAAAGATGCCTGGAACGCTGGAATGAAGGTGATAATGGCATCTTGAACTATGCGCAAGCCTATAAGCTGGAGCCAGGAACGGGCTGGTCAGTTCCCCCCTGCATTCTTCATGCTCCTGGTTCTTTAGTTACTTATGAAATCCAGGGCCCGAGTGATGTCTTTGCTATGTTTCAGTCAATGGTTGAGAACAGGCCCGTCCCCTGGGATTTACTGGTGCATGACGTACCAGAGGATAAGCATTATGACCTTGATTTTATTGTTGAGCTCATTGACTGGCCAGCTAATCTTGATGAGCATTTCAAAAAGAATCATTATCTTAAGTCGCTACCGGTAGGTAATACAAAAGAGGAAGGATATCAGGAAATGTGGATCACTTATGGCGCAGGCGATATATTTAGCGCCAAGGAGTTAACCGTATTTCCGGATAGAAGTGTAACCATAAAAGATAATGGTGCTTATGGACTGGTTGTGATACAGGGACATGGAAGTGTGGGTAAAATGCCGGTAGAATCTCCATCCCTTATCAGGTATAATGACCTTACCCATGATGAGCTCTTTGTTTCTAACGAGGCGGCCAGAAGGGGAGTAAGAATTACCAACAAAGGCTATGAGAATCTGGTTATTTTGAAACACTTTGGCCCGGGAACAAATCCTGATGCTCCAGGAATTGAAAAATAGGCGTCTTTATTCCTCTCGTTGTGGTCTATTCTTGGAGCTCCTAAAAGTAAACACCAATTTTCTGACTGTTCCTTTACCGATGTTTATTTTTCCAGTATATCAAGGGCTTTTTCCCCTCCAATCATTCTCTGGTAAAAGCCGATTACTCTTCTCAGACAGTCCTCATTACTGCTCAAATATGTTTTTTGTTTAGAACCCGGAGGAGTCCAGAGAGAAAAGTCCTCAAATATTTGTGTTATCTTTTTTTCAATCTGTTTTTCATCTTTTTCTCTGATGTCGAGCAGCAATTCAGGGATAGTAGGATTAGGATCAGTAAAGCGATAAGTTGCTCCTAGGTCATCTTTGCCCAAATAGGTATCTCCATCCCGCTTAGTAGGGGCTAAATATCTGAAAACAGTAGCCAGGGCAAAGGCTAGTTTATCTTTGAATTCTTCGGAAGCAGTAGTATAATGTTTGGAGATAATGGTAGGAGCAACTCTTTCTCTTAATTTTAAAGTATGATTAATATTAACTCTAACTGGGTCATCTTCTAATTCACTGATTCTTTTTACAAAACTGAAGGCATACTTTGCTGCATCCTCGCCTTCAATGGGTATATCTTTTTCTACAATTCGAGCATTGCCGCAGACCACTGTCCGCAAGTACTCTTTAATGATAGGATTATTTGCCGCCGCATTTATTTTTTTATATCCAGATAACTGTGCCAAATGAGTTATAAAAGGAATATGAACCGAGTTAAGTAATCTTAATTTCCAGTTATGGTAAGAGTTAATACTACCTCTGGTAACAATTACTCCCCCGTGGGTGAGTTCAGAAAAAGGCACCCTCAATCTTCCCTTGGCATCTCTAATCACTAATGACCATTGTTCTGGCATCTTTTCGGTATAAGTAATTAAGTGGTCTTCTTTGCCAATTCTCTTTTCAGCTTCTTCCTTTATTGCCTCAGGAACAGCAGCGGGGTCTGGCACTACTCTATCTCCCATCTCGTCCAGGAAATCAACCTTATTTTCCAACCAGGATAGATAGGGGAGATTTTCTTTTTCTCTGGCATATTCTTCTTGGATGTCTCTCACTATTTGGCCATTACCTTTGAGATTATCTGTGTCCATTACTGAGATGGTGCTTTTCGGGTCATGCTCGCTAAAGTAACTAAATAGAGTTTCTGCCAGAATATCCATACCAATCTCTCCTTTTCTTATACCTGCTTCGGTAACTCCTACCAGAATTAGGTCTAAATCATTTTTCACCTGCTCGAGGAATTGTTCCTTTCCTTCCCTTGTGGATAAAGCACTGGCGCCTACCACACTCTCTATTAATTTTATACCCGTTATTCCCCCCACCTTAAATGTAACCACATGGTATAATCCACCCTGTTGATTCAATGCCTCAGCTTTTGAGCTGTGTCTTGGCTGACCAATAAAGATTCCACCTTTATATTTACCCATCTTAATTAAATCATGGATATACTCATGAGTTAAAGCTCTTTGCAATCCACCAGCACCAATAGCCAGTATTTTAACTTCTAAGGAAGGTTTCTTCCTGGTCAAGAGTGGCAGGCTCATTTATCTTCCTCTTCCATTATCAGGAGTCGTCCTTGCGGATCAAATCTTTCATACATAGCTTTTCTTAGCGGCTGTCTTTCTCTATAAGATGCCTGGTGCTCGTAACCTGGCTCTTGCCAGGGAGGGTTAGGGGGAAGGGCCTGGTCAAATTTTACCATAAGCTCCTTCTGGTAACTACCGGCAAAGGTTTTCTCAAAAAATCTAGGCAGTGCTTCTTCTACCAATCTTTTCCAGGATTCGGTTTCTTTACCCGGAATAATAGGATAAAAAAGTGCGCCATTTGCTTCAGCTGCCCTTCTGTCTCCTGGGGCATCGCCTAACATCAGCATTTCATCGGATTTGTATTTACCCCTGGCAGCTATTCTGATATGCTCTTCTTTCTTACCCATTTCTTGTCCGGCAAGGACTCTTACATAATTGTTTAGATTATGTTCTTTCCATTCTCTATCTAATGCCTCATAAGGTGTTTGCGAAACTACTATTAGGTCAGCATTTTCAGAGGCTAGTGCCAGAGTTTCCCTTACATGATCGAAGGGAGGAATATTGTTGATTTTTTCTGCTATAGTTGAATTTACTGCTTTACTCCAGGCCAGGAGTTTGGATGAAGAACTCTCCCTTCTTTCTTGCACATATTCTTCCAGGGTAGGATTACCTAAGGATATATCCTTGTATTTTTTAACATAGGCATCCAGGGTAGTTGTATCGGGAAGAGTAATTCCTTGTTCCATTGTCATTTGCTTTATCTCTGGTATTTCGGTGAGAAAACGGTATATATGCTGCAAGGCAATAAAGCGATTACATCCTCGCATCCTGGAGAAGAGGTTAACAAATTCAGCCACCTCGCGTATATATGATTCAATACCCCATAGCTGATGAAATTCCATAATCTTTGGATGAAAAACTACAATTTGTTTGGGATTCATAGAATCAAATACACAGCCGTCCGAATCAATAGCAATAAGAAATTCCTTTTTCCTAGGGAAGTTTTTTAATCTCTCTGTTGCCACCTTCAATTCCTCTCTATTCATTTACCTCTCCTTTTCTCTTGGATATGCAGATATTATAACTTTTCTTAATTCTTGCGTCAAGAAAGAACCCCTTGACTGGTCAATGTTAAACTAATAAGATATTAACTGCTGCTTTGATGAACTAGGAAATT
>Ga0315532_1000904_pt1 | contig 23396 bp, 28 predicted proteins | sample SalMarWE160370MG_FD_203082 | JGI IMG/M metagenome (GOLD analysis project Ga0315532, IMG submission 203082) | Salt marsh sediment microbial communities from the Plum Island Ecosystem LTER, Massachusetts, United States - Salt Marsh Sediment WE1603-70 ...
CTTTTACCTGCCATCTAAGACTCCAGTTCTTTTCTTATATCATCTATTTCTTTCCTGTAAATAACTGCCAGCCTGCCGCACAACGGGCACCTGTAGAGTTGGCCTGCATCTACTATCTTCTCGGCATCTTTTGCCGGTATCTGCATGTTGCACACATTGCAAAACTTATCTTTTAACACCGATACCGCAATACCGCCCTTTTTACTTTTTACTTCCCTGTACTTCTTTAAATAGTCACCGGGTATTTTTGAAGAAACATCATCTCGTCTTTTTTGCAGCCCCTCTATTATGTGCTTGAGTACTTCAAGCTTTTCATTCATCTCATTTTTGATCCTGCCCACTTCTGATTCTGCTCTGGCCTTCTCTGAACCGGCCTGCTTTACTTCCTCTGACATTTCTTCCAGCTTTATCATCAGTTCCAGTATCTGGTCCTCCATCTCCGAATTTTTTCCCTTTAAGATCTTTACTTCTTCCTGGTAATTCTCAATTTCCTTGGCACTGGTAATCGTACCGCTGAAGAGCTTCCCCTCATTGCTTTTTATCTTTTCATTCTGCATCTCCACAGTGTCTTCAAGCTTTTTACGCTTGCTCTCAATCTCCCCGTACCTTCCATTTATCTCATCATACTTTTCATTTACTTCAGCCAGCTTCTTCTCAGTCTTCCCCAGCTCCTTGTTGTTCTTGACCGCCTCAATCTCAGATGACCTTGCTGAAATTGCATTTTCTATCATCTGAAGCTCTACAAGGGCCAGGACATCAAACTTAGGTTCATCCAATTTCATACCTCCAGGTTTTACAGCCCACACTGCTTCTTAATATCTCCATTCCAGTATTATGCTTTTTAAAAAAATCATTTAACTTTTCATACATGCCGTCAATGGCCGGCCTCTCGCTGCCGCCGTGCCCTACTTCGATTATAAGCTTTCCGCTGTCTGCGATCTTTAAGGCATTATGGTATTTTATCTCTCCTACTACTATCACATCACAGTCAATGTTTGTAAATTTTTCTGTAAGGGAATTGGCGCTTCCGCTTGCCGATGCTACCTTCTTTATCTTTATGCTGTGAATATCTATTCTGCTGTCGCACATCCACCTCAAGCCCTTGATCTTCAACCTCTCTTTAACCCTTTTTGTAAAATCTTTAAAAGACTCCGGCTTTTTTAGTTCTCCCAGCCTTCCATTGCCCGCACCGCTTATTTTGTTTACGATACCGCAGTCTTCATCATCAGGCTGCTCATCGATTATTTTGGTATTTTCAAGCCCCAGGATTTCAGCCTTATAGTCGTTCAGGCCTCCCGGCATAAAGTCGTAATTTGTATGGGCACAGTATGATGCTATACCTTTTTCTGCCAGCCTAAGTACCTCTCTTTCACCGGCCTTTAAGCTGAGGATTGTATCAAGGGGAGCAAACATCAATGGATGATGGGACAGTATCAGGCCGGCTTTTTCAGCAGCTGCTTCTTCTACGACATCTCTTGTCACATCAAGCGCCACAAGGATTTTCTTTATATCTCTGTCAAGATTTCCGATCTGTAGTCCTACCCTGTCACTGCCTACCGCCAGTTCCTTGTTAAAAATTCTGTCCAGGTGCAAGACAAGCTCATTAAGAATCATGTTGACCTTTGAATTGTATTATTAGGATAAATATTATAATATTTACTCTGAAATAAAAAGAAATTCTTTACCGCTGTTACAGTTATTTCTTAAGGAGAACTATTGAATATACTGGACAATGAAAAACTAGTCCTGGACAGTATACCTAAGAAGATGATAGAGATCCTCTATGATTTCCCCAATCAGTTCAAGACAGCAGAAAATACAATCCGCAAGCTTGATCTGAAATTTGATAAGAAGTACAAAAATTCAATAATCCTCGGAGTAGGAAGTTCTTCCAATGCCGCTTATAGGCTGATAACTTCAATGGATATAAACAAATTAAAAATACCTATATTCCTTTTCATGAAAGCCAGCATACCGCCATGGGTAAATAAGGATACCCTGGTGGTCGCTATTTCTCACAGCGGTAATTCCGTTGAAATCATCGATGCGGTGGATAAAGTCCTGGAGTCAGGCTGCAAGGTGTTTGCCATCACTACCGGCGGTAGGCTTAAGCAAAAAGCTAAAAAAAACAAAAATATAAAAATCATCCAGTACAAAGCGGATATGATATCCAGGATGGCGGTGGGATATATTTATGTATGCCTGGTAAATGTATTAAATAAGGCGGGCGCTATTGACATCTGCAGCAACAAAAAAGACTGCCTTCTGGGAATAGACTGGGATGAAGTACAAAATGCCATATTCAAATTCGCCAAGGAAGTAGGCCCTGAAATAAAGACACATAACAACATTGCTAAAAGAACCGCCATTAATATTTTTAACAAGTTTCCGGTCATATACGGCAGCAACAGACTGACCGGAACGGTAAGTTACAGGCTGAAAAACCAGATCTGTATGAACAGCAATAATTTTGCTCACTACAATACCCTTCCCGAAATGGACCACGGTGAAATAGCCGCCTGGGAAATGAAATATGAACTGAGAAACAAATTCTTTGTTATCTTTATCACTGACCATGATTCAAAAGTAGAAACCAAGAGGAGAGTAGAGATCCTAAAAGGTGTTCTTATTGAAAAGGGTATTAATTTTGAAGAGATAATACTGGAAGGCCCAAGCGATGCAGCTAAGGCACTTTCGGGAATATTTCTTGCAGACTGGATCAGTGTTTATCTGGCTGTTCTTAACAAAACAGACCCTACTTCTACAAAACTGCTTGATCTGATGAAAAGAAGATTTGAACAGGTAAGCTCCTCTTAATATAATCTCTTGCCACTTTTACAAAGTGATATAATATTGGTTGGCTTTACTATTATTAATTATCTCTGCTAATGGAGAAAGTTATGAATAAAATTCGTTTAGGCGTAATAGGCCCTGGCATCATCTGGCGAAAAGCGCATAAGCCATCATTAGAAAGACTCGGCAGCAGATTTGAAATAACTGCCTTCTGTGCTACCAGCGAAAAAACCAAAAACCGGATAAATGCCGAACACCCGGGTGCATCTTTTTACAATGATTACAGAGAGCTTGTAAAAGAGCCTTCTATAGATGCTGTCATTATAATGACACCTATACCTTTAAACCAGCCCGTAGCCATGGAAGCACTTGGTGCAGGAAAGGATGTTTTTCTGGAAAAGCCTATGGCTACAAATGTAAAAGACGGAAAAGAGCTGGTAAAAAAAGAAAAAGAGACAGGAAAGCACATTTTTGTCTTAGAACAATTTGCCTACACTACTTTCTCAGACGAAATGGTAAAAATAGTAGATTCCGGAAGGCTCGGAGAAATCCTTATGTTTGACAGGCTCTTCCATGACTATTTAGGTATCAATAAAAATGTCAGAGATGATTATGGTAATACAAAATAGAGGATAGATCCAAAATACCCGCTGGGCACGCTGCTGGACGGCGGTATCCATGAAATTGCCATGCTTTCAAAAATTTTCGGTAAACCTTTATCTGTCTTTGCAGCAGGAGTAAATTACAGGGAGGACTACGGTGATTATGATTACCAGTCTATGATCTTAAAATATAAGGGGAATCTTATCGGAACTTTCGGTATTTCATTTTTTTTAGACGGCAATAGAAATTACTTAATTGTCAGGGGTACAAAAGGCCTTACATTCTATAAGGATGACTCAAAGATAATTATAGAGGAAAACAGCGGTGAAAAAGATATTATAAAGATAAAAGATGAAGACCCCTATTCCAGGATGTGGGATGTTCTCAGCAAATGTATTGAAGAAAATACAAAACCATACTACACCACAGAGAAAGCGTTAGATGACCTTAAAATCTTAGAAGCAGTTAAAAAATCATTAAAAGAAGACACGAAAGTCCCGATTGAGTGATGTGCAGTTTTGGTGGGCCCACCAGGACTTGAACCTGGGACCTCCGCATTATGAGTGCGCTGCTCTAACCAACTGAGCTATGGGCCCTTGATGATGACAACCCTGTTTCAGACAATTGGATATATTAATAGAAATCATATAATAAGTCAATTTACCGGTATCCACCCTATTAGGTCTATGATACCAGAGCCGGCCACCACAGTTTCAATATCACCGGTTTCCATATTATATACTTCTATCTTGCTGGTTTCTGCATACTCCATATTGCTGTCATATTCATAATGCATAAAAGCAATATACCTTTCGCAGGGAGAGTATGCCGGTGCTGCAGCTCCGATCCCGTAATCTGTGATCTGGTTCTTTCCGGAACCGTCTATACTTATAGTATATATATCACCGGTGTTAAACTGGTTTGAAATGGTACCGTATCTTTCTACACCCACATAAACCAGGTCTCCGATACTGCCCGGCATATCAAGGATTGAAGGCTGCTGTTCCCTCAAACTGGTGTCGCTGGTCAGTCTCGACAGATCACTTCCATCGGTGCCGGAGGTCCAGATATCACCGTCTTCCTCAAAATCACCCAGGACTTGGAACACCAACTTCTCCTGCTGGGCAAAAAGATTGAAACTATCGAAACTCATCTCGCCGTCTTTAAATTGGCCTATATCAAGTATGGTAATTGCCTCTCCGCTTGATATATCAACACTTAAAAGCTTTTCACTTCTGGAAAAATAGCCCAGGACATCTCCTTCTTCCATTTTGGGATAGTGATTATATAAGATGCAGAACAGTTTACTGTCATCTGCTGAGAACAATACCGGTGTTATAAAAGTGTTGCTTCCAATAAGGTTTTCTTCCGTGTTTAGGCCAACGTCCTGTATATTTCCGGTTTCTATATCAATAATAGAGATCCCCTCATCACTTTTATTATCTGAATATGGATTGGAGACGGTCTCAAAGGCAATCTTTTTACTGTCATTTGACCAGACAGGTTCTCCGGATATATCGCTTTCAAGTTCTTTTGATTCGGTTTCCGTATAATCAAATTTAACAGAAGTAATCGTTTCTCCTGTATTTATATCAATTACCCGCAGTGAACTGTAAGCACCTCTGCCGTCCTCAAAAAAACCGCAGCTTATCCTGCTGCCGTCCGGCGATATGCCGTATATCCTTCCCAGATCATACTTTTCATTTAAATCAGTAAAAATAAGTCTTTCATTGCTTCCATCAGAGCTTACAGCATAAATACCGGCTACTCTATGTTCAAAGTGCATTGAATTCTCATCAATGCCCACTTCAAGAAAGACTACCAGATAATCTCTTTCTCTTAATCTTCCACTATCGTACTCTTCGGTATCTTCTTCTTCGCCCTCTTCAATCAGCTGCTGATCGGTATTGTTATCTCCATCAGGCAGACTGCACTGGTCAAAAAGTGCTGATGTACTCATTAGCGAAATAAGAGTTATAACAAGTATTAAAATATAAACTTTTCTAATATTCACTTAATTTTAAAAGAAATTAACAGATGATAATGATCCTATAAAGACATTTAATGCAGCATCAGCATAGTCACTACTTGATATACCAATGAACATAAATAAGTCTTTATCTTTTAAAATCATAGTATAATCTATCTGATATTCTATTCCATCATCAACATATGTGTAGACAAATTCTTCATAATCATAACCAAATATCTGTTGGCCATCTTCACTTACTTTTGACCGGTCAAAGTCACTTCCTGATGCCAACTCTTTAACTACTTCATCCGCCTGTTCACCTAACATACCAGGATCAAAAAAACCTTCTTTGAGCATCGATACTACAATAATTATAGGTACATTTTGAGTAGGAGAGAACGTAACAAAAATACCCTCTCCAGCTTCAGCATTTTCCTCATATACCCAGTTATCGGGGTATCCGATTGAAAATCCATAATCCTCGCTTATATATACATTATTGTCATTAAATGTCACAGCGCCTGAATCTTCTGCTGTTCCACCACCTTCCACTTTAAAACCGTATGTGCCATAGAGATCGCCGTTAAAATATATTTCAACCTTATATGCACCTGCCGGCCATGGATAGCTGGCATCACCTAGCATTTTGAAAGTTGTATAGCCTGGCAAATAATAGTTTTCCAGGTCCAAACTTATCTCATCTATCAGCTCATCTTCCCCAAAATACCATTTGGCATTCAGGTTATCACCGGCTATATGGTAATCCAGTTTAACACATGCATAAAAACTTTCTGTGGGCCCAAACACATCTGTGATATTTACCGGTTCATCCTTTTCATTTATTCCATTGGCAAGGACCACTTCCAGTATTTCTGCATCCGGCTTGTTTATTTCAAATTCGGCATCTTCGATCAGCTTCCCTTTATGATAGAACTCTACCGTATATTCACCGGGCTCAAGTATTATCTGATCCTCTTTCAGGTCCTCTAATTCCAGATAGACATACATCTCTAAAAATCCCTTTTCCTTCCTGGAATATTGTTCAGTAATATCCTGGATCGTCTCTCCCGTGTCCTTGTTCTTTAAAGTAAAACGGTAGTTGTCTTCGCCTTCCACTCCGGATACCTTTATGATCGCAAATATTTTTTCTATCTCTATACCGAACTCATCTTTGGGATCGATGGGCTCCCCTGTCTCACTATCAATACTTTCGCAGAACAAAAGATCACCAAAAGTCAGTTCAGGAACACATGACGACACCAAAGGGACTGTTGACAGAATAAATAATAAAGCCAGGAAAAATAAAACGATCTTCTTGAAAAAAAAACTCGTTTTCATTTATAACCCTTTCACTATATAGTTAAAAAATCTCCTTAAATTATATATTTAATTAGAAACTTAGCCAAGTAATCCCGCAAAATATTAATCAAGTGCTTTAAAAAGACTGCTGTTCATAAAATCTAAATAACGAGATATTATAATCAATAAATATATTTAAAGTGTTTTTAATCAGATTCATCATCATAAAAAAGAGAAGTGGTAATAAATAGAATCTTTTTAGTATGTGATGGTCTGGATTATTACTATGATAATAAAGGAACAGTACAGGTACGCATTACCAGACTTAAAGATTAGAAAGAATAACTGGGCTGCTAAAATATGCTAAAAATGTTTACATCAGTTTCTTCTGCTTGAAGCTGAAGTACCCGCCTTCAGCGACAATAATATGGTCCAGGACACCAATACCCATAATACTGAAGGATTTGCATAATCTGTCTGTTATCTCCATATCATCTACAGAAGGTTCGGGGTCACCACTGGGATGATTGTGTATGAATATAACTGATGCTGCAGATTCTTTTACTGCCGGCTTTATGACTTCCCTGGGATGCACTATCGATGACGTAAGGCTTCCCTGCGAGATGAGCACCTCCTTTATAACCCTGTTCTTTATATCAAGCAGAAGAACTCTGAACTGTTCCTTCTTTAAATCCTTAAGAAGCGGGATATAATAATTGGCCACTTCCTCGCTGCATCTGAAGCTTACATTGTTTCCATTCTTTTCGGAGACTGCCCTTTTTCCCAGCTCAAGTGCAGCCATTACCTGGGCTGCCTTTGCTCTTCCAATTCCATTAATTTTTAAAAACTCCGAAAGCGATAAATCAAGTAGATTCTTTAGGCTACCGTATTCAGCCAGTATTTTTTTAGCCAGATCAAGAGCAGAAAATCTTTCTTTACTGTTCCCTACTCCTGTTCTAAGTATTATCGCTAAAAGTTCACAATCAGAAAGATATTCAGGTCCTTTCTTAATAAGTTTTTCTCTGGGCCTTTCATCCTGTGGCCACCTGTTTATAGGTAAATAATCTGTTTCCGTCTTGTTATGATTCTTCAAAAGGTCTTTCTCTATGAATTTTTATATTAAATAAAAATAATGATAGCTTATTTACACATTTATGTAAATATATAAATATAAAATTTAAACATCATTAAATTACTTAAAATTTTGGCACAAGATAATGGTTTTAGTAGTATAATGTTAATCACTATAATCACTATGAGAGAATATCCCAAGGTTTCATCCGGAGGTTAATCTCTCTTTTTATTTTATACAATAAAATAAAATAATTATGTGGAGATAATTTCAATATGAGAGTTGCAATACTTTCACCAATTGCCTGGAGAACACCACCAAGACACTATGGCCCATGGGAGAGGGTAGTATCACTACTTACAGAAGGACTTGTTAAGGAAAAAATAGATGTTACATTATATGCAACTGGTGATTCATTAACATCGGCTAAGTTAAGAAGTATATGCAAAAAGCCTTATGAGGAAGATAAAAACATAGATCCTAAAGTTTGTGAATGTCTTCATATATCAGAAATAATGGAGCAGGCAGACGAATTTGATGTTATACATAATAACTATGATTTTTTGCCTTTGACTTATAGTAGATTAATAAAGACTCCAATGGTTACAACAATTCATGGTTTTTCTTCACCGAAGATTTTGCCTGTTTATAAGAAATATAATAAAACAACCCATTATGTTTCAATAAGCTATACTGATAGGAGCCCGGAACTTGATTATATAAGGAATGTATATCATGGTATAGATATTAATAACTTTACCTTAAATGAAGATAAAGGAGATTATTTGCTTTATTTTGGTAGAATACACTCTGATAAAGGTACATGGGAAGCTATACAGGTCGCAAAAATGTCAAAAATGAAGTTGATTATCGCAGGGATTATTCAGGATAAGACGTATTATGAGCAATATGTTAAGCCTTACTTGAATGATGATATTACTTATATCGGTTCTATTGCACCCCAGGAAAGAGATTCTGTTTTAAGAAATGCCTACGTATTACTACATCCAATTAATTTTAGTGAGCCTTTTGGGTTAAGTGTTGTTGAATCAATGGCATGTGGTACACCCGTACTTACATTTGGGAAAGGTTCTATGCCTGAGATTATTCAAAATGGTAAGAATGGTTTTATTGTATCAAATATAGAAGAAATGGTTCAAAGGTTAAAAGATATAGAAAATATTTCAAGAAAATTATGCCGTGAGACAGTTGTAAAAAGATTTTCACAAGAGAAAATGGTAAAAGAGTATATAGAAGTATATAAGAAAATATTAAAGTAATTTATTCAGTAAAAGCTTTCAATAAAAAAATTATAGAGACTATAAAAGATTCTGTGTAAATCTTATAGCACTTCTTCGAATTAATTCTATAACAGTTAGATTTCTTTTTACTCTACCGAAAGCAATTCTACTAATGTTGTTCCACATTCTGATTTTGAAACCTTTTTTACTAATCCAATTCCTTCTACATACCATGAAGAAATATCTGAAACTGCACTGAATGACATCGAAGAGCCTTCTATTTTAGTCTCTTGATTTATTGTTTTTTTAGAATTTATTTTTATAGCATCTGCGTATGTCCCATATGGTACTGTTACCGGTTCTATAGATGCAATTTCGTTCGTTATAATTGCGTCACCATCAAAAGCCATTTCTTCAGATTCAACAGTAAAAGTAGCTTTAACTTTATATTTAGTATCCCACTTATAACCTACAACCCATTGATCATAAGAAGGTAAAATAACTCCTTCGTAACTCTCTGTTGTGATTTCAAAACCTTCACTTTCTCCCTCAAACGGAAGTTCTGAATAATCACTCTGAATTAACCCATCATTATTACAAAGCCAGTTTACATCAATTGAAAATTCAGAAGATATTAATTTCTCAATAAAAGATTCTTCAGTTATCCCGGAGAAACTCGAAGTATATTCATAAACATCACCACTAGGGCAATGTACTTTATATGTCCGGACGATATTTGGCTTAACAGGAAAATATGGGTTGTAACATAATCCAGTAGGTTTAGATTCTTCTTTTGATTCTTCTCCGACACTACTTTCTTGTATTGCCTGATTTTGTTTAGAGGACTCACCTATCTTTTCTTTAGAAGTATTACAAGCAATTAAGAGAACGACCAAAAAAACGAGTAAAATTATAAATATTTTTTTCATGATTTTGTATAAATACAATTATTTAAAAAGTTATTTTTAACAAGATTATACTACTTCTAAGGTTGGATTTGAATTCTCTCGTATTAAATACTTTATAAACTTCTTCAGATTTTCTTACCTAATGTAGATTTAGCAAGAGATATATGTTTTACTCCATTTGTTGCTTTAAGTTTTGATTTTAATTGATAAACTTCATTAATCTTACCCCTAATTATAATTACCTCCAAACACATATCACGATCTAAGTGAATGTATTGACTTGAAACTATATTTTTCTGATAATTATGCTGAATATTGACCAAATTATCTACCAGTTCTCTCTGGTAAGGATTATATACCACAACTATCGTTCCTGTAACCTCGCGAATTGATTTATAGCGATTAATCATCTTTTCTCTATTTTACTCAAAATACCAATTAAATCAGTATAAATTTAAAATAATTTTATAAACCATTTTCTGAATTGAGATTATTTCGAGAAAAAATAGTCAATATTTTTAATTTTAGAGTGCCTAAAGTAACATTGATTGTGTTAATATTTTAAGTAGTTATGTGGTTGATTTATTAAAAATACTAAAATGTGAGAAGTTTTATACCGGTATTGGGACAGGTAGAAGAGGTTTACTAGTGGTAAGAAATGATGCTTTTATCTTATCTTTATTAGGAGCTTTACACAAAACTAATTACAGACTCGATTTGTCTTTAATATTTCTTATGCGGAAGATATTAAAGATATTTACAGCAATCGAGTAGAAGGAGGGCTTCGTCCTCCGACCTCTCACATCACCGTACGTACCGTTCAGTATACGGCGATTCAATAGAAATTAATAAACAATAAATACCTCTATGTTATCTGCTGAAAACCAAGTTCCTTTAAATATTCATTATTAAGAGTTCTGGTAAGAATCGGTTTAAAAATTTATATCCTTAAGCAGAATTAACTGAAATTAAGATTTACATTATTTTTTCCAGCATAGTCTTTAGCAAGTGATATAAACATAGCACCCCTGCTTTTTTTAATCTTCCCTGTAAGATGTGTATCCTTTATTATGCTTAAAAATATTCTTATCTTTTGCTCTGAAATCTTATCAACTACAGCTCTAAATGCTCCCAAGCTGTGGTTATCTTCAAGTTCTTCTGCTATTTCTTTGGCCAGTAGTTCCTTTTCTCTGGACCTATATCTCCTCGGTACAGGATATTCTTCTACTTTACTGTTATTGGAATATTCTCCTTTTGACTCATTATTTTTTTCTAATAGCTTCCCTTCTCTGCTAGAGTCTTTTGGTTTTATAAAGTTATATTTTCCCTTATCTTTTAAGGATTCTTTTATTTTTCTCCTAATATCGTTAATGTCCTCTTCGTTTCCTACTGTATTTTCATTTATCTCACCCCCAGAGTTTTCCACAACCCCTTCACTACCGGCCTTATTAACGTTATTTAAATTGGTCTTTTTAATATTGGTATTATTAGGGTATCTGGGAGATACCACCCCTAGTATCTGTGGTACACCACCCTGGTATCTGACAGATACCCCCTCGTTTTTACCATTATTATTCTTATTTTTAGTTTTTGGGTTTAATAAAGTATATAGGTTTGACGTATAACCTTTATTATCTTTGTTTCTTCTTGATTCTTTTTTTAAAAGTCCTTTTTTGGTTAAAGACTTTACTACTCGCTTTGCCTGGACTTTTGCCATACTTCCTTTTTTTGCAATGGTTTCATAACTCGGGAATGCTTTATTTTCTCCATTAACATATCTTGCAATTACGATATAGACAGTTTTTTCATAAATGGTTAAATCTTCCCTATCCAGCAGTTCATTTTCCAGATAAAACCAATTCTTTACCCGGCCATCTCTTAAGTTATCTTTACTCATTGTAAGACTTTCTGTTTAAGCCTTTTTCTAACGCAAAAAGCCCGGCATCATACCGAGCTTTCTGTATTTAAATAACTTTGATTTTCTTTTTAAATTTAAGGTTTATACCAGGTGAGCTATAGCCTTCACCTGTACAGTTAAAAATAGTGTCGCTAGGCGAACTATCGAACTCGTCAGGCTCCCCATCGATATTAAGACCTCTTTTATTACCTTATTCTTTATATCCAGCAGCAGCACTCTGAACTGCTCCTTTTTTAGATCCTTAAGGAGAGGGATATAATAATTGGCCACTTCTTCACTACACCTGAAACTTAAGTTGTTTCCATTCTTTTCGGATATTGCCCTCCTACCCGGCTCAAGCGCAGCCATTATCTGAGCTGCCTTTGCTATACCTATACCCTTAATTTCGGAAAGTTCTCCAGCTGAGATATTAAGCAGTTCCTTTAAGTTTTTATATCTGGAAAGTATTGTTTTCACAAGGTCCAAAGCCGACCTGCTATTACTATTATTACAGATTCCGGTCCTTAGTATAATGGCAATAAGTTCGGAATTGGTAAGACAATGACTACCATGTTTTACAAGCTTTTCCCTAGGCCTTTCATCTTGTGGCCATCTGTTGATTGGTAAAAAATCCTTTTCCGCCTTGTAATTGCCCTTCAAAAAAGTCTTCCTCTATAAATTTGTTATATTAAATAAAAATAATTGTAGCTTATTTATGCAATTATGTAAATATGTAAATTAAGATTAGTGACTCAAGGAACTTAATAATTCTCTTTATTATTTCATTGAATCTTCGACTTATGTCATAAAGGTACAATTTGTGGAGATAAGTGGTCCACTGCTTCTGCCTTTCTTCATTTTCATAAAATTCTGATCGAAAAACCAGTTAGTTATTGTCTGTAAGAGTTTTTCTTTTCTGAAAAGCAGACTCAATTATTTTTTTAAGTCTCCTACCTTAGAAATTAGACCTATCAGAAAAGGAGCATACACCTAAAAGTGATATGAACCCTAAAAACTGAGCACTTTAACTACTTAGGTTGCAACAAGTTCACAGGATTTATTTTTAATAAATATATCTTCAAACCACAACTAAATTACAGCCTACATTTAACTTAATGTTCCAGAAAATCCCTTAAAACACCGCTTCTATTTGGATGTCTGAGCTTTACCAAAGCTTTTGATTCTATCTGTCTTATTCTTTCTCTGGTTACCCCAAACTCCCTGCCCACTTCTTCAAGAGTTCTGGGATGTCCATCCTGAAGCCCGAACCTTAACTTGATAATTTTTCTTTCTCTGTCCTTTAATGTATTTAGAGCTTCCTGTAGCTGCTCCTGCAGCATAGTAAAAGAAGCAGCATCAGAAGGCGCTTCTACTTCAGAATCCTCTATAAAATCGCCAAGGTTACTATCACCTTCCTCACCTATGGGAGTTTCAAATGAAATAGGATGCTGGCTTATTTTGATTATTTCTCTTATCTTGCCAGGGGTAAAATCCATTTTCTTTGAAATCTCTTCAGGTGAAGGATCCCTGCCGAGTTCTTGAAGCAATTTTCTTTGGACCCTGACTAATTTATTAATGTTCTCTATCATATGAACCGGGATTCTAATAGTCCTGGCCTGATCAGCTAAAGCTCTTGTGATAGCCTGCCTTATCCACCAGGTTGCGTACGTAGAAAATTTAAAACCTCTCCTGTAATCAAATTTCTCTACCGCTTTTATCAGTCCAAGATTTCCTTCCTGTATGAGATCTAAAAAAAGCAGACCTCTTCCAAAATACTTTTTGGCGATACTTACCACCAGTCTCAGGTTCGCCTCTACCAGCAATTGTCTTGCTACTAAGTTTCCCGCTTCAATTTTTTTTGCCAGCTGCACTTCTTCAAAAGCAGTAAGAAGCCTAACTTTTCCAATTTCCTTAAGGTACATTCTAACCGGATCATTTGTAGGAGATTTAATAGTAAGATCCAGCCCTTTGTCTAAAACCTCTCCTTTACCTTTTTTACCTGAACTTCCACTGTTAATATCTTCATCATCTTCACTTACAATTTCTATTCCTAGGTTTTGAATAACATCATAAATGTTTTCAATCTGCTCTTTGGAAAGTTCTATATCTGAAAGTGTTTCAGTGATTTCCTCCATGGTAAGCAGGCCATCTACTTTACCTTTACTAATCAGTATCTTTACTTCTTCTATTTTAAACTCTGACCCTCTTTTAATTTCTAATCACCTTGATCCTTGTGAGCAACTTAAATTTTTTAATCTTATTAAATAGAAATCACGAAGGTTCCTGAATTCGGAACTATGGATAAAGCGAGAAGCAACATCTTGCCTTTACTTAAGGATTCTAAAAAACCTACCTAAACCTTCTTCTTATTTTTTTTAACTTATAATTAAGATCATCTTTAGGTGTATTCCGGTAATTACCACTACTTCTATTTCCGCTAAAACTTCTATTTTTCTGAGGTTTGGCTTCATTTACCACAATAGTTCTTTCTTTGAAACTACCCTGGTTAAGTTTTTCTATAGCTTTAGCTGCCTCTTCCTCTGTTCCCATTTCCACGAATCCAAAACCTTTTGACTTACCATCCAGACTTCTAATTACTTTTGCATAGCTTACACTTCCCTCACTGGAGAATAATTCCTCCAAGTCTTTGTCTGTGGCAGAGTATCCCAGATTGCCTATATATAGTCTTTTATTCACTCCAATTTACTTTCATTTTGTTAAAAATTATCTTTATACAAGAAAAAACAAAAATAGTATAAATTAATGTAAAAAACTCTGACTTTATTTTGGAAGGTTCACCAAAAAATGCGAACTCTTTATATCAAAACATTATTTAGCAATAACCTTGCTGTTCTTTTCCATTATACCATGAAAGTATTAGCGCGTATTTATTATATCAATTCGGTAACTATCAAAATTACTAAGATGCAATTTTTGATTGTTACAAATAATTATATTGAGTATAATTTTTATTTAATATGATTATGAGGTGAGCCAAATCCATGCTGATTGAATTGATTGATTATCAGACAAGTGAAATTTTAAGTAGAAAACCAGACAATGAATTATATTAAAAAAATTAAAACAAGGAATAACAGTAAAGCAAGCTGTACCAAATCAGGTTTAATACCCATAAAAACATTGAATTTTTTTGTTAAACTACTCCGGTTTTTCAGGTTGTACAATAGCGTATATACTGCAGTTCTGGCCATATCAAATGCTTTAAGCAGGCGAAAGATGATAAGATTTTACTCTCAATTTGTCAGTAAAGGTGATCTGTGCTTTGATATAGGTGCCAATATAGGCAACAGAACCGAAGTCTTTCTTAAGCTTGGAGCCAATGTTGTTACTGCCGAGCCTCAAGATATTTGCATGCGAAAATTACTGAACAAATATGGGAATAACGACAAAGTATTTCTAGTCCATAAGGCACTCGGTGCAGAAGAAGGCATGGGGAACTTAATACTCAGTAATTCACATACCGTTTCATCCATGTCCAAAGAATGGATAGATTGTGTCAAAGATAGTGATATGTTCTTTACGTCCACATCGGCTTTTCAATGGCATAAGACTGCTTCGGTTCCAATTACTACTTTAAACAGATTAATTGAAGAGTATGGCAGCCCTACTGTCTGCAAGATAGATGTTGAGGGATTCGAATACCAGGTTATCAAGGGCTTATCTAAAAAAATCAATATAGTATCTTTTGAATTTACTCCAACTCCAAAATTCATCGACTCAGCCATAGAGTCTATAAAACATCTTTCTACTATCGGAACTGTTCAATTTAACTACTCTTTCGGAGAATCAATGACTTTTGCTTTGCCTGAATGGGTTAATGAAAAAAAAATATGCAATATTCTTTTGGAAGTACCTTATAAGACTGCTTTTAGCGGAGATGTATATGCTAGATTTATCCCGTAGAGGATTAATAAGAAATTAATTGAGAGATAATTTTTACAGGTTCTTTACTTCTTTCCATAAATCCTTTAGCATCAGTTGTGTAAGATTTTGAATGGCCTTTTACTTTCTTCTAGTCTTTTGACTAATTCTTATTTGAAAGAATACGCTGTTATCTTATTTTTTTTAAATCGTATTAACACATTAAATTTTACGCTATTTAAAAATGACAAAAATTAAAATTGGTTTATTAAACAAAAAAAGAGGGAATTTTAAAATACAAGAAAAATTTGTAGGTACAGCTATGGGGTGAACCCCATACTTAGACACATTGTATACTAAAAATAGTTAAGATAAAATGACTGATGAGACTTAAAAGAAAGAGAGAAAGAGAGGTCTCATCAATGAGGATAAGAAGATCATTTACTCAAGAATTTAAGAGAGAGATTACAGAGGCAATAGTATCAGGTAAGATCTCCCAGTTGGAAGTATCCAGGAAATATGCAATATCACCTGTAGTAGTATCAAGGTGGAAAAAGGAGTATTACTCCGGAAAGTTCTTTGAAAACACAAATCCTGATTATGTAAGGCTATCAATAAAGATAAAGGAGCTTGAGCGCATGGTAGGTAGACTTACCATGGAAAATGATGCCCTAAAAGAAATGGTAAAGCTAGTTGAACCCCAAAAAAAAGCCACGCAGCAGATATTTACATCTCAAGACTGGGAAGCATTAAAGAAGGATATGGCCAAGTGAACGTATCAAGGTCAAAGCACTACTATAAATCAAAAAAGGATACCCGCAAAGATTCTGCAATCCTGGAGGCAATAAAAGCTGTTGCAACAGATTTTCCATCGTATGGATACAGAAGAATAACAGCGGCACTGGCAAGAGAGGGTATGGTGGTAAACCATAAGAAAGTCTACAGGATTATGTCACAAAATGGCATTTTATGTAGCATAAGACGCTCATATAAGCATACAACTAACTCAAACCATGACATGGCCAAATATCCTAATCTTGTAAAGAATTTAGTTCCTGTAAGGCTAAATCAGGTCTGGCATGCAGATATTACCTATTTAAGGTTTACAGATCTTATCCACCATTCAGATCAGGGATTCCAGTACTGCAGCAGCCGCTATATTGAAATACTTAAAGAAAACGGAATTGTAATATCAATGTCAGATAAGGCCAATCCTTATGATAATGCCAAGATGGAATCATTCTTTAGAACATTAAAAGTTGAAGAAGTATATATGGGTGAATACAATACATATGAAGACGTGCTATTTTCAATACCGTATTTTATAGAAGAGGTATACAATAAAAAAAGATTACATTCTTCCCTGGGTTATATGCCCCCGGAAGAATTTGAAGAAAAATTTAATAAAAATAAGTCTCATCAGTTGGCGCTAATTTAGTTAAGTGTGTGTCCAACTTTTGGGGTTCAGATCATTACTATATCTGCCTTCTTTAACTTGTCTATCATTTTATATACATGATCTTCCAACGGTTTATTTGGGAACTTTTTCTGGATCATCTTTAAACTCCAAACACTCTTCTTTTTTATTTTGAAAATTACAAAAATATCTTAAAGGTTATTCCACTTGACAAAATAAATAAAGCTATTATATTATAGTTGCAAATGAGACTCATTAGCAATCATAATAATTTAATACAGAATTATCCACTAACAAGCCAGCGGCGTCTGCTTTTAGAACTGCTTCGTGATGCCAAAGGCTGTATAGACGCTAAGGAGCTTTACCGAAGAGCCAGTGCTAAGAATAAGTCTATTAGCCCAGCAACTGTATATCGTAGTCTTAATCTGTTTAAGGAACTGGGTCTGGTTAACCAAATGAGGTTGGGACAGGATCGGAGCTATTACGAGATTAAAAAATCGCCCGAGAATTATTACTTTGTCTGTCGGGAATGTAGCAAAGTCATCAAGTTTCAAAATCCCCACTTTAAGAAAATGATCGAGGCGGTTCAAAGGAAACACAGGTTCAATGTAACCAAAGCAGAGTTATACCTTGAGGGTTACTGTCCAGAGTGTGAGGGTAAAGAGGATATAGATTAACTTGGTCAACCTCATAGCATATAAAAGATGAAACGACGTTATACCGATTTAAAGAAAATGGGGAAAAAACTAAATGGTTTAAAAAATTACAGATAAATGTATAAGCACAGATTCATGATAATTGTAGCTGGTAAAATTGCAACAAAGTTAGTTGATGTGAATAAAGTTTGTTATTAGTGTGATAACCATTAATACGACGACATTGAAAAGGTGTCCGAGTTGAGTAAGAAACAAAGCGAGTGTAGAGGGGGTTTGGCTAAAAGCAGCCGTAGGAATTATGAGTGATTATGATGTGGTCATCATTGGTGGTGGACCAGCAGGACTTGCAGCCGGTTTGTACACAGCACGAGCAGGTCTTAAGAGTGTCTTAATAGAACGAGGTGTTTTCGGAGGCCAAATAATAAATGCTAGGCTAGTGGAAAACTACCCAGGTTTTCCTGAAGGAATTTCGGGAGCAGAGCTATGTGAGTATATGTACCAGCAGGTAACTAAACATAACCTTGAAACTATTACTACTGAGGTAACTGAAGCCAAGCCTGGAAACATTTATAAAGTCTCTACCACTGAAGGCAGCATTCAAACTAAGTCAATCATTATTGCTGCTGGTTCAGAGTACCGCAAGTTGGATGTTGCTGGTGAGAAAAGATTATCTGGATATGGCGTCTCTTATTGCGCAACTTGTGATGGTCTATTCTATCGCGGCCGAAATGTAGCTGTAGTAGGTGGTGGTGATACTGCTATTACCGATGCCCTTGAGTTGATTCAACACGCCAACAAGGTCTATGTAATACATCGAAGAGATCAACTTCGGGCAGGAAAATTTCTTCAACAGCGAGCTCTTACCCATCCAAAGTTAGAATTCATATGGAACACTGCGGTGGATGAGATTCTGGGAGAGAAAATTCTTAGCGGGTTAACACTATATAATGTGAAAACAGGTCAAAGGTCTACCTTAAAAGTAGATGGCGTTTTTATTGCTGCAGGGCTCATACCCAATAGCCGTATCTTTTCTAATATACTTGAACTTGATAATAATGGTTACATAATCACCGACGAGACAATGGCTACCTCAGCTATCGGTATTTTTGCTGCAGGCGACATCCGCAAGAACTCAGCCCGTCAGATCGCTACTGCAGTTGGGGATGGTGTTACTGCTGCTATGACCACCTTTAAGTTTATTCAAGAACAAGGCAATGGAACTTGAATCACAAATTTTTAAAGCGTCAAGACAGATAAGAATTAAAGGAGGTCAGACTATATTGGATTTTGGTTGTGGCTATAGGGTATATCCCGACCACCAAAATAGTTGGGGTGTAGGGAAGAGTGTATGCCTTAGATAAGGACAAGGAAGTATTGGATAAGCTGATACAAAAAGCAAGGTATGAGAGCTTGAGAAATGTAGAAAAGATAAAAACAATGGAATGACTGGAAATCAAATTGACTGATGATTCTGTAGATGTAGTTTTTCTTTTTGATGTTTTTCATTCCTTCTATTACTCACATGCAGATGATAGAAAAAGACTTTTGGATGAAATTTACAGAATAATGAAACCATCGGCCTTACTTTCTATTTCAGTCTGGTCAAACTTAATGAAGTATGAGGCTGAAAATGAGATAAAGAATGCAAATTTTTGCTTAGTAAAGGAGATTTTAGAGACACTTACCAAGGATAATAAAGATCTTGAAACGCGCAGAATCCTGAATTTCAGAAAGGTATGATACATTTCTACACCAATAGCCAATTAGAAGGAGGCATTATGAGCAAAGTAATAGAAGTTACGGATCAAAATTTTGAGGAGGAAGTTCTGAGATCCGATCTTCCCACAGAAATTGATTTCTGGGCACCATGGTGCGGCCCCTGCAGGATGGTTTCACCGATATATGATAAGCTTTCAGAGGAATACGAGGGAAGGTTTAAGTTCTGCAAGATGGATGTAGATCAAAACCAACAGACAGCAATGAAATATCAGATTATGAGTATACCGATGCAGATGTTCTTCAACAGGAGGGAGAAGGTAGATGAAATCCTGGGCGCAGTACCGGAAAATACAATTCGGACTATGGTTGAAGATATTCTCAAGATGTTCCCAATTGATGAAATAGGAAGGCTTAAGACAATCTTAAGTTCTTGGGTTGAGAACAACAAAAAGTACGCTGAGAAATTTGGTAAATGGATTGAGAAATATAATAACTTTGAAGGCAATTCAATCTATAATAATGCATTTAAGGCAGCGCAAGAGTTAGAGAAAGCTAACGAGAAGTTATTCCGAGCATTAACAGAATTAGAAGGAGGGATCAAATAAAGTAAAAACCAGTGAAAAATAAATAATCCTATTGCTCATTTAAAAAAGTATCTGAAAACAAATACAAAGGATAGCGATTGTCCTACAAATATGGAATGCAAGCTAAAATATATCTATTCCATAGAATCAAGTAATTTATTTATTGGATAAATTGTAAAGACCCGTATAGAGGGAAACATAATTGACGATGTCAGGAAAATAAACTACCAGAAATTAAATCCGATTATTTATACTGAAAAAAGTAATACAACTTAAGAGAGAGTATATGATATAGAGGTTTTTTCAAAAAATATTTATAAGGGGAAAATAAATGAGCATATTTTATGGGATAGTACTACCAAGAAGATCTGGATTCTCCCTTGAAGTTTTAAAATGAAGTGATCAAGTACCTAAGACAATTATTACAACAGGAAAAAATCAAGTTTAAGGTTCATAATAATGAAAGGTTCTATTACAAATAAATGAAAAAGAAATCTTTTAAAAATCATGTCATTGTAGCCTGTGGAACCCTTTCTCCAGAACTAAATTATCTAAAAAAGAATGATTTCTTAGATGCTGTAAAGATTATATTTACAAAACCGGGAAGACACGAAGTCCCAATAGAGTTAGAAAGACAACTTATTGAAAAAATAAACCTTGCCAAAAAATACTCTGACAAAATAATAGTGATCTATGGTGGAAAATACTGCTACATAAATATTAAAGAACCAAATAAAACTATAGACAAAATAATTAAAAGTCAAGCAAATAAAGCTCAAAGAATAAATGCAAGCCACTGTATAGATATGTTAACCAGTAAAAAACAAAGAGAGAAAACAGCAATTGAGATAACCGGTGAGAAAAAAGTGTGGTGGCTTAGTCCTGGATGGATATTATATCGGCATGATGTCTTTCAGAATTGGGATAAAGCAATGGCCAATGAAAATTTTCCGAAGCATACCGGAGGAGCTATCCTGCTGGACGGTATCGATTTCTGGGAAAAATACAGTGCGGACAATCCTGAAAAAATTCTGGAATTTTCAGACTGGATGGGCATTCAGATTCAATCTTATAAAATTTCTCTTAATCGATTAAAGAAACTTCTCTTAGAGAAAATAAGGTAGAAATAAAATATGAATTAAAAATATTGTAGAAATAAAAAGAAGATGACTTTAGATGATTGAGAAAGATATAAAAGGGAAAGTCAAGAAAATTTATGAAGTTTTACCAAAACTAAATGACAGGCGCTGTGGATATAGAACATGTGGAGAATTTGCAAGAGCGGTATTTAAAGGAGAAGCACCTTGTTATGGCTGTGTTAGCGGTGGACATGAAATAGCTAAGAAGGTATGTAATATTATGGGGAAAAAAGTTGGTGATGAAGAAAAGGTTTCATCTGAATATAATAGAGCAAGAGACTTTGTTGGCAGATTTGGTAGAAGTAGAGGATATAGAAATCGGTATCATGCTATAAGTTTTCCCAGAGGAAGTAGATATAAGAGTGTTACACCCGCCCGGTCAGGAACAGAAGCTGAATATAATTATTATAGTACTATATACCACAATCAAAAGATGGATACTAAACAGGAAAGAATTATGCTCAAGCAACAGGCAGATTCTATTAGAAAGCAGCTTGATGATATAGAAGAAAGAATAAGCAAGCTGGAGAAGGATGGAAAGAAGTAGAGAGCTAAAAAATTCTAAATAATTTGTGTGTTTAAATTAGTATAAGTTTATATTACAGGAGGTAGTAAAATGCCATGGGTAGATAAGGACAAATGTGTGAGTTGTGGGATTTGCGTAGAAGAATGTCCGGTAGATACCATATTTATAAAAGATGAAAAGGCTGAAATAGATATGATTGGCTGTATCCGTTGTGGAAGATGCCATGATGTTTGCCCCTAAGATGCAGTAAGGCACGGCAGCGAAAAAATACCAGATAAAATAAAAGCAAATGTAATGGAAACAAAAAGATTTATGGATGCTTGTGAAAAATATCTTAAGGATGAAAATGAGAGACAAAAATGTCTTAATAGAATGATAAAACACTTTAAAAGTGAGAAAATAATCGCTGAAAAAACATTAGATGAACTTGGGTCACTTTAGTCGATTCAATAAAGGGCCTTAGAATTGAAGATATAAGAAATAAACTGCTTGAAAGTTAGTTTACAGAAAAAATAGTAAAGATATTATGATAGAGAAAATAAAAAACAAAATTCATTTAGATAAGTTAAAAAAAGAAAATAATGATTTTATAATTATTATTTTTTATGCTGATTCTTCCGAAAAAAGTAAAAAAGCATTTGATATATTAAAAATGGTTAAAAAGGAGAATCCAAAAGTTCCCATATTCGGAGTAAATGCTTCAAAGGTAAAGGATATACATCCCATTTATGGAATAAATATGGTTCCTGCAGTTCTGGTTCTTAAAAATGGAAAAACTTCTAATATTATATATGGTGTTCATGATAAACATTATTATGAAATGTTGTTATATGATACTCATATATCTATATCATCAAGAAAAGAGGGAGAAAAGCAGCATAGAGTTGTTGTTTATACCTCATCTACTTGTGCCTGGTGTGGAGCAGTAAAATCTTATCTTAAAAAGAATCATATCTTTTTTAGAGAAGTAGATATATCCCGTGATGTAAAAGCTGGCCAGGATTTAGTAAGGAGAAGTGGGCAAATGAGTATCCCTCAAACAGAAATAGATGGTAGGATTGTAGTTGGATTTGATAAAGCAAAATTGGATGCTATTTTAGGAATAAAAAAGGGATAAGATATAAGAAAAACATGTAAATCAAAAAAAGAAAGGACTATTTTATGAAAAAGATTCAGCCAATAAATAACTATGTTTTAATAAAATTGGCTACAGAGGCAGAAGAAAAAACAGCAGGGGGGATAATCATACCTGATACTGCTAAAGAAAAACCTAAAGAAGGAGAAGTTGTTGGCATAGCCACAGGAGCTTCAGAAGAAATAACTATTGGTGATCGTGTAATTTATAAAGAATATTCTGGTACGGAGATAAAGTATGAAGGAGAGAAATACCTTTTAATTCCTGCTGCAGATATTTTTGCTAAATATGTAGAAGTTGATTCTATTTAAATAATTTTAAATAGAACAAACTTTTTTATGATAAAGGATATAAGAGGTGAAGTAAGATAATGGATTCTTTTAAAAAGATTGGAAAATTAGAAGCTGAAATAAGGATATTGGAAAGCAAAATAAGAGAAAAAGAATCAAATCTTCCAGCTCATTCTATTAGGCCTGAGATGATTCAAGAAATAGAGGATTTAGAAGAAGAACTTAACAGTAGAAGAAAAAAACTTAAACAAATAAAGTTACGT
>Ga0315532_1000905_pt1 | contig 23394 bp, 22 predicted proteins | sample SalMarWE160370MG_FD_203082 | JGI IMG/M metagenome (GOLD analysis project Ga0315532, IMG submission 203082) | Salt marsh sediment microbial communities from the Plum Island Ecosystem LTER, Massachusetts, United States - Salt Marsh Sediment WE1603-70 ...
ACCAGACCAGCTTTGACCATGCGGTCGACTATCATACTGATGGTGTTCGTGCTACGTCCTAACCACTGGGCTATGTCAGTTGGCCTTGCAGGCCCGCCGATGTGTTTTATAGCCGCAAGCACTGAGTACTGCTCCATAGTAAGATTGTATTCACCATATATTTGGTCCTCACACATCTTAAGCAGGGCGCGGGTTCGGTGCGACATGTACCACAATCTCAAAATTAGATTTCCGTCTTCTTCGAAATTTGTCGTCATATTTGGCCTCTCCTAGCTATTTTATTAGACCTTTGCTCCCTTTGAAGATGTGCTATTATAACAGCTTCTATTATTCGCAACAAATCAACATGACTCGATAGTAACTTTCTCCAATCCGTAGTATTTAGCCTTAACGCTCTAGAATATCCCATTTCACAGAAGTTGAATGAGCGACAACAGCAGGGAAGCCGGGATGATTCGTTTTGTAAAAATGGCTATTTTTTCTGGAGTCCAACAGCTCTTTTTCATACGTAAGGCGACTACCCGCGGCGGATTCAGTTGTTAAAATACGTACGATTCGTTTCGTCAGCATTTGCCAGTTATGTCTGTCAGGCGTGCAGGCCGGCGGAGTGACGCAGGGAGGCAAATGACAGATAAAGCTCAAATGCCAAAGCCCAAATGACAAACCAAGTCCAAATGACAAAATCCTTTCTGGCCACCGCGCTTCCTTTTTAATCTGTGTTGTGTTTACAGTCACGTTCTGTGAAACCTCACCTGCGGGATTTGATTTGCCAGGGTAGCACACGAGTTCCAAGCAGAGATTAACATGAATTATTTATTCGAACAAGGGGAAAATGGCGCTTACAGATTGGAGATTTGTAGAGACTGGTAGAGATGCAGTGGAGATACATTTGGGGGATTGGGGATTGGAGGCTGTGGGAATGATACTGAGGGAATGATGCTGGAGGGTAGGCTGCCGTCTCAGTAGCCTAGCAGTACCGTAGTGTGGCTAATTGAATCAGAGCATTCGGGGCCTTTCGGCTGAGTGGACTATATTAGCCACTATCTGGACTTAACGATCCAAAATATCCTATTTTAGAAAGGCTGCATAAACTACACTAAATTAAACCACCCCAGAAAATAAGAATTAAAGCGGAGAATCATTTATCAAACTAGGAGTCTATAAGTCACTCTTGGACAAGTAGACAAAGATGATGGGCAGAATGGCAAGTACGACCACGCGGGGTTGAAAGACAGCACAGATGGTCCCTGCTAACGCCAGCTCCAAAATCTGGCGTCCGATGGCAAAAATGCCACCGATGTTCAGCGGGGGTTCTGCAATCTGTACCAGCTTTGTGTAAATGAAGTTGGCCCCGTTTCGCATCGTTGCATTTATTGTCAAAGGATACGAGACATCGCTGCTGAATCCTGCTCCGATTAGAAAGAGTCTGTCGCTAGTGCTTGTGTTGGGCTGCAAAGGATTCGAAGGACTAACATCAAAGGTAAAGTCGACGGATGTACCGAAGGCTGTATCTACTTCAAGATTGGCAGTTAACGAAATAACAGGCTCCGCACTCATATTCTTCAGGGTTATTTCGACTCCCGGCCCTCCTGGATTAACCGGTCCCACAGGGCCCAACACAGACACGACTTCAATCGGTTCCCAGCTTTGCGAGGCTGAGACTGGATAGCAGCTGGATACCGTCACTGCTAGAAGCGTAGCAGTAAGAAGGATACTGGTAACTATGACGTATGCCGGTCTTTTTAACATATGCTACTTCACCCTATTACTATAACGCAGAAGGACTAAAAAAGTTGCATTATTCCGCTTCGCTTGATCCTTCCCAAATTCCAAGGACGCCATACCAATTAAGCCTACTACAAATGTTCTTGAAATCAGGTTACATAAGAACTAAAATAAGGATAGGAATATGAAAAAAAGATTGGCAATAGTTGCTTTTCTCGTGCTTGTGGGCGTCTTGGTTGGTCTTGTCCTCTGTCCCGGTATCAGGAGCTGGGAAAACGCAGAGTTTACTGTTGAGGTCATTGGCGCCGAAGGAACAGGGTTTGAAGGCTTCTGTACACATGAAGTGAAATATGTTATAGGCAGTCGAACCGAGGCGACTGACCTCAAAGGTGAAATGACGGCAGACAAGAATACCTTTGAATTTGCCGTACCGGGAATAGAAATTTCCTGTGTGATCAGGAACAAAACGCCAGGTAATTCGATTACGGTTATTTTGCTGAAAGACGGTACTGAAGTTAACCGTGTTGCAGGAACAGAATATGATTTTTATCTCGACTATTATCCTCCACTGAGTTGATACCTCAGCAAAAGCGGCTCAAGGCTTCCGGTACACATATGGCGAGTATGGCGGTACTCAGTATTCCAGGGACACTACACTAATCAGGACTACTACAAATTAGTTATTTAGTTATACTGACCAGGAAGAATCGATTGGCTTAACCTGCTTTAGTCTTCTACTTTCAAGCTTGATTGGTCAAATGGCCTTATATTCGCCAGTATTTAGCTTTAACACTTTAGAATATCCTATTTTAGAAAGGCTGCATAAACTACACTAACTTAAACCGTTCGGGAATATTCAAGCTAATTAAATGCCGATTACGAATGATTTAATTTCGAATTATTGCGAATTTTCGTTGAAATAAAATTTCGTAGTCTACGACAACTATTGGAGATTCGTTCAGAAAAACTACGTGTATTTTCTGCTCTCCATTTATGCAGTTCTTTGTTAACGAATTTAAGCTCTTTAATTAGCTCTGGTGCGGGCGGTAAAGGCTTTTCCTTGACAAGCTGCCCATAGTCTACTTTTGATACGTGTATTTGCATGCCGATATTTACGCCCTCCATCAAAAATGCAGTGCTGATTAGCTGAATACGTACTTTCTTCGGTAAGAAGAGAAATTGACCTTTGTAAGCGTGATAAGCTTGTAGTTTGAATGGTGCCCACCACCACATTTCACGTGCCTTAGGACTTGTGCAGATTGTCAGATTCTCCGCTGTTTCGATGATTAGAGCATTAACTATTGCTAGTTGTCGCACTTTTTCACGATGATGTTCTAACAATAGACCTGTGATAGCACCGCCTGCAGCCCCAAGCACAGCAGCTATTGCACCGCCTATTATTGCGTCGGTCATTTTCGACCACGAAACTTGTTGTATACAAAAGCAATGTCGCAGGCTGCCAGCACAGCGTATGTAAAGATTGCCCACCCGCCGGTCATTGCTGCGTTTATTAAAGCTCCGGCAATGATATTTCCTAGAACTAGGTAAACTATGTCCATCACCTTTAATTATAGCACATTAGTATCTAGCACCAAAGAGTAGTTCTCTAATTAATCATATATAGCCAACGCTAGGAACCGCACTAGTTGGCGTCGTTTCCTTCAAGGCTATTCTTGTGCCTTTGACTGCCAACAAGCCTAATGGGATTAGCTGGTGGTATAATTGTATTGAGAGCCTGTCAATGAAAATAGCTATTCTAATTTGCTGTATTCTTGCTTTAGCCTTGCTAGCCTTATTAGGCTTATCATACACGCCGGGATTTGCAGCGGAGGTTTCCGTAACTGGCATAGATAATGGGGTCATAATTCAGAATGTAGGAAACACTCCTTGCGTTGTTGTTGTCAATTCGGTTGAAGGTGAGCAGCAGTTCAAGCTGGCTGTCGGCGCAAATGTAACGCTTGTAACACTTAGTAACATAACGACGCCGTTTAATGTTGGAGCATTCGGCTCGGCTATTGTCTCGGTGGATTTGGTGCATTTGTTTAAGCCAGCAGAAGGTTGGCCAGGAATCACATATAATCTATCCTCAAACCCCACTGAGCTAGCAAGTAGTATAATAGGATTAAGATTTATCTCTTTGGCTGACAAGGAGCCCGGCCCGTTGATTTGGAGAATCACTTCTTAATCGAGGAGGACGCAAGAACGAAAGTCAACGAAATGAGGTCCATTACGGTCTTTTTTGACGTCGGCGGAACACTACTAGGTTCGTATGACCTGTGCGAAACAATTGCTCGCAGTTTGGTCGATGATTGGCCTGACGAGAAGGCGTATCAACTGGTTGAGAAGTCGTTCAGAAGGGTGTACACGAGTGCTAGAGACTCTGCAAAATTTCTTAGCATCCAAGACATGATTGCCGTTATTTTGAAGTCACTCGCCAGTGAGCATGCATATCCAGACAGGTCATCTCAATCACGCGAAATCTATTTCGAGGCTTTTCTAAACAAATCGAGCCTATTTCCAGAGGTAATAGCTGTACTCAGTGAGCTTCGGAATAAAGGTATACGAATGATTATCGCCAGCGACAGCGACCTAGAAATAATGGAGAAAGAGCTGGATAGGTACCACCTCAACATCTTCTTTACTAACAAAGTCCTGTCGGGTTCGGTCAAATGCTACAAGCCCTCTGATGCCTTCATTAACCATCTCAAACAGTACGTGCCAATCCAAGTTGGCCGTTGTTACTTTGTTGGCGATGCCGATGTCGATGTGCAGAGTGGTAAGAAATTGGGCATCACTTCGGTATTGGTCGATAGAAAGAACACAGGGCTGGATTTTGGGGCAGATTACGTAATCCACGACCTGCGTGAACTTTTGCCGATATTGAGCCTACGATGAATTCACTGAGGAATCTGAACGAAAGTTGCTTAATCCGCAGATAAAGCCTCAGGCTATCCTGAAACTCTATTGGCCAATACAAGCAACAGAAATATAGCCCGGGCAAACCACATTATCGTAGTCTGGGAACTTCCGTCCTGGACTTAACTAATTCAAAGCAAAGCTAGAGCGTTGCGGTCCAATAAGGTTAGTAAATGCAATTCCGATAAACTTAGAGTTAAGAGAGTTTCTATGATTTGCCTACAGTCTTATCCAGCAACTCCAGGAACTTAGCTTCGCTGAGCGTCTTTACCCCCAACTTTTCAGATTTAGCCAGCTTGGAGCCAGGGTCGGCGCCCACAACCACATAAGAAGTCTTCCTGGTGACGTCCGAGCCGGCTTTGCCGCCCAAGGCCTTTATTTTCGCTTCCGCTTCAGAACGGGAGAGGGATTCCAGCTTCCCGGTTAAAACAAATTCCCGTCCAGCTAAAGGCAACTCCTCAGGCCTGGCTTCCTTACCCTTCTGTCTTTCCAGCTTCACCTCGGCCTTTCTCAGCTTTTCGATAATTTGCCTATTTCCTTTCTGTCTGAAAAAGGCAACGATGCTTTCAGCTATCTTTGGGCCGATAGATGGAATGGTTGAAAGGTCTTCCTGGCTGGCTTTAGCCAGGTTGTCTATTCTGTCAAAATGCTCTGCCAATAGTTCGGCGTATTGCTCACCGACATGGGTGATTCCTAAAGCAAAGATAACTCGAGCCGAGCTTCTATCCTTGCTTTCTTCGATTGAATTAAGCACGTTGGAGGCGCTCTTATCTGCCATTCTTTCCAGACTGAGAAGTTGCTTTTTAGTAAGGGAGTATAAATCGGCAGCATCCTTGATCAAGCTAGCCTCGAACAAAGCCTGGCATAGCTTTTCACCTACGCCATCTATATCCATGGCCCCACGACTGACAAAGTGTTTGATTTTCTCCAGGGCTTGAGAGGGGCAGGCAGCATTAGTGCAGCGATGCATAGCCTCACCTTCGGGCTTTATGACCTCGCTGCCACACACAGGGCAGCGACCGGGCATCGAGAAGATTTTCTCCTTGCCGGTACGGCGGCTGACGATAGGTTCGACGATCTCAGGAATAACTTCGCCAGCCCGCTGCACCACAACCCAGTCGCCAATCCTGATATCCTTGCGGTGGATATCCTCTTCATTATGCAGCGCCGCTGAACTGATAACTACACCGCCTACTCGAACTGGCTCTAGAATAGCGTAAGGGTTAAGACTCCCCGTCCTCCCCACATTTATACCAATGTCAATTAGCTTTGTGGTGCCCTGGACGGCGGGAAACTTATAAGCAATGGCCCATCTGGGCTCGTGAGCCACAGTGCCCAGCTCCTGCTGGAGGGCAATAGAATTGACCTTGGCTACTATGCCATCAGCCTCGTAGGGAGATTTTTCCCGGCTTTCTACCCAGCCCTGATGATATTTCTCCGCTTCATCGAGGGAGCGGCGTAGGGCGATATTGGGGTTTATCTTGAAGCCCAGGGACTTAAGCCATTGCATGATTTCCCAGTGAGTGTCGGGCACCGCCTTGCCTTCAGCCCAACCTAATCCATAAATGAATATGTCGAGAGGACGCCGAGCACTGATGCTGGAATCGAGCTGCCTTACCGAGCCGGCAGCGGCATTCCTGGGGTTGGCAAAAAGCGGCAGCCCCTCTTTAGCCCTTTCTCCGTTAAGCTTTTTAAAGCCAGCCTTAGGAAGATAAACTTCGCCGCGGACTTCAAATCTGGGCGGCGCCTCTCTGGGCACGGAAAGGGGAATACTCCTGATGGTTCTCAAGTTCTGGGTGATATCCTCACCCCGGTAACCATCCCCCCTGGTTGCTCCTGTGACGAGCAGGCCATCAACGTAAGTCAAGGCTATTGCCAACCCGTCAATTTTGGGCTCGCAAACCAGGTCAAACTGACGCCCGCCTAAAAGTTTGCTTACTCTTTTATGCCAGGCTGCTAGTTCTTCGTAGGAGAAGGCATTGGCCAGGCTTAACAAGGGCTGGGGGTGCTCGACAACTCCGAACGCCTCCACAGGAGGCGCCCCAATCCTTTGCGTCGGCGAATCGGGGGTAACAAGCTCAGGATGCTCAGCCTCAAGCTGTCTGAGCTCCCTCATCAGCTCATCGTACTCTGCGTCGCTGATTTCAGGGCTATCCAGCACGTAGTAACGGTAATTATGATGATTAATTGTCTCCCGCAGCTCTGCTATCCTCTGCTTGACCTTATTTATGTCTCCCATAAAGCTAATCTCTATTTATAGTATAGCAAAACTCCTCGCTATTAATCCTGCCTTGCGACTATCTCTTTTCCAATTCATTAAGCCTATGCTGTATGCTAAAATTAGGTAAGTTTTAGGGGGAACGATTTCCCTTACTTCATCTGAAGGCAACACTCAGGCCTGCATATACTAAAGGCGAAAGCATGAATGAGATAAAGTACAAGCCAATAGGAATTATTCATTCTCCGTTCAAGAAACCCAAAGGGACACCTATACAGCCTGCAGGGGCTAAAGGCACAAATGGGATAGTCGAGATATTCCCGGAATATGCTGAAGGTCTAAAAGATATTGAAGGTTTTTCTCACATTATTTTGCTATACCACTTTCACTTATCCAAAGGGTCGGCATTGACAGCAAAGCCCTATATGGATAACGAAACGCATGGAGTCTTTGCCATGCGAGGTCCGAGTAGACCCAACCCTGTTGGCATGTCGGTAGTGTGCCTTGTCAAGGTTGAAGGGAATATGCTCCATATTCAAGATGTGGACATTGTGGATGGGAGCCCCCTCCTGGATATTAAACCTTATGTTCCCGAGTTTGACGCAAGGGAAGTGGAAAGGATAGGATGGCTAGAGAAAAGTGTGCATAAGCTTTCCGCATCGAGAGATAATGGACGGTTCACAGAGTAATGTGTCTGACTTGGCATAGCGGGAAATATAAAGTTCCAGCTCTTGGTTTTTGTCGCTCTGACTTCTCAAATCTGTGACATGTTGGGCACATCTGCATTATTTTAACGATATGGACATGGCTATGAAACCAGTTGTAATTAGGTTCTTCGCTCCGGTGATCAATGCGGCTTATCAAACGCAGATCCGAAAAGCAAGCTGCGGAGACTACCAGGGTAAGTTTTTGATCACTGGTTTCTTCCGAACGGGCAGATATAAACGCATATACCGCAACTCTTGTGCCGAGTCTGCTCTCGTTCGTTTAGATAGTGGTCACATGCTTCAGCAGCGAATATCGCGCTCCTTGGTCTGGGCTTATCGAAAGCCTGTCCAGTGAAGGCATGTGCGGGACAATCTTCCACACATGCACAGCAGTCGTGGCACATCTCATCCATAGGTATTCCCGCTTCTAACGGAGCATCTGTGAGCACCGTACCCCACCTCACGCGGGGACCGTGTTCAGGTGTAATGAGCAAGGCACTCTTGCCAATCCATCCCAGCCCAGCCAAATGAGCTGCTAATTTGTGGGAGAACACACCAGTAAGTCTGGTTCTATCCACTGTTTGAGACGACGGGACAACGAAAGCTTGAAAACCGGCTTTATCCAGGGATTGGGCTAACATCATAGAAATCGAGTCTATGCGAGGATTTATAATTCGATACACGTAATGCCAATAAGTATTCAGGGCAGCAATATTTTCATGATGGACCAGCGTATTTACAATGCCATCCGCAAGAACGAAGCCATGAGAAACGGCTCGTAGAAACTGAGTTAGAAATTCTCCGCCCTGCTCGGAAATACGCTGTCTGGTAGGAGTAAGGTCAGCTATACCGAAGTAAGTTGCCCCCATGTCCTTAGCCAGGGACTCCAGCTTGCCTTTAAGATTTACTTTATCCCTGTCTTTCATAGCCAACTTCTGGAGCTAAGTATAGCACAGTAAAGCTTACCGACATTGATTTTACGCTCATAGGAGAGGGTCGTTAAATTACCTCATAACTCTATGATATTTGTTATAATCAAGACAGATTTACAGAAATGAAATAGAGTATAAGCCAGAAAAAGGAGGATAAAACATGGCTACGAAACCAGTTGTAATCAGGTTCTTCGCCCCCGTGATTGATGCCACTGTTAATGCTTTGATGAGTGCCGTCGACCAGAAAATGAAGCAGGGAACACAAGAGTTCATCATCCTTATCTCTTCGCCCGGCGGCTCTGTTATCCATGGTTTAAGCGCATATAACTATTTGAAAGGACTACCTGCTTCCATAACTACGCACAATTTTGGCAGCGTGGACTCAATAGGCATTGTCATATACTGTGCCGGTTCGAGAAGGCTATCAGTACCCCAAGCGAGATTCTTGTTTCATGGTGTTAGTGCGCAGTTTAGGGGGGAGCAGAATTTAGAGGAGAAAATGCTGGAGGAAAGGTTAAAGGGATTGAGGATTGATATGGAGAACATTGCCAAGATAATCGCAGCCAATACAGGCAAAAACGTCAAAGATATTACTGATGCCATGCTTGAGAGGACAACTTTGAATCCAGAGGAGGCGCAGTCCTGGGGCCTGGTACACGAAATTAAGTCAGAGCTATTTGAAGCAGGAAGCGAAGTAATTGCCATACAGTTTCAGCAACAAGCACAACCACGACCACAACCACAACCACAACCACCACCACCACGGAAGCTGTAACATTAGCCGGGGAGTGTACACTCCACTATGGCTCATTCCAAATAAGCAATAAACCATTATTGGGAGTTGGGCAAAGAGTAAACCATTGGAATGCTATTTATTATACTAGCGGGTGTTTACTTTCGCCCCTTTAATAGATAAAATCGTGGTTAACCAAAATATGAAGCTGGTAAGGAGGTAAGTATGTCAAAGCATATTTGCAAAGGTCTGGCTATCATTCTTATAGTTACATTATCGATGGTATTGACTGCGGTACCCGTTCTGGCATTTGATGCTCGCAGTGGAATGGCTGTCACCGTCGTTAGTGAAGAGGTAGTGGATGATGACCTTTATGCGGCTGCCGAGACCATTATTATTGATGGCACTGTTAACGGCGACCTCTGGGCTGCTGGTAATACGATCACCGTCAATGGCATAGTTAATGGCAGCGTCATGGCTGCTGGCAGGATAGTCAATATCAACGGTGATATTACGCACGCTGTGCGGGCAGTGGGTGAAACCATCAACATTAATGGCGATGTTGGCGGCGATTTGATGGCTGGTTGTGGAAGGATGAATATAGCGAGCACAGCCAGAATTGGTGGCGACCTTGTTTTTGGAGCTGATATTGTCCGCATTGACGGACCTATTGAGGGTAACATCAGAGGTGGCGGAAGGGAAGTCACCATAAGCAACGGGGTAAACGGAAATGTTGAACTCGAAGTAGAGAGCCTAACCATATTGTCTACAGCGAATATCGGAGGTGACCTAAACTATACCAGTGAAGAGGAAGCCGATATTCAATCAGGTGCCCAAATCACCGGCGCCACTACCCATAAGCTGCCCGAAGCGAAGAAAGATTGGGCTAAGGTCTTCCCCTTTGTCATTTTCTTCGGCGTACTGGCCAAGGTGTTGAGCTTCTTAATGGCTTTGGTAGCAGGGGTAGTTATCATTTTCCTTGCTCCGAGGCGATTGACGTCTATCGCTGAGGCTATAGGCACCCGACCGGGGCCAAGCGCTGGCTGGGGAGCGCTCATCGTGTTTGTTGCCCCTATCGCTGCCGTATTGGTGTGCTTGACCATTATAGGTATACCTGTAGGATTGATTGCGCTGGCTCTCTATGGGATAGCTCTTTACCTTGCGCAGATCCCTGTGGGCTTATTTATCGGGCGCTGGATTATTGGCCGCTTCAGAGTTGTGGAAGGCAAAGCTATCATGGTTGGAGCCTTAGCTATAGGTCTCGCCATTCTTAAGCTCTTAAGCCTAATCCCTTACTTCGGCTTTGTCGTCGGATTGGCTGTTGTCATCTTTGGTTTAGGAGCAGTAGTGGCAGCAGAAAGGAAGCGGCGGGCCGAGGCAGGGAAGGCTGGTTCGACTTAACCATAGAAGTTGAAGCGTGCTGACAAAAACTTTGACCAACAGTGTACGCCAACTGCAACTTAAGTTCTTGTCTACTTAGGAAGGCAGAGGAATGATTCATAGCCTATTGCCTTCAGATTTCGATGCTGTACTCAAAGTCATAAATGATGCTGCGCAAGCTTACAAAGGAGTAATCCCGAATGATAGATGGAAAGAACCGTATATGTCAGCCGAAGAATTGAGAGAAGAAATTGAAGCTGGCGTACGATTCTTTGGCTGGGTGGAAGGTGGGCATTTGCTAGGAGTGGCAGGAATTCAAGCTCTTGAAGATACTACCTTGATCAGGCATGCTTATGTGCTCCCAGGATGCCAGAGGAGGGAAATTGGCACGAGGCTACTGGAATATCTCATAAGCTTGGCCGAGACTTCGGAAATTCTGGTAGGGACCTGGGCTGATGCCACCTGGGCTATTCGATTCTACGAGAAACATGGTTTCAAACTGGTGTCGTCCAGGGAAAAGGATGGGCTCTTACAGACATATTGGAGCATCCCCGAGAGGCAGATTGAAACTTCAGTGGTTCTGAAGGCAATCTCTTCTTTTTAGTAATGGAATGCTTTCTCAAGTTGTCAATAGCTGGTACTCGTCCAACATATTAGCGATATCTCCACCTCTCGTTATTGCAAAGCAATCTATTCTTTTCCCGAGCAATCGCGGCTGAGGACTTTACCACATACCTTTTATTACGATATACTTTTATACTTTTTGTTATGAGGATTTTCCGGAGGCTGAGATGAATATTAAACAGACCTTGGAAGATACTGCCAGCGAAATACCACATAAAGAAGCCATTATTCTAGGTGCTCAGAGGATTACTTATGGGGAACTGGATGAAGCTTCTAACAGAGTAACCAACGTCCTCCTGGATATGGGCATGAAAAAGGGTACCCATGTGGCTATCTTGATGTCCCATAGCCCTAAGTGGGTCATCAATTATTTCGGGGTAATCAAGGGTGGGGGTGTAGCTGTGCTACTCAATACTGCGCTTAAAGCACCTGAACTTGATTCTTTGCTGCGAGACTCCGACTCGGAAATTATGATAACGGAGAAGAGATTTTCTCGGATGCTTTCCTCAGTTTTGCCTCACATTCCTTTGCTAAAACGCATAATTGAGGTTGATGCAGATTCTTACACCAGGATGGTAGCGAACAGCTCTCCCATGTCACCGAGTATCGACATAAAAGACGATGACGAAGCTACTATATTTTATACCTCTGGCGTACTGGGGAAGCAAAAGGGCGTGGTACATACGCATGCTTCCCTTATGGGAACTCCCCCCATAGTTTCCGCAGGCATACAACGGAAAAGGGAAGATGTCATCATAGACCTTGTTCCCTTTTCTTATCTTTATGGCTTATTCGAGGTTCTTTTTGGTTCGATCATCACAGGCTCTACCGTCGTGCTTATCCCTAACTTCACACCCAGAGCTGTCCTAGAGGCTGTGGAGAAAGAAAAAGGCACGGTTATCTTTGGTGTTCCTGCCATGTACAATGCTCTGGCTATGGTGCGTGACGAAATTTTGGAAAGATATGACCTGGTTTCACTGCGATTGGCTGTTAGCGCGGGGGCAAAGTCCTTTACTAAGTTGATGGAGACTTTGGAGGACAAGTTCGGGTTATCCCTTTATGAGGTATACGGTCTCACGGAAGTTTCCGCCGTTTCCATAAGCACCTTTAACAGCCGTAAACTGGGGACTGTTGGCAAGCCAATTTGCCGCCTTAAGATACTGGATGACAACGGCAAGGGCAAGGAGGTTCCCAGGGGTGAAATAGGGGAAGCTGTGTTCAATGCCCCCTGGGTGATGAAAGGATACTATAAAGCTCCTGAACTCACGGCTCAAGTCCTTAAGGATGGCTGGTTTTATACCGGAGATTTAGTCAAGATGGATGAAGAGGGCTACCTGGAGTATATAGAGAAGAAGTCGTTCATAATAGTCACGTCTTCGGGACTCAAGATTGGCCCGTCAGAAGTTGAAATCGTGCTGCTGAGCCATCCTAGTGTAGCCGAGGTAGCCTATGTAGGCATTGACGATGGTTATGGAGGACAGATACCCACAGCCTTCGTAGTGCTTAAAGAAGGGCAACATGCCACGGCAAAAGAGCTGTCCAACCTTTGTTACCAAAACCTGGCTGATTTTAAGCTCCCTAAGAGAATTGAATTTGTAGACAGCATACCTAAAACTAGCTCGGGGAAGGTAGCTAGAAAGAAGCTCAAAGAAAGGGAGCTGCCCCAGAACTAGCTGCAAGAGTCCTTCGTTTCTTGTCATTGCGAGCCTCGACTTGTCGAGGCGTGGCAATCCCCAAGGCTAAATTCTAAATCCTAATTTCAAAGCTCTAAACAAATCTGATTATTAAAACTCAAAATCCTAAACGTTTTGAGAATTGTTATTTGGATGAGAAGAATTAAATTTTCCTTTCTTTTGTTTAGGACTTGGTGCTTGGGATTTAGGACTTCTCTTTCTGGGATTGCTTCGTCGCAAAGCTCCTCGCAATGACGGAAGGAGAATGTCATTGCGAGCGTAGCGAAGGATCTAACCCGGCTTATCCTAATGTTGACGTGATTAACACTTATTGCTAACATCATGAACTGAGCCGTGCTAGGCGGGGAGCTAGCGGTGCCCTGTACCCGAAAACCGCTATAGCGGGGCTGAATTCCTGCTTGAGGTTTACGGCCGGACAGATTTGTTTTTGCTGAGTGGTGTTGATAGTCGGGTTCTATGCAGCTGGAGGCTATGAACCCCGTCAGGTCCGGAAGGAAGCAGCGGTAAATAGCATTTCCAGTGTGATATAGAGTTGCCTGGTTGGAGCTAGCTGGCAAAGGCAGCCTCCCGGTTTGGGAATCGAGAGCAGGTGCACGGCTTACAGAAATTTTGGAGGCTATGGATATGGCAATAAAGAATGTGTGTGTTATTGGTTCGGGGACTATGGGCAGTGGCATAGCTCAAGTATCGGCACAGGCGGGCTATGAGACAACCATGGTTGACGTAAAACAAGAGTTTCTTGACCGTGGTATCAGCGTAATAAAAACAAGCCTGGGTAAATTTGTGGAAAAAGAAAAAATTAAGCAAGAAGAGATGAAAGAAGCGCTAGCGAGACTTCGGGCCTCGATTGACATGAAAAATGCCGCTAAAGGTGCTGACTATGTTATAGAGGCGGTATTTGAGAGGGCGGAGGTAAAGCTGCCGATATTTGGACAGCTTGAAGAAATTTGTCCTAAAGAAACAATTCTGGCTTCTAACACATCAGGAATACCAATAAGTCTAATGGCATCTGCGACCAAGCGTCCCGATAAGGTTATAGGCACGCACTTTATGAACCCCGTACCGTTAATGAGGGGAGTAGAGATAGTGAAATCTTTGCTTACATCAGATGAAACTTTGAAAGTAAGCCTCGATTTTGTCAACTCTTTGGGTAAGGAAACAGTAGTAGTTAAAGATTCCCCTGGATTTGTAACCAATAGACTAGTAACCTTAGTTTTCAATGAGGCAGCCAAGTTATTGGAAGAGAATTTAGCAAGCATAGAGGATATAGATAAAATAGAGAAATTATCACACAACTGGCCTATGGGCCCATTTGAGCTGGCAGACCTGGTTGGTATAGACGTTGTGGTCGACCTCTTGGAAGGAATTTACCAGCAGACTGGATGGGAAAGATATAAGCCGGCTCCGTTATTGAAGAGGATGGTCGAAATTGGGTACACGGGAAGGAAAGCGGGAAAGGGCTTCTATCAATTGTTTGGACAAGGCTGACATTTTTGTATCGGCAATTACTCCGCCAATTTGGCTTCAAACCAAAAAAACGCTTAGGGCAGCATTTCCTTATAGATGAAGCTGTATTAGAGCGTATTCTATCTGCTGCCGAACTCGGCCACGGGGACATTGTAGTTGAGATAGGTCCGGGGCCGGGCATACTAACTGAAGGGTTAGCCAAACGAGGAGCTAAGGTCATTGCTGTTGAGCTTGATTCCAAATTAGTTGCCCTGCTGAAAAAACGACTAGCCGCATTTCCCGATGTCAAAATTATCCATGCTGATATACTTAAGGTTACCCCCCAGCAACTTCTACAAAATAATTTAACCGCCTCCGAATTTGTCCGAGGTTACAAAGTTATAGCTAATCTTCCTTATTACATTACTTCACCGATGTTGAACCATTTTCTCGAGGCGCAGCCCCGGCCCTCAGAAATGGTGGTAATGGTACAGAAGGAAGTTGGTGAAGCTATTGCTGCTACCCCTGGTAAGATGAGATTGCTCAGTGTTAAGACTCAGTTCTATAGTAAGCCCGCTATTATATCCTATGTGCCAGCGGCAAGTTTTTATCCCCCGCCGAAAGTAGATTCAGTTATTTTGCGCCTGGACGTTTACTCCCAGCCGCCTATCGAGGTATCCGATGTCGCTAGTTTTTTTGATATAGTTATGCATGGTTTCAGCTCTCCTCGTAAGCAGCTTCGCAATTCCTTGGCTCACTCTCTAGAGATGCCGCCCGGCCAGGTTGCTTCATTACTGGAAAATGCTGGAATAGAAGCTAAACGGCGGGCTGAAACTCTTAGCTTGGAGGAGTGGAGGGAGCTATGGAAAATCTTTGCTCCCTTTAAGAAGAAATTAAAATGTTGACTGTTTATGCCCCGGCTAAAGTAAACCTTGTCCTCGAAGTGCTGGGCAAGCAAAATGATTATCACCGAATCTTCAGTATTGTTCAGTCAATAGACTTATGTGATGTCCTCAATTTTCAGTTAGACGAGGAAGTAGGTTTTGAATGTGATGAACCCAGCTTGAAGCGTGATAACCTGGTAACACGGGCGGCCACCCTGCTTAAGGAAAGCACAAAATGTGGTCTGGGGGCACGAATCGAGCTTCGTAAGCATATACCCTGGGCTGTGGGATTGGGGGGTGGCAGCAGTGACGCCGCCGCTGCTCTCTTAGCTCTAAATGAGCTTTGGGGATTGGGATTGCCGCTTTCTGAGTTGGTCTATTTAGCATCTAAGCTGGGCTCGGATGTTCCCTTCTTTATCCATAAGGGCACGGCTTTGGTGGAGGGGAAGGGAGAAAAGGTAACCCCGCTGCCATCCCTGCCTTCAAAATGCTTTGTGTTACTGGTGCCGCCATTACCTAAAATCTCGGGCAAAACAAAGCAAATGTATAATAATTTAGACGCTGCTTATTTCACCGAAGGCCAGTTTGTTCAGGCAGCCTTGTCATCTTTGAGGCAGGGGAAAGCGATTGACCATGGTCTTGTGTTTAATGTCTTTGAAAAGATAGCCTTTGATTTTTTCCCCGGGCTGGACAAATATAGGAAGACTCTGGAAGAAGCTGGAGCCCCGGGAGTTTATCTCGCTGGCTCCGGACCATGTCTTTTTACCTTTTTCTCAGGGGAGGAAAAAGCCGCTGAACTGTTTTCACGCCTGAGAAAGCAAGGATTGGAGTGCTACCTGGCATCTCCTTTTCCACATACAAACATAGCTGCGGGTCTAAAGACCCGCAGGGCCAGGTAATTTAATGGTAATGGAAAGGCTGAGGCAAAAGAGATGGCTTAAGATGGCACTTTACCTTGGCATCCTCGCTGGTCTCAGTTTCGGCTTTGCCTATTTGTTTCAATACTTAATGGCTTATTTCAATATCTCGGTAGAAAGATTTGCCTCCACAGCTTATTTGCTTGTCTTCGGAATCACCCTGGTATCTAACGCGGCCATCTTGGTTCCGGTGGTATTACATGTTTCCATAATGATGGCAGTGGCGAAGATGATGATGGAGGTATCACCGTGGGGTTTTGTTCTTGTAGCTCTCGTAGCCAGCGTAGCTGGTGCCCTGGGGGAAATAACTGGTTATTACGCCGGCTACTTTGGAAAGAGAATCGTACAACTTGAGAACGCACCGGGATATGAAAGGCTTGTAGGCTGGATGGAGCGATATGGCCCCTGGGGCATTTTCCTCATCTCTCTTCAACCTATATTGCCGGTTGACATAGCCGGACTCCTGGCCGGAGCCTCTAAACTACCGGTATGGAAGTTCCTACTGCCTTGCTGGGCAGCGAAATTTATCAAGTATCTTTTGCTCTGCTACTTCGGCGAGGCGCTTTTGCGCCTTCTTCCTCCTCTACCCCTATAACGTCAGTGATAAAGAGGTCTTGTAACAGTAGCCGTCTGTTATTCTGGAATGTCCCTCGCGTTGCCCGCGACAGGGTCTGGATGTCCTGCTCCGGTCACTCCACTGGAGGTTCAGGGTCGGTATGAAAGTCGAGCGCTTTTAAAGAGAGGGCTAGTTTTTTTTCATCTGCCTTGGTTCTAACCTCTCCGTCTAATTTTGCCTTATGCAATACCTGGAGGACCTGTCCCATCTCCGGTCCGGCGGATATGCCCAGTCTTTTTAGCTCTTCTCCGTTAAGGGAAGTTCTTACATAGCGCAGTTCTGTGAGAAATAGTTGGAGGTGATGGTGTACCATTGAGGAATCTGAAGCTATGGCATTTACCTGTATCGCCAGGGGCTCATATTCCCGGAGCAGGTAATAAATCTCGCTGGGTTTCAGGGAAGGCCTGTCCAGGAGTGGAAGGTTGGTCTTGAGGCGGAGCGTATCGCGCATCGCTCGGGATAATTTTGCCGATATGTTAAGACGAGCGAGAAATTGCTCGATGCCCGTTTTGCTAAATGAATAAATAAGAAGACAGAAATAGAGCGAGGGCAATTGGGTGGGCTTCTTTAGACGGCGCGCTCTGTCAAATTTCTCAGCTATCCAACCATCGCCTTTGAGGAAGGGGCTTATTATTGGCAGCACTCCCAGCTCGCCAAGCCGGTTGATAACAAATTCTGGCTGTTTTTCCTTAAAAATTAGTTCTAGCTCGTGCCTGATTCGGTCGCCGCTTATTGTATCCAGCGTAGGAAGATCTCGTTTAAGTAGCTGCGCGGTCTGTGCTTCGAACTCAAAACCAAACCGTTGTTCATAGCGGACGGCCCGTAAAATCCTGGTGGCATCGTCGCTGAAGCTTCCGGTATGCAAAACACGAATGAGACGGTGCTCCAGGTCGCTCTTACCTTGATAGGGGTCAACCAGTTCCCCGTAATCGTTTGCTGCTAAGGATATAGCCATAGCATTGATAGAGAAATCTCTACGGACGAGGTCATCTTTGAGGGTGCCCGGGGTAACCGTAGGCAGTGCCCCCGGTTTGGCATAGGTTTCCTTTCGTGCCGTCGCCAGGTCTAGGGTGAAATTCTCATATCTGAGCTTGGCGGTGCCGAAGCGGTGATGGGCAAGCAGCTTCGCCCGACTGGTTTCAGCCACTCGTTGAGCCAGTTTCACTGCATCGCCCTCGACTACCAGATCAAGGTCGAAGTTGGGATAACCCAAAAGCAGGTCTCGTACCACACCGCCGACGAGATACACCCTTTTCCCCTGCTTAGCTGCCTGTCCGCTGATATCCTTGACCAGCTCCAGGAGTTGCCGGGGGAGATATTGCTCTATTTGCCGGGCTAAATTCATCACCTTAGTATTATATCAGCACTTACGTTACAGTCGTATAACGTTTGTTGTCTGCAAGTGAGAATGATATCTTTTGCTCACGAGTTAGAGACGTGGGGCATCAGTCGGTCGCCACTGGCCTAGTGAGGAGCACGACACATTTTTTAGGTTGCAGTGGTGAATCTCCCTCTGTTCCAAGGTATGTTTGCCTCCCGGTGGGGAGCAAAAGTACCATTTTGGAGTCGTGACCCAGCTCTCCTAGATTAGCCCTGCTTCCATATCCTGCTTCATCAACCGAATTAGCTCAGTATTGAAGCGGTAGTGAAGTTGTTTAGCGGTGTCGCCGGGCCAGTCGTAGAAGCCTTTGCCACTTTTCATTCCCAGTTCGCCTTTCTCCACGTGTTCTGCGACGGGTTTCCACGGCTCTACGCCGCGGTCTTTCGCAATACGGTAACCGAAGTCCAGCCCGATCAGGTCCATCCGCTTGAAGTAAGCAGTGTAAGTCATACGGCGACCGAAGCCGAAGGAGATAACATCATCTATGGTTTGGGGGCTGCATACCCCATGGTCTATCAGGGACTGAACTGCCTGCCCTATGGCCCCCTGAATTCTATTGCCAACAAATCCCGGGAGGTCAACGTCAATAATCACCACTTTCTTCCGCATCCTTCGCAGCATTCTTGCTGCCTTCTCTACAACCTTTCTGTCCGTCTTTTCTCCTCCGACCACCTCTACCAAGGGGACAAAGTGGGGCGGCTGGAAGTAGTGCGTTGCTACGACACGCTCGGGATGTTTGGTTGCTGAGGCGATGTCAGTAACCTTGAGGCTGGAGGTATTGGTGGCCAGTATCACAGGCGGCGGACACAGCTCATCGAGCTTGGCGAAAATTTCTTGTTTCAGGGCCAGTAGCTCAAGCACGGATTCAAGGACAAAGTTGGCGCCTGTTGTCGCATCAGCGATATTGGTGGTAGGCCGCAGTCGGGCATAGGCTGCTATAGCCTCATCGCTGGTAATTAGTTCCGTCTCTGCCATCAAATCAAGCGCTTCCTTGGCCTGCTGCATGGCCCGCTTGCTGGTTTCCTCTTTGGTATTGTACACACTGACTTGATAGCCGAACCTAGCAAACTCCACGGCAACACCGAAGCCCATTAGCCCGGCACCGATAACCGCGACTCGCTCAATGCCTTCTTCTTTCATTGCAGCCTCCTTTGCCGTTATCCCTGTATCTGGGTAAAAGCGGTTAGCTTTCTTCGCTACTATAGCCGTGTGCGTATTACCTGTCAAATTTTCTCAGGGCACTCCTGTAAACGTTGCGTTTCATATGAGGTCAGGCAGGTGCTAGAATACAGCGAGATTATAAGAACGCTGAGTAAGGAGGTGAGATAAAAGGCATGAAGATAATAGACTTGGGCGTGCCTGTAGAGGCTGTTCCCGGGCAGGGACAGGCAGTGGAGGTAACCCACATCCCGCACGAAGAGGGTGTGGCTGGCATGCAACAAATCTTTGGGTGCAGTAAGGATGACCTTCCTCAGGGATTGGGCTGGGCGGTGGACACTTTAACTCTCAGCACTCATGCTGGCACTCATGTTGATGCACCCTGGCATTACTCTCCTGTATCGGAGGGAAAGAAAGCCAGGACTATCGACGAGATGCCGCTGGAATGGTTCTACGGTGATGGGGTGGTTCTGGACATTCGGCATAAACCGAGAGGCAGTGCCATTACCGTTGATGACCTCAAGGAGGCCCTCAAGGGGATTGGTTATACATTAAAGCCGGGTGACATTGTTCTTATTCAGACCGGAGCGGACAAGTACTGGGGTACGCCTGAGTATTTCGAAGCTGGTTGTGGTATGACCAGGGAGTCAACCCTGTGGTTGATTGACCAAGGTATTAGAGTAATGGGGATAGATGCCTGGGGATGGGACAGGCCTTTCTGGGCAATAAGAGAAGAGTTTCAAGAAACAAGGGATAAAAGCATTATTTGGGGTGGTCACTACGTCGGCATCGAGAAGGAGTACTGCCATATCGAGAAGCTGGCCAACCTGGATAGATTACCCCGGCCCTTTGGTTTCAAGATTGCCTGCTTTCCCATTAAGATAGTTGGCGGCAGTGCCGGCTGGAGCCGGGTGGTGGCAATCCTACAGTAATAAATGACATAAATACTCTTACTCGGGAACCGCGCTAGCAAACTCAGGGGCTTGGCTCATAGGTCGGCCGCCAATAGAACGGGGAATGTAATACAAGATTCCCATAACCATAGTTAAAATATTATAATTCTCTCTACTGGTGGAAGAGAGTTAGAATGAGTGGGAAATTCCCCCTTAAGATAATAAATTCCCCTCTTAAGGTAAGAGGGGTAAGGGGAGTTATGAAAGAGAGCTTTAAGCATGGAAGCTAAAAGCCAGGAAGGGCACAGGAAAAGACTACGGGAAAGGTTCAATCAATCGGGGTTGGCAGGGTTCCTCGACTACGAAATTGTGGAACTGCTGCTGACGCTGGGGACGCCTCGCAGGGATTGTAAACCGCAAGCCAAAGAAGCCATAAACAGGTTCAAGACCCTGAGAGGTGTTCTGGAGGCTCCTCCCGAGGAATTGCAGAAAATCAAGGGAATTACCGCCCACAATATCTTTGTCATCAAATTCATGCAGGATGTAGCCAGGGAGTTTCTTAAGGAGCAAGTCCTCGATAGACTCTATTGCCGGTCCTCCCGGGAAGTCTTCGATTACCTGTACCACTCTATGCGAGACCTGAAAAAAGAAGTCTTCAAAGTCATGTTCCTTGATTCCCAGAATCGCGTTGTCGAGATTGAAGACCTCTTTGAAGGGACACTGAACGCCAGTGCTATTTATCCTCGGGAGATTATCCAGGGCGCCGTCAAACATAATGCCGCGGCCTTAATCTTCGTCCACAACCACCCCGCTGGGAATCCTCAACCCAGCGATAACGATAAACAAATAACCCAGGATTTAGTCTTCGCCGGCAATATTATGCAGATTAAGATCCTTGACCACATCATAATAGGCGAGAATAGATACTTCAGCTTTGCCGATGCCGGCCTCATTGAGGAATATAACTCGGACTTCTTAAGCCTTAAAGAGGGGAAAAGAACTTAAGCCAGAGCGGAATTGAATTTATTGCTTAGTGTTTAAGGCGACTGAAAAACTGCAATCCGCCTGTTAGAGGAGGAACAATTGAGTAGAGCAAGGGAAGCAAAAAAGCAATTTGAAAAAGGGTTTGCTTGTGCTCCCGCGGTGTTATTAGCATATAGTGAACATTTTGGTCTGGAGAAAGCATTGGCTTTGAAGATCGCCTGTGGTTTTGGTGGTGGAATAGGCCGCATGGGCAGAACCTGCGGAGCTGTAACCGGAGTAGTGATGGTGATTGGATTGAAGCATGGTCAGGTGAGTTTGGCCGACGAAGAATCTCGACAGGAAACCCATAAGTTGGCAAGGGAGTTCATTGACAGGTTCACAGCACTCCACGGCTCTACTGAGTGCAGGGAACTAATCGGTTATGACTTAAGCGATGCTGGTGAACTCGAATTAGCGAGAAAGAGCGGCGTGTTTCAAAACAAGTGCCCTAGCTTTGTCTATGACGCTGCTCGTATTCTGGAGGACATTCTTCATCTTCGATAATAAGCGCGGTCGAACATCATGTAATAGGCGAGAATCGCTACTTCAGCTTTGCCAATGCCGGGCTAATCGAGGAATATAACCTGAACTTCTTAAGCCTCAAAGAGGGGAAAAGGGCTTAAGCCAGAGTGGGATTTAACGACCTTAATAAGCTATCTGGGAATTTTAGCTTTCGTCCACGGTTAAATATGTGGTACCGTTTTGGGGGATGGAGCTAAGGAATTCTATCATTCTTTTATTCACAATGTTCAAGTTTCATTGTTAACGTAAGGGGGTCAACGCCCCGCACGGCCATTGTAACTTCCGCTTGGGGCACAACACCTTGCTCAGTTACCCAAAATGTAATCTCCAGGTCCATATCAGGTTGTGTTCCATTTACCACGAAACAATTCTGATAGGTGCCGGAGGGGACCACAATGTCCTCTTTTCTGATGGCAGTTATCTCCACGCTTAGCTCCGCTATACCGCCATAAGAGACCATCGAGGTGAGTTGCTCTGAGTACCCCACATCAATGTCCCCCCAGCGTTCTGGTGGTAGTAATAACGTCATCTCCCTGGTTATATCAACAAAAATGCCTGCATCTATTGCCGTCGGCAATGGTAGAGTAGAGTCCTCGGAACTCCATCCAAAAGACGTGGATTGAGGCACTGAATCCCTGAAATCTCCAACGTCTCCATCAAAACTCACCCCGACCTCTCCGACGGTGGTATTTATGCTGAACTCTCCTTCGAATTGATAAGTCCTGTTGTCGGCTGATCCGAATTGTAGCTCCCCTACTCTAGATTCTTGGCAATAATAACCGTAAGTTGCAGAATGGATTTTGGGCTCGGGCTCCGGTTTGAGAAGTGTATAGATGCCAACAGCGGCAATAATAGCCAGACCAACCAAGGCGATTATAACTATCGGATTTTTACTCTTCATTTTAGTTCCTCCCCCTGGACAACCACATGGTATAATAACCTTCCTTAGTGTAAAAAGAATGATGAGAATAGTCAAGGATGTAGAAAATGGCTGATTTTGGGCGAGGGATCAAAGCTGGCTTGGCCACAGCAGGCATCTACCTAGCTATCTCTGTGATACTGGGAGCAATTTACTACTTTTTCTCCGTCCCGCCCTTTTTATACGGAACCGGACTCACCCTATTCACATGGATGGCGTTAATGGACTCCGCATCCGTGATTATCTTACTCCTTCAATATGTAGTCCGGGGAATCGTATTCGGGGCGGTTTTCGCCGCCCTGTACGATTTCCTCCCCGGTACCGCCAGCGTTAAGAAGGGAGTGGTGCTCGCGGCATTCGTCTGGATACTCAGTGCAGTTTGGCTTATTTACATGACCCCTGGATGGCCTAGCGAGGGCAGCATTTCTTGGACTTATTGCGGTGGTGGAGCGGTTGTCCTGTCATCGATTTGGCCGGCATTGGCTGGCATTATATCCGCTCTGGTCTTTGGCGCACTGACCGGCTTACTGTGGGGTAGGTTTCGGGGGAAAGAATTGGCAGAAGAGAGAAGGGGGAGGCCGGTATTGCTGGTCAGCTTCATTCTGGGTGGAGTAATTTGGGCAGTATTGGCCGTGGCATTCCTTATGGGTGTGGTTATTGAAGGGGGTCCTGCAATAGGAGCAATAGGACCTGAGTTCTGGTGGAC
>Ga0315532_1000906_pt1 | contig 23382 bp, 19 predicted proteins | sample SalMarWE160370MG_FD_203082 | JGI IMG/M metagenome (GOLD analysis project Ga0315532, IMG submission 203082) | Salt marsh sediment microbial communities from the Plum Island Ecosystem LTER, Massachusetts, United States - Salt Marsh Sediment WE1603-70 ...
GACATTCTGTCCCAGCAGAGTTACTTCCCTGTAGCCCATATCCCAGAGCTCATATACCTCTTTGAGGATTGATTCCGGATCGCGGCTTCTTTCGACTCCCCGGACATAAGGTACAACACAATATGCACACATATTATTACATCCCCGCATAATAGAAACGAACGATGTTACACCGTTTTTATCCATTCTGACGGGAGAAATATCAGCATAAGTCTCTTCCTGTGAAAGTAATATATTAACTGTCTTATGGCCGTCTGCCGCTTCATCAATAAGAAAAGGTAACTGACGGTAAGCATCAGGGCCGACCACCATATCCACAAGCTTATCTTTTTCAAGGATCTTTTCCCTGAGTCTTTCTGCCATACATCCTATTATACCGATAACAGGTCCTTTATTCTTCTTTTTTAAGTGCTTCAGTGCATCGAGCCGGTTCCAGATACGTTGTTCGGCATTTTCACGTATTGAACATGTGTTTATAAGTATAAGGCCAGCTTCATCAATTTCTTCAGTCTGTTCATAACCAGCACTTCTTAATATAGCTGCAACAACCTCGCTATCAGCAACATTCATCTGGCAGCCGTATGTTTCTATATATACTTTCTTTGGCACTGGTTGTTTCTTAATAATTTTAGAATCGGGCTACAGGTCCTGTTAATAGTCACCAGCCTGTTTCCAGTTGCCTGACGCCTGTTGCCCGACGCCTGTCGCCTGTTGCCTGATGCCCGACGCCTGTCGCCTGACGCCTGTTGCCCGATGCCCGACCGCACAAAAGTATAAACAATGAATGAGGTATTAAAGAAATATTTAATTTTGCATCAGGAATTTGTAACATAAAATAATTATATGTCAGGTCACAGTAAATGGTCAACAATAAAGCGGAAGAAAGGTGCACAGGATACAAAAAGAGGTAAGATCTTTACGAAGATCATAAAGGAAATTATTATTTCCGCAAAAGAGGGGGGAGGGGATCCTGATGCCAATGCAAGGCTCAGGCTTGCGATTCAGAATGCCAAGGGTGTAAATATGCCTAAAGATAATATTGAGAGAGCAATCAAAAAGGCTGTTGGTGCTGATGCCGAAAGCTTTGTTGAGACCTCTTTTGAGGGTTATGCTCCCGGAGGTATTGCAGTATTTATAGAGTGTCTGACTGATAATAATAACAGAACTATTTCTTCCATACGTTCAGCTTTTAATAAATACGGGGGTAACCTGGGAACAAACGGTTCTTTAAGTTTCCTTTTCGAAAGTAAAGGTATATTCACTATAAGGAATGAGGGATTATCATCACTTGAGGATATTGAACTTGAAATGATTGATGCCGGTGCCGAAGATTTTGATATTGAAGGAGATATCATTACTATCACATCTGCCAAGGATGACTTCGGAAACGTAAACAGGAAGCTTAATGAGCTTGGTATTGAGCCGGAAGAAGCAAAACTGATGAGAATCCCTAATGATACCAAGAAACTTGATATTGAGTCTGCAAAAAAAGTTTTAAGATTCATTGAGGTACTCGAAGATGATGATGATATCCAGAATGTATATCATAATCTTGAAATGACTGAGGAGCTGGCATTGGAGCTTGAAAAAGAATGATAACAATCTTAATAAATAACTGATTACATGGTTAGATTATTCCCGGTATTGATACTTGTATTACTGTTTTCATCCTGCAGAAAAAGTAATGATGAATTTCTGTGGGAAAGATCTTCCGGACAGGGTGAGGCTCTTTTTATAAAAGCAACATCCGACTCAGGATTTGTGGTGTGTGGCAATCTGAACAATAAACCATATTTAGCAAAATTTAACGCTGAAAAAAAGATAGCATTTGAATATAGTTCAGATGAGGATGGATTGTTAAGTACATGCTGGTTTAACACTTCCTGTTATATTGCAGGAGGAAATAAGGGCGGCCAGTTGTTTCTTGTGCGGCTCACCGGTGGAGGTGAAGTGGTATGGGAAAAATCTTTTGATGCCGGTTTTAACATAGACTATACAACTTTGTGCTATACCGGAGGAGGAAATCTTTTAGCTGTTGGTACAGCCAGTCCAGACTCTGCAGGAGCCGAAGGCACGGGACTCCTCTTTATCAGATTCGATACGACAGGTGTAGTAGATATTGAACAGGAAATTTCTGAACCTCATTTTATCTCGGCTAATGATGCAGTTATTGATAATTCGGGAAATATCCTGCTTGCAATAACGCGTAAATCACCTGAGGCCAATACAAAAGCAAGCGTTGCCTGTTATAACGATCAGTTTAAGAAAATATGGGAGACAGAGCTTAATAACAATCCTGATTTCGGAGCAGCAAGTCTTGGTATAGAACTTGACGACAACAGCAATATATATGTTTCAGGAAAGACTGAAATTACCCATGAGGAAGTATTAGTGAATACTTCATTTATGGCGTCACTTTCAGCCTCAGGTATAATAAGGTGGAAGCAGTATCTTGAGAATTCAAATTCAGGATCGGAATTAGTATTTAATGATTTGAATCAGATAATAATGCTTAATAGAAATTGTCTTGTAATCAATATACTAAATCCCGGAGATGGTTCTGAAGCCGGCCGGATGCTGATGTTTGAGGTGTGTGATCCCGGTAATACGGATGCATTTGGATCAGGTCTGGATATTGATCATGAAGGTAATCTTCTGGTTGCAGGATCAAAGGGAGGAAGTTTCTATATGGTTCTGAAGCCTGTTTTATAATTTCTATGATATACACGGTGATATAAAACTTGTTCTTATTTATCAAACTGAAGCTAAAAACCATAATTTTACCCAATGCAAAGTAAATTTCTGATTATTCATTTAGCATTCTTCTTTTCTTTCAATCTTTGCCAGGCACAGGACTTTGTAAGAACATCCGATCTTTTCAGAAGATCAAATGATAATTCAAGGTCGGGTCGTCTTAACATAATTCAGGATCAGGCTATAGATACCCTGATCAGCAGATACATCCTTTATAATAAAAATTTAAGAGGAGTGGATGGAAATATAGGGATGAACGGCTGGCGTATTCAGATATACAGCAGCTCCTCAAGAGATGCACGTGAAGAATCGGCCAAAGTGCGGGCTGAGTTTATAAGTAAATTTCCTGATATCATTTCATATTCTGTTTTTGATGCTCCGGGTTATTATAAAATCAGGGCAGGGGATTTCAGAACCAAAACTGACGCTACAAAGTATCTTCTGAGAGTCCGCAGAGTATACCCAAATGCATACCTTGTTCCTGATATCATAAATTTCCCGGACGTGAAGCGTAAATAACTATGAGTGATAGTATTAAACATGAATGTGGCATTGCAATGTTAAGATTGCGAAAGCCCATAGACTTCTATATTAATAAATATGGAACATGGGATTATGGTTTGCAGAAGATATACCTGATGATGGAGAAGCAGCATAACCGGGGCCAGGACGGAGCCGGGATTGCCGGAATAAAACTTAATGTGGAACCTGGAAACAGGTATATTTTCAGGCACAGGTCAAATAAAGCAAATCCATTAAAAAAGATTTTCAGTCTTATTTACGAAGATATTGACAAAGCAAACAGGAATCATTGCAAGGGATTAAATGATCTGGATTATATTAAGAAATGTGCTCCTTTCGTTTGTGATGTTTATCTTGGGCATCTCCGTTATGGCACATACGGGAATTACAATATTGACTATGTTCATCCTGTGAGCCGTGAGAATAACTGGAGGTCGAGGAATCTGGTGATAGCTGGCAATTTTAATCTTACAAATGTAGGTGATGTTTTCAGCAGTCTTGTAGATCTTGGTCAGAATCCTGTCGATTTCTCAGATACTGTTACCATAATTGAAAATATCGGGCACAGACTCGATGAGGAAAATGAAAGGGTATTCAGGATATTTAAAGAACAGGGCTATTCAAAAAAAGACATTTCACCACTGATCGAAAAAAACCTTGATCTTGCAAATGTCCTGAGAAAAGCAAGCCGTAACTGGGATGGAGGCTATGCAATGGTCGGAATGGTAGGTCATGGTGATGCTTTTGCAATGAGGGATCCTTCGGGCATAAGACCTGCGTTTTATTACATCGATGAGGAAGTTGTAGTAATTGCATCGGAACGACCTGTTATTCAGACGATCTTCAATGTCAGAACAGGTGATGTTGAAGAACTTCCCCCGGCATGTGCATTGATAGTCAAGGCATCAGGTGAAGCCAATATTGAAAAGATAAGGGAAGAAGCTGAACCACGGAAATGTTCTTTTGAAAGGATCTATTTCTCCAGAGGTACAGATAAAGCAATATACAGGGAAAGGAAGAAACTTGGAGAGTTACTTGCTCAGCCCGTGCTAAAAGCGTTGGATTATGATATTGATAACACAATTTTTTCATATATTCCCAATACTGCCGAAAGTGCTTTTTATGGTCTGATAAAAGGTGTCGAAGACTATATTAATCACTCCAAAACGGAAACCATTCTCGAAAGGGGAGATAAGCTTTCCAGGGAAGATCTCGAAAAAATCATTAACCGCCGGCCGAGGGTGGAAAAAATTGCTGTAAAAGACGCAAAGCTAAGGACATTTATTACGGAGGATAAAAGCCGGGAAGATCTGGTCGGGCACATTTATGATGTTACTTATGGTGTTATCAGACGAGGAATTGATAACCTTGTAGTTATTGATGATTCAATAGTGAGAGGCACAACTCTTAAAAGAAGTATCATTAAAATACTTGACAGGCTTGATCCTAAAAAGATAGTAATTGTCTCATCTTCACCTCAGCTCAGATACCCCGATTGCTATGGGATTGATATGGCAAAGCTGGGTGACCTGATAGCTTTCAGAGCAGCTATTGAACTATTAAAAGATCATGGTAAAGAATCGCTTATCGAGGAGGTTTATAAAGAAACAAAAGCTGAACTCCTGAAACCTGTTGAAGAAGTGAGAAATATGTTAAGGGAAATCTATGAACCCTTTTGTGCTGATGAGATATCCAAAAAGATTTCCTCAATGCTGAAGACAGATGATATAAGGTCAGTCGTAGAGATTGTTTTTCAATCAATTGAAGGGCTTCACCAGGCCTGTCCGGGTCATACTGGTGACTGGTATTTTACTGGGAATTATCCGACACCAGGTGGTAATAAAGTTGCTAATCAGTCATTTATTAATTATATAGAAGGGAAAAATATCAGAGCCTATTGACTCTCATGTGAAAACCATCTGATTTCAAAATCTTTCTTATAGGAAGCAAGATGCCTGTTGATCTTTTCTACATATATATCTCTCAAGGTAATCATAATTCCAGTTTCTTCCACATTCCCGAATTTGCGATTGATAAAAGTGCCAAAGGTTCTCATTGTCGGGGAAAGGTTCATGTATGCATTGATCAGGGGAGGAATGGTTTCGTTGAGGTTCCTGACTTCCCTTGACAGGATTTTGTAATTCTCTTTATATCTCCATCCCTTGAATATTTTCTTCATTTCATCTTCATGTATATCAATTTCAGCAGGCTCAACCGGAATAACCAGACCATCAGGATCACTGAAGTGCCTCCTCAGAAAGTAAAGGATCATATTCCTTGCTTTCTGGTTGAAATGCGGATACATTGTAACTTTACCGAAGACGTATTTAAGGTGATGATTATCGATCACAATTGCACCTAGTCCATCCCATAAGTTATCAAGAGCGTACAGACTTTTCCTCCCCATTGTACGCGACTGATAATCAGGATGAACAAAGGAGCGACCAAGCTCCATCATATGCGGATAATACTTTGTTTTGAATTTTTCCGAGAACCGGAAATAGGCAGATGATGCAAGTTTAGTAACATCGCAGAAGGTACAATCTTTAGCAGGAAAATAAAAACGATATCCGCCAATAATTTCCCTGTTGTCGGGATCCCAGACAATTAGTTGACGCTGAGGATCTTCTTTAGCAATGTCAAATTCGTCAATATCTATATCCTTTCCTGTACCACCTCCTGCATGACGGAACGTGATTTCCCTTATCCTCCCGACTTCATGCATCAGCGCAGGTGAATTATTATGATCGAAAATATATACCTCGTTATCCCCATTATTGGTACGACGTAGCAGTTTTCCGTTATTTAGTTCAGCAATTATCTGATCCTTTGGCAATGGATCAACGACAGGTTTCATTTATTTATGATAAATAATAAATTTCCGAATATTTTCCTGAAAAATTCGGCTGCAATTTACATATTTTTTAAAACAATTATATACTAATATTCGATTCCAGTTCATATGATTTTGATTTTACCCAGTCGGCCCATTCAACATGTGATCTGGACCGGTCAAAGGTCTGCCATGATATTCTCTCCCCGAAGACCAGAAGTATCTTTTTATTCTTCTGTTTGAACATTTCATCGGCTAGATAAAGCATTTCGATATTTGATTTTATTCCAAGAAAATTTCTTATGTTGGAAAGGTTGTAAAAGAAATTGGAATTCCTCCCTGAAAAATATGCAGGAATAATATCCCTTTTGTGTTGTATTGCTTTGGAAATAAAACTTTTATGCCATTTCAGATCTTTTATTATACCTTTTTTCTTTCGCGAACATAATCCTGCAGGGAAATAAAGCATCTGGCATGATGATGCGTAAGCCTCCTCTATCATCCGCACAGCCTCTTTATCCTGCGAGCCATGCTTATTAACAGGCAAAAAAATTCCGGAAAGATTTGTAATGTTCATCAGGATATCATTAACAGGAAATTTAACATCCTTGAAATATCTGGAAAGCTCATATATGAATACAAGACCATCAAGCCCGCCAAGGGGGTGGTTCGAAACAAAAATATATCTACCTGATGAAGGGATATTTTCACTTCCAAATACTTTGTATTCGATCTTAAAATAGTCCAGTCCGGCTTTTATAAAATCTGCATCTTTAAGATTTCCATAGGTTTTCAGAAAATCATTTAGCTCATCCTGATGAACAATCTTCTTCAGGTAGTTTATAAGGAATCGCGGAGTGGTTCTTTTTAATGATGGATTCTTGGAAAATAGAACCTTTTCGACATCAATTTGCAAACCTTCGTTTTTATTCTGGTTATCAGTCATTTATTATTTTGCTTGTAATTATAAGCATAGATTGCAAATTTATCAAAATATTGGCTTTTTGACTCCTGTCTTATAATACTTATAATCGATTTCATCTGCCAAAACCTCGTCTTCATAAGTCCGTCCTGCACTCAGCATTAGAATGGATTCCGTATAAAATATTTCCGGAAAATCAATCTGGCCAATAAATGCTGAAAGTCTGATGAAGAAAGTTATTAACAAAAAAAGAAAAAAGTGGAGCAATGTGGGGTAAAGTGGATATTTTTTATTTAATTTAGCGTTTTAATACCAAAAATGAAGTATGGCCACATTTATTGGTGAATATACGTGCAAAGTGGATACCAAAGGCAGGATAATCCTTCCGATGACATTCAAGAAGCAGATGCCTTCGGGTGCACAGGATCATTTTGTGGTGAGGGAAGATATTTTTGAGAACTGCCTGGTACTCTATTCCATCGAGGATTGGAACAGACAACTGGAAAAAATCAGGAGAAGGATTAATCCATATAACCGTGAGCATAATATGTTCCTGAGGAATTTTTTCAAAGGAACGGCAGAACTGTTGCTCGATGGTAATAATCGAATGCTGATTCCAAAAAGACTGCTTGATATGATCGGGGCTGAAAGGGATGTTGTTCTTGCAGGTCAGGATGGAAGGATTGAGATATGGGCAGCAGCTGTTTATGATAAGATTGACATGCCATCAGGGGATTTTGCCAATCTGGCTGAAAAACTTATGGGTGGAACCATAACTGAGCCCGGAGACTAATGGTATATCATGTACCGGCATTGTTGAATGAGACTATTGAAGGGCTTAATATACGGCCTGAGGGAATTTATGTTGATGCAACTTTTGGAGGAGGAGGACACTCAATGGAGATTCTTAAACGACTAAAAACCGGAAAGCTGATTGCTTTTGATCAGGATGAGGATGCAAGACAAAATGTTCCGGAAGATGGAAAAATGATTTTTCTGAATCAGAATTTCCGGTTTCTCAGAAACAACCTCCTCTTTAATGGTATTGAGACGATTGACGGGCTTTTGGCTGACCTTGGTGTTTCATTTCATCAGTTTGATGAACCTGATAGAGGTTTTACTTTCCGGCAGGATGCAACTTTGGATATGCGCATGAGTAAAAGGAACCCTGTTACAGCTGCCTTTATTCTTAATAATATGGATGAATCGTCACTTGCAGATCTCTTTTTTAAGTACGGTGAGATTACCGGTTCCGGAAAAATTGCAAAAGAGATAATCAGCCTGAGGGATATCAGACCACTGACAACTGTGAACGATATAATGGAAGCTCTGGAGGGACTGACACCGGCACATCAGACACACAAGTATTATGCCAGAGTATTTCAGGCATTACGTATCGCAGTTAACCACGAAATTGATGCTCTGAAGGAGCTGCTGGGCCAAACCCTAACTGTCCTGAATAAAGGAGGGAGACTGGTGGTAATTACCTATCATTCTCTTGAAGACAGGATCGTGAAGAATTTTATGAGGACCGGCAATTTTGAAGGTGAGGAGAAAAAAGATTTCTATGGAAATCTCATTACTCCTTTCAGGCTGATAAACAGGAAAGGCACAACACCGGGAGAGGAAGAGCTGGCTAAGAATAAAAGAGCAAGGAGTGCCAGACTCCGGATTGCAGAAAAAGTATGAAGAATGGCAAAGGACGGGAATAAGAAGAAAAAAGTTACTACAGGAGATTTTATAAAAGATCTTCTTAGCGGTAGTATGGTTTCAGACAGGATAATTCTTAAGAACCTGGGATTTTTTGTTTTTCTGACGTTTCTGGGAGCTATATATATAGGAAACCGGTTCCATGCCGAAAAGATAACACGGGAAATAGCAAGGCTGAACAGTATAGTTAAAGACCTCAGGGCTGAATCACTCTCAACATCAGCTGATCTTATGTATGCAAGCAAACAGTCAGAGGTTTTGAGGATGGTCAGGGAGAAAGATCTTGATCTTGAAGAACTTAAGGTTCCTCCGTATAGACTGGTTGTAGATAAATAAGTAAACAATGGCAGTAAGGGATGAGATAGTATGGCGTAGTGGAGTTGTGTATTATATAATAGTACTGCTGGTTCTGGCTCTGTTGATTCGTATTCTGATTCTCCAGTATGTGGAAAAGGGGAAATGGTCGGCCCTGAGCGAGAAGTATATTTATCAGACTGCAGAGCAGCCTGCAAACAGGGGAGATATTCTAACATGGGATGGGCGTATCCTTGCCAGTTCGGTTCCATATTATAACATCTATATGGACACTCACAGTACCGGAATGGCCAAAGAAACATGGTCCTCGGGAATAAACGGCCTGTCTGATGGATTGGCCAGAATACTGGGGAAACGGTCTGCGGAGAATTGGAAATCTGTGATCACTGAAGCAAGAAAAAGAGGTGAACGTTATTTTCTGATAAAAAGGAAAGTCGATTATAAAACTCTGAGGAGATTGAAAGAGTTGCCGATTTTCAGAGAGGGTCAGTTTAAAGGAGGTTTGATAGCACAGGAGGATAATCGGAGAATACTGCCTCAAAGTGAACTGGCAGCCCGAACAATAGGGTATCTGAGTCTTGGAAGTGAAGGAACTATAGTAGGTATTGAGGGATCTTTCGACAAAGAGCTGGCAGGTAGAAACGGAGTTGTGGTCAAGCAACGATTAACCGGTGGTGACTGGATTGCTGTATCTAATGGTAACAGTATCAATCCCAAAGACGGGAATGACGTTGTGACAACAATAGATATTGATCTGCAGGATGTTGCATCAAGTGCTCTGGAGAAGCAGCTTAGAAAGCATAATGCACACCACGGTTGTGCAATACTTATGGAGGTAGCAACCGGGGATATAAGAGCTATTTCTAACCTTGAACTCTGTAATGACAGACTCTATAATGAGACTTATAATTATGCTATTGGAGAGAGTACCGAACCGGGTTCAACTTTCAAACTTCCTGTTCTGATAGCAGCACTTGAAGACGGAGTAATTGATACCGGTGATATTGTAGATACAGGAAACGGCAGCGTCAGATTTTATGAAAAGACGATCTGGGATACGAAGGAGGGAGGATATGGAAAGCTGACTGTTAAGGAAGTGTTTGAAAAATCATCGAATGTAGGAACAGCTATACTTATTACCGATCTGTACAAAGACAAGCCTAAAGAGTTTGTCAACCGGCTTTATGCTATGAAGCTTAATGACAAACTTGGTATACAGATCAAGGGAGAAGGAACACCATTGATAAGATATCCGGGTGATAAGTTCTGGTCTGGTCTATCATTACCGATGATGTCGCATGGGTATGAAGTTCATATGACGCCATTACAGATACTTACATTTTATAATGCTGTTGCAAACGATGGGAAAATGGTCCGTCCGCGGTTAGTAACAAAGGTACTCAGAAATGGTAATACTGTAAAGAATTATGGTCCTGAGATTATTATTAATTCAATAGCATCACGTTCAACCATCAGTAAGGCAAAAAAGATGATGGAAGGTGTTGTTGAGCATGGGACGGCTATAAACCTCAAAAATGCCAATTATAAAATTGCCGGCAAAACCGGCACAGCACAGATTGCAAAAGACAAAGGAGGCTACAGGCAAGGGGCACAGATATCATACCAGGCGTCTTTTGTTGGTTATTTTCCGGCTGAAAATCCTCTCTATTCCTGCATAGTGGTTGTAAATGCTCCATCGAATGGAGTCTACTATGGAAACCTGGTTGCAGGATCAGTTTTTAGAGAGATATCGGACAAAGTATATTCAACAAGCTTCTTCAGGGATTATGAGTCAGATAACAAGGTAGACAAGCCTGTTTCAGCACCTGAAGCCGGAAATGGGTACAAGCCCGACATTAATAAGGTGCTGTCAGAACTGAGGGTAAGAAACAGACAGGATGTTGATAGTGATTGGATTGCAACACGTGAGAGCGGTGATACAGTAAGGTTCATAGGTGTTGATCACAGACAGGGACTTGTTCCTGATGTCCGGGGAATGAGTCTGAGAGATGCAATTTTCCTGATCGAGAATTCAGGTCTCAGGGTTAGATACAGTGGCAAGGGTAAAGTACTGAGACAGTCACCTGAACATGGTGCAAGAGTTTCACAGGGCACAATAGTGACACTTGATTTACACATGTGATATGGTTGTACTAAAGGATGTTGTCAAAGATATTGGTCTCATCTCCTTTTCAGGAGATATGGATAGTGTAATTTCCGGAGTCGCATTCGATTCCCGCAAAGTTGCTTCCGGAACTCTTTTCTTAGCAGTAAAAGGCACAAAAACCGACGGACACAACTATATCGGGGAAGCAATCAAATCAGGTGCTTCAGCTGTAATCTGTGAAACCCTTCCGGAAGTTGCTGATGCAGGTGTTACATGGATCAAAACAGATGATTCAGCAAGAGCGTTAGGGATCATTGCATCGAACTACTATGGAAATCCTTCCTCCTTACTCCGTCTTGTTGGAGTAACAGGCACAAACGGAAAAACCACTATTGTCACACTCCTGCACAGATTGTTCACAAATCTTGGTTACAGGTGTGGGCTCTTTTCAACTGTATGTAACTATATTATTGAGAAAGAATTTCCGGCAACCCATACTACACCCGATCCGGTACAGATTAACAGACTTATGAGTGAGATGGTAATGGAAGGATGTGAATTTGCATTTATGGAAGTGAGTTCCCATTCCGCTGACCAACAAAGGATCGCAGGTTTGAAGTTTGCCGGAGGTGTTTTTACCAATCTTACACATGACCATCTCGACTATCATAAGACATTCGATAAATACCTTCAGGCCAAGAAAAGCTTTTTTGACTCATTGCAGTCCGGTTCCTTCGCCCTTTCAAACACAGATGATAAAAATGGCATGGTAATGCTACAGAATTGCAATGCCCATAAATATACATATTCAGTTGGGGGAATGGCTGATTACCGATGCAAAATTATTGAACAGGGATTTGAAGGAATGAACCTGCGAATAAATGGAGAGGAAATATGGACAAGATGCATTGGTGAATTTAATGCTTCCAACCTTCTGGCTGTTTATGCTGCATCAGATCTTCTCAATGCTGACAGAAAAGAAGTACTTCCAATCCTGAGTGATCTTCGTCCTGTAACTGGCAGGTTGGAACTAATTGAAACACAGAGTGGGAGACTGGGGATAGTTGATTATGCTCATACACCTGATGCGCTGTTTAATGTTATTAAAACATTAAATAAGCTGCGTGAGAAACGACAGAAGTTAATAACTGTCGTTGGAGCAGGAGGAGACAGGGATCGGATTAAACGTCCGCAAATGGCAGCTATTGCAGCTGAAGGGAGTACACGACTTATTCTTACATCTGATAATCCCAGAACTGAAGATCCTGAAAAGATACTGGATGATATGGAATCGGGAATAACTCCTGAGATGAAAAGTAAAACGCTTAGAATAGCCGATAGGAGGGAAGCCATAAAAACAGCTGTAATGCTTTCGGAGCCGGGAGATGTGATCCTGTTAGCCGGTAAAGGTCATGAAACGTATCAGGAGATCAATGACGTAAAACATCATTTCGACGACAGAATTGAACTAAGGCTCGCTTTATCAACTCAATAGGAATGAATAATGCTTTACTACCTGTTTGAATATCTTAACAAATTGAATTTCCCTGGCGCAGGGATGTTTTCCTATATCTCTTTCAGGTCAGCCATGGCAGTTATTACATCACTCATTATTTCACTTCTTATAGGTAAACGTGTTATTGGATATCTTCAGAGGAAACAGGTTGGAGAAGTAATCAGAGAACTTGATCTGGAAGGTAAGTACCGGAAAACAGGTACTCCTTCCATGGGAGGGATAATAATTCTGACTTCAATAGTAGTGCCAACCCTTTTATTTGCAAAACTGGATAATGTCTACGTCATACTTATGCTTCTTACAACCGTCTGGTTGGGAATAATAGGTTTTCTTGATGACTACATCAAGATATTCAGGAAGAACAAAGAAGGACTGGCAGGCAAATTTAAAATTGTGGGGCAGATAATCTTGGGACTCATAGTTGGTCTGACACTTTTTCTTAGTGATGATGCTATCATTATGGAAAAAGTAAATATCTCCGACCTCTCCAGTCGCGAAAAGGTTGAGCTTCTTGATGTGGCTCCTCCGTACCCTGACCAGGATGAGGTTGCTATGGAAAGAAAATCAACCAAGACCACTATCCCTTTTGTAAAGAATAATGAATTCAATTATTCATGGCTTGTTGCATTTGTTCCCCGAAACCAACGTCAGATATGGACATGGATCGTGTTTGTTGCAGTTGTTATATTTATCGTAACTGCCGTTTCAAATGGAGTAAATCTGACTGATGGTCTGGATGGACTTGCAACAGGTACCTCAGCAATAACAGGAACTGCTCTGGGAATTCTTGCCTATGTATCAAGTAATGTCTTTTATGCTGATTATCTGAATATTATGTATATACCCCATTCAGAAGAGCTGGTGATTTATGCCAGTGCATTTATCGGGGCAACAATTGGATTTTTGTGGTATAATTCCTACCCTGCACAGGTTTTTATGGGCGACACAGGAAGCCTGGCACTTGGAGGTATTATTGCAGTGTATGCAATTATAATACGGAAAGAGCTTCTTATACCAATACTTTGCGGGATATTTCTTGTAGAAAACCTGTCAGTCGTTCTGCAGGTTGCATGGTTTAAACGAACAAAAAGAAAATACGGGGAAGGGCGGAGAATATTCAGGATGGCTCCCCTGCATCACCATTACCAGAAGAAAGGGTATCCCGAACCCAAAATAGTTACACGGTTCTGGATTGTGGCAATAATACTTGCAGTAATAAGTATTGTGACACTAAAAATCAGATAAAGGTATGAAGAAGAAGATTGTAATACTAGGAGCCGGAGAGAGCGGAACAGGTTCAGCAGTGCTTGCACAGAAGCAGGGCTTCGATGTATTCGTTTCTGAAAAAAATATGATTAAACAGACCTACAGGGAAATTCTTGAAAAATACAATATCAAATGGGAAGAGAATACTCATACTGAGAAGGAGATTCTTTCAGCAGATGAAGTTATTAAAAGTCCGGGTATCCCCGAAAATGCTACGGTGGTCAATGTAATTCGCGCAAAAAATATTCCTGTGATCTCCGAAATAGAGTTTGCGGGCAGATACGTAAAGGGGATAAAAATATGTATAACTGGCAGCAATGGCAAGACAACAGTAACAAATCTTATTTACCATATTCTGAAAAAGGCAGGAAAGAATGTCGTTATGTCCGGTAATGTCGGAAATAGTTTTGCAATGTCAGTCGCAGGAGGAGATTATGATTATTATGTTATTGAGCTGAGTAGTTTTCAGCTTGACGGGATGTTCTCATTCAAGGCTGATATTGCCATCCTGATGAATATTACGTCTGATCATCTTGACAGGTATGATTATCAGCTTCAGAACTATGTGAATTCCAAGCTCAGAATTACACAAAACCAGGCAAGCTCGGATTTTTTTATTTATTGGGCTGATGACCCCATTATTAAGGCTGAATTATCAAAGAAAGATTTCGGGATGACCCATCTTCCGTTTTCTGTTACAACTGGCAGGGGAATGGCAGCCTATATTGAGGAAGATGAAATAATTATTGATTACCTACATAAAACCAACCTTATGACAATTCACGATCTGGCACTTAAGGGCCGTCATAACATTTTCAATTCGATGGCTGCAGCCATTGCAGCCAAAGTTCTGAATATACGTAAGGAGATCATCCGGGAGAGTTTATCGGATTTTCAGGGAGTTGAGCACCGATTGGAGCCGGTAATAATGGTTTGCGGTATCAACTTTATAAATGATTCAAAGGGTACTAATGTTAATTCAACCTGGTATGCTCTTGAATGTATGGATACTGATATAGTCTGGATTGCAGGTGGCATAGACAAAGGGAACGACTATTCCGAACTGTTTCCTATGGTAAGGCAAAAGGTCAGGGCCATAGTCTGCCTTGGCAAGGATAATAGAAAGATTATAGAAGCATTCAGGGATAAAGTACCAACCATCGTTGAAACCACCTCAATGGAGGAGGCAGTAAGATCCGCTTATTACCTGGCCAGGAAAGGACAGACAGTATTGTTATCGCCAGCCTGTGCAAGCTTTGACCTCTTCAGTAATTATGAAGACAGGGGAAGGCAATTTAAACAGGCTGTCAGAAATTTGTAAATAAGGATAATATGCAGAATAGCTGGTTTACAAGAACATTTAAAGGTGACAGGATCATATGGGCTCTTATAGCTATTTTTATGATCTACTCATTGCTGGCTGTCTACAGCTCATCAGTAGGTGTGGCCTTTACAAAATACGGAGGCAATACAACCTATTTCCTCAGGAGCCAGTTTTTCATGCTGGTTCTGAGCCTCTTTATAATCATTATTGTACATTACCTTCCCTACAGGATTTATTCATCACTTGCCGGATTGATACTACTGTTTGCCATAGGCTTGCTCATACTTACCCTGATATTCGGAGCCAGATTAAACGAGGCAACACGTTGGCTTGAAATACCAGGTACAGGATTCAGGCTGCAGACATCTGATGTGGCGAAAGTAGCTCTGGTTTTATACCTCGCCCGTGTATTATCCCAGTATCAAAATGAACTTAAGAATTTTGCCCTGGTTACAAAATACCTGGTTGTTCCTGTAGGTATTGTCTGTGGATTGATACTTCCTGAAAACCTGTCCACGGCATTGATGATCTTTGGTATAAGTATGATAATTATGTTTATCGGACGGGTACCTTTTAGGTTTCTGCTTGCCTATACCGGTATGGCTCTTATCGGGGTCCTGATATTTGCCCTGGTTATCAGCACATTTACAGAAGATAACCGGGTTGAGGTATGGAAAGACAGGCTTGAAAGTTATTTCTCGGGAAGAGCTGATGAAGATGCAGATTATCAGTTGAATCAGGCAAAGATTGCTATTTCAACAGGAGGATTGATCGGAAAGGCTCCAGGCAAAAGTACCCAGAGAAATATGTTACCTCAATCTAATTCCGATTTCATTTTTGCTATCATAATCGAAGAATACGGACTCCTGTTCGGAGCAATCCCTCTGATAATGGCATATATGATCCTGTTGTTCAGAGGAATAACCATTGCAAGAAAGTGTGAAACCGCGTTTCCTGCATTTCTGGTGATGGGTCTTATAATAATGATAGTTGTTCAGGCAATGCTTAATATGCTTGTGGCAGTGGGATTATTCCCTGTTACCGGTCAGACTCTTCCAATGGTAAGCTGGGGCAGGACTTCTGTTCTGGTTATGAGTTTTTCGATAGGAGCAGTACTGGGTGTAAGCAGGGTGGTTAATGCAAGGATTAAAAAGGAGGAATTGTCTGAGGAAGGGATTACAGATGAAGGAGACAGAATACATGAACCTTCAGCAGCATAAAAGAGTGATTATCAGTGGTGGTGGTACCGGAGGTCACGTCTTCCCGGCTATATCCATCGCCAACGCACTCAGGAGAATCAATCCTGAAATAGAAATTCTGTTTGTTGGTGCGGAAGGTAAAATAGAAATGGAAAAGATACCTTCTGCCGGGTACAGAATTGTCGGATTACCTGTTGAAGGTTTGAAGAGGAATAATCTGTTGGGTAATTTCATTGTATTTATAAGACTTCTGAAAAGCCTCAGACAGGCTGGCAGAATCATAAAAGATTTCAGACCTGATGTTGTAGTTGGTGTTGGCGGTTATGCCAGTGGGCCGATCCTCCGGCAGGCAGGGAAAAGGGGAATTCCCACACTCATACAGGAACAGAACAGTTATGCAGGCATAACAAATAAACTCCTCGCAAAAAGAGCCTACGTAATTTGTGTTGCTTATGACGGAATGGAGAAGTATTTTCCTGCTAATAAGATCATTAAGACAGGAAATCCAGTTCGCCAAAGTTTTAATAATCTAGATATTCTGCGGGATGAAGCCTTTGATTTCTTCAAGCTTAAGAAGGAATTACCTGTAATCCTTGTTCTTGGGGGATCGCTTGGAGCCGGGACAATAAACAGGGGTCTCTCACAAAACATTCAAAGAATGGTTGATTCCGGATTACAGTGGTTATGGCAAACAGGCAGATATTATTATGAAGATGTCAAAGCGCTTGTCTCTCTCTCATTGACCGATCACATTTTTGTTTTAGATTTTATTAACAGGATGGAGTATGCGTTTGCAGTAGCAGATGTAATAGTCTCAAGAGCAGGGGCTGGTACTATATCAGAGTTATGCCTGGTTGGGAAACCCGTGATACTTATCCCTTCTCCTAATGTTGCAGAAGATCATCAAACTATGAATGCAAGAGCTCTTGTTGAGAACGAAGCAGCCGTTATGATACCTGATGATCAGGCAGTGACGGGAGTTGTAAATGAGGCAATCAGACTTGTGGGTGACGATGACAGGAAAAGAATGCTTGCAGAAAACATAGCAAAACTGGCATATTATGATGCCGATACGAAAATTGCAAAAGAAATACTTAAACTGACAGAAGAATGATAGATATTAAAAATTCAGATGGTATCTATTTTGTCGGGATCGGTGGTATCGGCATGAGTGCTCTTGCACTATATTTTGTTAATGCTGGATACAGAATAGCAGGATATGACAGATCTGAAACCAGCATTACTAAGTCTTTATCTGAAAAAGGATGTAGTATTTCCTACGAAGATAATGTTGAAAGCATGCCCTTCCTGTTCAGAGATCTTTCAGGTAAAAATAAAATACTTGTGGTCTATACACCGGCTATCCCTTTTGAAAACAGGATACTGTCATATTTCGGGACCAATGGCTACAGAGTGCTTAAGAGATCTGAAATACTTGGAGTAATATCTTCCCAAACCGACACTATTGCTGTCGCAGGCACCCACGGTAAGACAACTATTTCTACAATGATTGCTCATATACTTAAGCAATCTAATGTTGATTGTTCCGCATTTCTCGGAGGAATATCAAAAAACTATGACTCCAATTTTTTACAGGGAACAGGAAGGTACACTGTTATGGAAGCTGACGAATTTGATCGTTCCTTCCACAGATTAAGTCCGAAGATAGCTGTTATAACCTCGCTCGACGCTGACCATCTTGATATTTATGGTGATTATGATACAATGATAAGGTCTTATAATGAATTTGTAAATAAGATCAGACCCGGAGGCATACTCATCGCTAATAATAGAATCTTTTCAAAGATAATCATCCCTGACGGAGTTACCTGCTATACATACGGCACTGATCCCGGAGCTGATTACAGAGCATTTGAGATTATAAGGAAGGATGATTTTTACAGCTTCAACATACAAGTACCTGGAGGAATTATTAATGATTTACATCTTGTATTTCCGGGAGTTATAAATGTAGTGAACCTGACAGCTGCCATTTCAGTTTCTCTGATATGCGGTGTAACAGAACAGGAGGTACGCGAATCCGTTGTTTTATTTAAGGGAGTAAAGAGGAGATTTGATATACGGATAAACATGCCTGGACTTGTTTACATTGATGATTATGCCCATCATCCGGAGGAGATAAAAGCATGTGTTGATTCAATTAAGGAAGTTTTCAGCGGCAGAAAGATAACCGGAATTTTTCAGCCACATCTTTATTCGCGTACACGTGATCATGCTGAAGGATTTGCCAGAGTACTGGACAGACTTGATGAAGTGATCATTCTGCCGGTTTATCCGGCAAGAGAAAAACCTATCGAAGGAGTGTCGTCTGAACTGATATTCATGAAAATGAAATCAGATAAAAAACAACTTGCGGAAATGGATGAAATTCCCGGGAAACTGGATGTTAATAATCTCGATATACTTTTAACTATCGGAGCGGGAGATATTGAAAAACTGGTAGAACCAATTGAAAAGAAGCTTAAGATGGAATTCAGAAGATGAAAAAAATTCTGAGGATATTGTTGATAGTACCTGTATTATATCTGCTTTTAGTGCCTGCATATTTTGCACGGACTTCATATTCCAGGCCCTGTAGCGGTATTGAGATTATTATAGCCGATTCGGCAGAGTATAACTTTGTAACAAAGGGAGAGATTCTCAATCTCATTAACAGAAGCAGTAACAGAATTCTTGGAACACCGTTAAAAGATGTTTCAGTGTCAGAAATTGAGAAGAGAATTGATGTTCTGAGGGAACTAAGAATAGCTGAGGTTTATATGTCCATTGACGGGATTATTCATGTTTATGCAGATCAACGAAATCCGGTTATGCGGGTAATGGCTGTTAACGGGGGTGATTATTATGTTGATGATGAGGGTTTTGTGATCAGGAGAAGACATCTGTATACACCAAGATTACATATTGTAGGCGGTAATGTGAATATTACTTCAGCCATGCTGAACGGAGTCAGTGTACTTGATACGACTATAAAAAAGACAATATTACGAGATATTTTTTATCTGGTTGATTATATAAGAAAGAACAATTTCTGGTCGGCACAAATAGATCAGATATACGTCGACAACTACGATGAGATCGACCTCGTTCCCAGAGTCGGAAACCTCATGGTACATCTTGGCACAATTGATAATTTCGAAGGAAAACTGAAAAACCTGGAAGTTTTTTATAAAGAAGTGTTACCGGAAGTTGGATGGAACAAATATTCTATCATTAATCTGGAATACAAGGATCAGATTGTTTGTAAAAAGAGATAAACAGGAACAACTATATTTATAACTATGAACAAGACAGAACAGTATGTAGCAGCGATCGACATAGGTACTACAAAAATTGTAGCGATTGTCGGCACAAAGAACGAGAATGACAGAATAGAGATTCTCGGTCTAAGTAAAGCGCTTTCCAAAGGAGTTAAAAGAGGCGTGGTTCTGAATATTGAAGAGACCGTCAACGCCATCCGGACAACCGTTGAGGATGTACAGAGAAGATCAGGTATATTGTTTTCGGAAGTCTTTGTTGGTATAGCCGGACAGCATATTAAAAGTATGAAAAACAGAGGCTATATCATGCGTGATTCATATGAGGATGAGATAAAGAAAGAGGAAGTCTTTAAGTTGATTGAAGATATGCATAAAATACATATTGAGATAGGTGAAGAAATAATTCATGTTATTCCCCAAAATTTCATAGTTGATAATGAGACAGGCGTTAAAAGTCCAATAGGTTTTTGTGGGAGGAGGCTGGAAGCTAATTTCCATATAGTTATTGGCCAGGTGGCGGCCGCAAAGAACATCGAAAAATGCATAAGGAAAGCAGGTCTGGTAGTTAAGGACATGATTCTTGAACCACTTGCATCAGCCGATGCTGTCCTCACAGATGATGAAAAGGAGGCAGGAGTGGTTCTTGTCGACATCGGAGGAGGCACTACCGATGTTGCGATTTACTATGATAATATACTACGTCATACAGCAGTTATCCCGTTTGGAGGTAATGTTGTAACAAAAGATATCAAGGAAGGTTGTTCTATTCTGCAGCGGCATGCAGAGCAGCTTAAAATACAATATGGCTCTGCTCTTGGGGATATTGCTCCTGAAGATAAAGTAGTATCTATACCCGGAATAAGTGGAAGGGAGCCAAAAGAAATCTCTTTTAAAAGTCTTGCTTATATAATCCAGTCGAGAATGGAGGATATAATTGAAATAATCAACTTTGAAATACAAAATTCCGGTTATACAGATAAGCTGGCTGCAGGAGTTGTAATTACCGGGGGTGGTGCCATGCTGAAACATCTGATACAGCTTATGAAGTTTAAAACTGCCATGGATGTCAGAATAGGTATACCGAACGAACATCTATCTGGTCATGCCAGAAACGAAATTAACCAGCCCATGTACGCTACAAGCGTTGGTCTGATAATGCGTGGATTTGAATATCTGGATACTTACAAAAAAGTATTCAGCGCGGGCAAAAAAGATGAATATGTTAAACCCATGATAAGCGAATCTCTGGTTGAAGAAGCAGAAGAGTCAAACTCCAGGGTAAACGAAGAGGAAAAGATACCTCTTACTGAAAAAATCAAAATTATGCTATCAAAAATTTTTGAAATTGAGGATCAAAAAATAAGCTGATATGAGGATATGGTTGGATTTAATAGATTACTGTTCATAAACATTTAAAAATCAACACAATGGAGGATGAAATAATGGATTTTGATCTGCCTGTGGAAAGATCATCGATTATAAAAGTGCTGGGAATAGGTGGCGGAGGCAATAACGCTGTGAATCATATGTTTGAAAAAGGCATCAAAGGTGTTAACTTTGTAGTCTGCAATACAGACCATCAGGCTCTGGAAAGGAGTCCGGTTCCCATAAAAGTACAAATTGGCGAATCACTTACCGAAGGACGCGGTGCAGGAAGCAAACCGGAAATTGGCAGGCAGGCTGCCATCGAAAACCTTGATGAGGTGATGAAGGCAATCTCGGGTAACACAAAAATGGTGTTTATAACCACAGGAATGGGAGGGGGTACCGGGACAGGAGCCATACCTGTTATTACAAAAGCCTGTAAGGATTCCGGATTACTAACAATAGCTGTGGTTACTATTCCATTCAAATCGGAAGGTAAAATAAGGATCAGATATGCTATAGACGGAATTGTCGAGCTCAAGGATCATGTGGATTCCTTACTGGTGATAAACAATGAAAAGCTAAGGGAGATTTATGGTGACCTGGGCGTTTCAGCTGCATTTGCAAAGGCCGATGATGTGCTGGCTACAGCCGTAAAAGGAATTGCGGAGATAATTACTGTTGCAGGATATATTAACGTTGATTTTGCAGATGTGGAAACAGTGATGAAAGATTCAGGTGTGGCCATAATGGGAATGGGTGTAGCAGCAGGCCAGAACAGAGCAATTAAAGCAATTGAAAATGCTCTTGCCTCACCACTACTGAATTCGAATGATATAACTGGAGCGAAAAGTATATTAATTAATATTTCTTCCGGGACAGGTGAACATGAGCTGACTGTGGATGAACTTGGGGAAATCACTGATTATATCTACGATGCAGCTTCCGAAGATGCTCTGATCATAAGGGGTCTATCACAAGATGAAGTCCTTGGTGAGAGTATAAGTGTTATAGCAATAGCCACAGGCTTTGAACCAAACAGTATCTTCCAGCCATACAAACGAAAACCACCCCAGAAGGTTGAGCTTGTAACAGATAGAAATCCGGTTCCGGCAGGTAGTATTCCTGAAAAAGGTGAAGATATTTTCACTGTACACGACAGGAAACAACGATCTATAATTACAAGTGTTGACTCTGAAACACAGGGTGAGCTCGATTTCGTTTACGAAAATACTCAAGAGATGAGCGAGATACGGGGTGACAAATCAGACAAGGATGGTGAGTTTAACGAAGAGCCTGAAATAAAACTTCGAAAAGTCAAGCATATTCAGAGCCTTCTCAAGAAAGAGGGTCTTTCAGGGAAAACAATCAAGGAAAATATCGATACATTTGAAGATGTCCCGGCTTATATAAGAAGAAATATGTCTCTTGGTTCCCATGATAATAAGAAAGAACGCAAGGTGTCAAAATTCACTCTGACATCAGATGATGATGATGAACCTGTTCTGAGGGAGAATAACGCATACCTGAATGATAATGTGGATTAGAAACAACATTTTGTATAATAAACAACATGGTAGGGACGTTGCATGCAACGTCCCTACTACTATGCTGACATATCTTTCAGTTATTCCCGTAATGCCGAGCGTAGTTTTTAACACCGCTCGACGTAGTTGTAGACTATGCCGAACTCATTAAGTGTGGTTCAGTATCCTTTTGTAATAAACTCTTCCATATTTTCTATATTTGCTCCTGATGATCAGACATCTTTCTATATTATTGCTTCTTTTAATCACTTCTGGTTTGTATTCACAGGAAAAGGAAAGCCTGAAGCCCAGGATTATCAAACAATGGAGACTTTCCACCGATTTTACTGAAGAGGTAGTTATTCCATTCGATACAGTCTTTTCATTGTTCAACCGTTACAGGATTACAGATAAGTATTCACCGGTGAATGCCTACCCGGGTAATTATGGCCTGCCATTTTATCAGATCAGGTTCTTTGACAGGATAAACGACCACGACCGATTTTTTTGTTATTACTATTATCCTTTAATGTATTTATCTGAAAGGACAGTTTTTATGAATACTCAGGTTCCGTTTACTGAACTGGTCTGGACTTTCGGAGGTCCCCGGAATATAGCTGAACAAACATTCAGGGTCAGGCATTCGCAGAATATTAACCGGTTTCTCAATTTTGGATTAATATATGATATTATATATAGCTTGGGACAGTACAGTTACCAGCGATCAGACGATAAAAATTTC
>Ga0315532_1000908_pt1 | contig 23329 bp, 25 predicted proteins | sample SalMarWE160370MG_FD_203082 | JGI IMG/M metagenome (GOLD analysis project Ga0315532, IMG submission 203082) | Salt marsh sediment microbial communities from the Plum Island Ecosystem LTER, Massachusetts, United States - Salt Marsh Sediment WE1603-70 ...
CTGGGGTGAACTTGCTGCCCTCTATGTGCCTCAGCGCGGCGGTCCTCACCTCGAGGGGGCTCTTCTGCTTGACGTAGTCCACGGCCACAATCATGCTCTCCCCGGTGTCCGTGATGTCGTCGACGATCAGCACCCGGCGGCCCGTCAGGTCCACGTCGAAGGCGTACTTGATCCTTGCCTTGCCATCGGGTGTCGCCGTGACCCCCCAGTGCTCCACCTTGATGCTGACGATGTCCTTGACGCCGAGGTAGTCGCAGAGGACCCTGCTGAGGACCCAGCCGCCCCTCGCCAACCCGATCATGAAGTCTGGCTGCCAGCCCGACGCTACTATCTTCTCCGCGACCTTCTCGCTGAGCTCGGCGAAGAGCCGCCAGTCCATGACCTCGCATAAGAATCTGTCCCCGGACATAACGTGAAACTATGGTAACAGGTTGTATTTATCTTCACTTCGGCCGTCGGGAGAGGTAAGTGTTCCAGGTGGCTAGGTGAGCCCTAGAAGCCTCTCTGGGTTGGTCTTCACCATCGTGGATATTTCTTCGTCGGGCATCCCCATGTCCATGAGGCACGCGATGAACTCCCTGAGCCCCTCCACCGGCGTCGGCAGAGTGTAGACGCCGAAGTCTGTGCAGATTATACAGCTCTCCGCCCCGAGGGTCTCCATCTGCTGCGCCGCCGCCTTCACCCCGCCGCCCACCTCTCCGCTCATGCCCTCGTCGATGGACGCGTACTCGCGCTCCACGTAGTAGTGGGTCTTGGGTATGCTGGTGGTGTGGGTGTACGCCGCCAACGTGTACTCTATGAGGGCGCCCCTCTCCGCCAGGTACCTTAACTCCTCGATGCCCGCCTCCTTCACCACCGCGCTGGACACCACGACACGATCAATGCCATACTCCCCGGCATAGTCCACGAGCCGCACCGCCTCGGGGACGCTGACGTGGCCGGTTATCATGTAGACGTCTGGGTGCGACGCTATGAGCCTGAGTATCTCGTCAAGCTCGGGGCTGGGCGGGCCTTCGGGGATGCTTACGCAGGTCTCCAGCTCCCTCCTGAACTCGGGGTATAACTCGCTGAGGGGCGTGAAGACGCCGTCCACCAGCCTGCCCTCACGGCTCGCCTGGTATAGTGTGCTGTGGGCGCCGAAGCTGACGTACTTGGCGCCGTCGCCGTAGTATAGGGCGGTCTTCACGGCCCTGGGGTTCATGCCGCCGTAGACTGTGTTGAGTATGATGCCGCCGTATGTCTTGAAGTCGGGGACGGCGCGGTTCACGAGCCACGCCGTGCCGTTGCTCATCTCGAAGACGTCCATGTATACTATGGCCCTCATGCCGGCGTCCCGTGCCTGCACCGCGGCCTGGAAGGGGTCCACCCTCCTCGGGCTGCTGAATATGTGGGGCCCGGCGTGGACGTGGATGTCTATGGCGCCACTGAGTAGCTTCTCCGATCTCTCTAGGCTTCTGCCCTCAGGCAGGAATCTGTCTGACACTTCGATCACGTAGAATGTGGCTCCCCGGGTTTTATGGTTGGCGCCTGTCAGCCATGCTTAAAAAGCCGCCGAGTGACCCCAGTTACAGGTGAAGACGTTGAGGTACTGCCCCAAGTGCGGAGCGGAGAACAGCGACGACGCCGAGTTCTGTAAGAGCTGCGGCGAGGACATGACCCGGACCATAAGATACACTAAGCCCAGGGACACGGGGTGGGGCGTGGCCAGGGTCGCGGCTCTGGTGATCGGGGCGATACTGGTGTTCACGTCCCTGGGCCTGATAATTGGAGGAGGCTCCCTGAGGATGGTCCAGAGCAGCGTCGTGGACAGCGAAGGCTACATAATGAGCGGCGTCGAGACCCTCGAGTCGGACAGCTACGCCATAGTCTTCGAGGACATAGACATAGAGATCGACGCCGACGCGGGGCCCTTCAGGCAGTGGTTCAAGGACCTTATCACGGTTAAGATAGCCGCCACAAGCAGAGAACCGGGCAAGAACGTTTTCCTGGGGATAGCCGACTACGGCAGCGCGTACAGCTACCTCGCCGACGTCTCCTACGACAGACTAATCGAGACGGACTGGGAGTACGACCCGTGGGGCGGCGACTTCCCGGACTACACGTACAGCCGCCACGGGGGGGACGCCACCACGGGTCCGCCCACCATCCACAGCTTCTGGACCGCATTCGCGACGGGCTCAAGCCAAGAGACGGTGACGTGGGGCGTCGAGCCGGGAAGGTACTGGGTGGTGGTGATGAACGAGGACGCCTCCCAGGGCGTGGACGTGGGCCTCCAGATAGGAGCCAAGGTGCCCATCCTCAAGGACCTGGGAGACGTGCTGCTCACCGTGGGCGTCCTGGTGGGCCTCGTCGGCGCCGCCGTCATATACTACGGGGCGGTAAAGAGGTAGCCCCAACGTTTTTCAGACGCCTCACGTATCCTACCCAGCCGGGGCGATTAGTCTATATGATACGCGTCCCCAGTGAAGGTGAAAGAGATGGAGAAAGACTACCGCAAGATGCTGGACAGAGCCTACGAGGAGCTGCCTGAACAGCTGGAGACCACTGAACGCTTCCAGATACCCAGGGCCTACGTGCGTCAGCAGGGAAGACGCACATACATAATGAACTTCAAAGAGATCGCGGACGAGCTCCGGAGGGACCCGAAGCACCTCTTAAAGTTCCTCCTCAACGAGACGGCGACGAGGGGCGACTTCGACGGGACCCGGGTCAGGTTCCAGGGCAGGTTCACCAGCGACAGCATAAGGAACCTCATCGAGATATACACCAACAAGTACGTGATATGCCCCGTCTGCGGCAGGCCGGACACCCATATCGTCCGGGAGCGCAGGCTCAGCTTCCTCCAGTGCGAGGCCTGCGGCGCCAGGAGCAGCATAGGGAAGAGCTAGAGTTGGCCAAGGTCTACGTGAAGTCTGTCCGCCGCGGAAGGGACACCGTGGTCGCCGTCTGCGACGCGGATATTCTCGGCAAGACCTTGGAGGGCGGTAAGGTGCCTTTCACCGTAAGCGAGGGGTTCTACAAGGGGGCGCTCGGCGAGGTGGAGGAGGCGCTGGACGCCATGAAGCAGGCCACCATATGTAATCTGGTTGGTAAACACATCGTGGAGGCGGCCATAGAGCGAAGGATGGTGCACGAGCGCGCCGTCATATACTTCGGGGACGTCCCCCACGCCCAGATAGTCAAGCTCTAGGAAGTATTTTTTTAGCCGTGCCGTGTATTCCTCACGGTGAAGTTTTTTGGATTATAAGGTCAAGGACATTGGGCTCGCCCCCCAGGGCGAGCTATTGATCGACTGGGCCACAGACCACATGCCCGTACTCTGCCTCATAAGGAGGCGGTTCGAGAAGGAAAAGCCCTTGGAGGGCGTGACCGTGGGTGCGGTGCTCCACTGCACCAAGGAGACGGCGGTGCTCGTCAGGGCGATGGAGGCGGGGGGCGCCGAGGTGGCCCTCGCCGGGTCGAACCCGTTGTCCACGCAGGACGCGGTGGTGGCGGCGCTGGCCTCCACGGGTACCAAGGTATACGCGTGGAGGGAGCAGACAGGGGAAGAGTACAACTGGTGCATCGACCGTGTCTTGGACTGGAAGCCTAGTCTAACCATGGACGACGGCTGCGACCTGGTGAGCAGCGTCCACCGGAAGCGGCCCGAGCTCATACCCGGCATCAAGGGAGGAAGCGAGGAGACCACCACAGGCGTACACAGGCTCAGGGCTATGGAGAAGGACGAGGCTCTCAAGTACCCCATGGTGGCTGTCAACGACACGGCGACCAAGATGATGTTCGACAACCGTTACGGCACCGGGCAGAGCACCATCGACGGAATACTCCGCGCCAGCAGCGTCATGATCGCGGGGAAGACCTTCGTGGTCTGCGGCTACGGGTGGTGCGCCCGCGGCGTAGCCATGAGGGCCTGCGGCATGGGCGCCAACGTCATAGTGACCGAGGTCAACCCCCTCAGGGCGCTGGAGGCCGTCATGGACGGGTACAGGGTGATGCCCCTCATAGAGGCGGCGCCCATGGGCGACATATTCGTCACCAGCACAGGCAACATGAACGTCATAGACCTGCGCCACATGGAGCGTATGAAGACCGGCGCCATGATGGCAAACGCGGGCCACTTCAACGTGGAGATCAACATCCCCGCCCTCGAGGGGCTGTCCGATGGCAAGCGCCGCATGAGGCCCGACCTCGACGAGTACCGGCTCAAGGACGGCAGGAGGCTCTACCTGCTGGGCGAGGGCAGGCTGGTCAACCTGGCGGCGGCGGAGGGCCACCCCAGCGAGGTCATGGACATGAGCTTCGCGGACCAGGCGCTGACGGCGGAGTGGCTCTGGAATAGCCCCCGGCTGGAGGTGCGCGTCCACGACGTGCCCGAGGAGATCGACAGGCAGGTCGCCCGGCTCAAGCTGGAGACCATGGGCGTGGACATAGACAAGCTGACCGAAGAGCAGGTCAAGTACATGAGCAGCTGGGAGGAGGGCACCGCCTAACCCCTAAAAACATCTTCAAGCGGGTCGGGTTGTTGACGGCGGATGACTTCAGGAAGTATCTTCTAACCGGCGTCGTCACTTGGGTGATCGTCGACTTCACCACCGCGTTCAACCCCGACGTCCAGAGGTGGCTCGAACACATGCCCCTCATATGGGCTTTCTACGTAGGCTACCCACTCGTCTTCGCCCACCTAATCTACAATCGAAGGTGGAGCGACAGATCGATATTCCTCGCGATGATCGCCGGAGGCTTCTTCGTCGAGATAGTCTGCTCGAACAACGTACTGCTCTACACATTTCCAATAATGTTGGTCATGATCCCGGTTGCCCTGGCGATCTACGGCGTCGTCACGTTCATCCCTAAATGGGCGGTGGACGGGGAGTTGAAGGCCAAGTGGAGGACGGTGGCGCTTCTCTTGGCGGTCTACTTCGTTGTCGCCGTTCTTAACTACTTCAACACGGCGGGCACCCTCTAGGAGTCACGCGAGGTGTACGCCGTCGCTGGTTCCCTTCAGTATGCCTTTCTCTATCAGGAACTCTATGCTGTTCTCCGTCTCGTTGGGCGTGAAGCCCCGGCGGCTCATCTCCTTCACCAGCCAGCCGGGCTGGTAGACGAAGCCGGGTATACGGACGGTCCTCACTATCTGGTGGCTGCACGCCCGCACCCTGTTCTCGTTCTTCATCAGGGGCCCCCTTATGGTCTCTATCCGGCTGGACAGCGGCGCCGCGGGTATACCGAGGCTCCTCTTGACGTGTTTGTGGAAGTCTTTGGTCATGCTGCCGCCGTGGAACGTGAGGACCCGTTTGGGTTTGCATCTGCGTATGAAGCCGAGGAGGCTCCTGTAGTCGGCGTGGTCGCTTAGGGGGAACGCGGCTCGTTTCTTCCTGTACAGGATGGCCCACCCGCTGACGAGGGCTATCTCCGTGTCGTCCAACTCTAACTTGCTTCCCTTGGGGGTGACTATGGCGCACTTTCCCGACTCTATGAGCTCCTGCCCCTCGTCGCTCTTGGCGTCCAAAGAGTCTAGGCGGTACCCGGCGCCGCGATAGACGTCGGTGACCCGGGAAGCGCTCTTGGCTGTGACCACTGGGAGATTGGTGTACTGGTTGAGAATGCTTATGATCTCCTGGGCGTTGCCTATGCTGTCGGCCCTGAAGACGGGTATCCTGCCGCCCAGCACGGTGTTCACCGCCCAGTTGTATATCTCCACCGCCAGGTCTTCCCGCCGGGGGAACTGGAACATGGGCGACCCGAAGGTGGTCTCTATTATCATGAGGTCGCAGCTCACGGCCTGGGCGGGGTTCATGGTGAACGTGTCCTCGGTGCACATGTCGCCGGTGTAGAGGACCGTGCCCCCGGGCGTGTTGACCTCAAACATGGCGCTGCCGAGGACGTGGCCGCTGTCGTGGACCCGGACCTCGATGTCGCCCAGCTTCACCTTGTCGCCGAACCTGATGGGGTTAAGGTTGCTTAGGCGTTTCCAGCCCATGGCGTCTAGGAGATCGTATGTCTCTTGGGTGGCGTACTTCTCCCGCTCGGGGTGCTTGAACGCGGATGAGTGGTCTGAGTGGGCGTGGCTGACGAAGGTGGGGTAGCTGTGGGTGTTGCGGGTGGGGTCGAGCATGACGCCTTGATCGTCGTACTCTACCATTATTCCGCCGCGTTGTCTTACCTTCAACTCCAAGCTGGGCCACCGGAGACGATTAATGGATATCGGGTTGCCTCAATAAATCATGTGGGGTAATTTATACCCGTTGGTCACCGGGTCTGAAGCATCAGTATGGCCTGGGCCAGATCGCCGCCGCTCTGCTCCAGCGCGGCCCGGGCCTCATCCATACCCACGTTGGCCTGCTGAGCGACGAGAAGAATGTCCTCCTCAGGTATCTCGACGGGCCCCTCCTCGGGCTCCGCCGTCGTCTGGGGCCGACGCTCCGTCTCCTTTCCGCCCGCTACCTGATACATCTTCTGGCCCTGGACGTTGATGCTTGTGACAGCGGGCCCCTCTATCACAATCTCACGGTTCTTTCCCTGAAGGATCACCGTGTGCACGTCGCCCAGCTCGTCCATCTTCATGCCCATCTGCTTCATCATGCGTCGGGCGCGTCGAGAGTCTATTCTAGCCAAGAGCCTCACTCAATGAAAGGGGGATGGGGGTGCTTATAAAAATCTAGTTGGACGCCGCCTTCACGGTGGCCTTCAGGAGCATGGCGATGAGCATGGGGCCCGTTCCGCCGGGCACCGGCGTGTAGGCACTAGCCTTCTCGTAGACTTCGGGGTCAACGTCGCCGTACACCTTCTTGCCCTCGTAGGTGTTGCCGTTGTCGATGACGATGACGCCGTCCTTCACCATGTCGGCCTTGACGAAGTGTTTCTTCTGTATCTCGGTGCTGATGACGTCGGCGTCCTTGATCCGTTTCGCTATGTGGGGGCAGCCCTCGTCCACCTGCGTCACGTTGGATGACAGGTTCATCACGTACGCAGCCAGGGGCTTGCTCAGGAAGTTGCTGGAGCCCACGATGACCCAGTGCTTCCTGTTGGGGTCGATGCCGTACCGGCTGAACATCTCCATGATGGCCTCGACGCCCGCGGGCGGGAAGCAGTCCTCACCCATGAGCACCCTGCCCAGCGTGTTGGGGCTGAGCCCGTCCACGTCTTTCTCAGGGGCGATGGCGTCCACGGCCTTGATCTCGCTGAGCCCCTCAGCGAGGGGCAGCTGCACCATGATGCCGTGGATCTTGGGGTCCTTGTTCAGCTTTTGAATCAGTGCGACGAGTTCCTCGTCCGTGGTCTGCTCCAGATGGTGGAGCTCGGCGTAGATTCCCACCTTCTCGGCGCGCTTCTTCTTGAGGTTCACGTAGCGGGCGCTGTACTTGTCGTCGCCGGTGAGGACGAGGGCGAGGCCCGGGGTCACCCCCCTGGCCTTGAGCGCCTCGACGTCGGTGGCAACCTCCTCCATGACCTTGTCGGTGGTCTCCCTTCCGTCAAGCACTACGGCCATGTCAGCTCAGCCCCTTTATTACGCCGTTCTCGTCGATGTCCATGTCGTTAGCGGCGGGTTTACTGGGGTGGGCGGGCAGCGTGTTGATGTCGCCGCAGTACGCCACGATGAAGCCTACGCCGGTGCTGGGCTTGAGGCCGACGATGGGGAGTATGTACCCCTCCGGCGGCATGCCCTGTATCCTGTCGTTGTCGGTGAGGCTCAGCGGCGTCTTGGCCATGCAGATGGGCATCTTGTCGAAGCCCAGCTTCTCGATCTTCCGACGGTCGCTACGTGCGCTCGACGTTAGCTCGATGTCCGCCACCTTGTACATGCTGGTGGCGATGGTCCGTATCTTCTCCTCCACGGGCATGTCTAGGGGGTACAGGTAGTGGAAGTCGCTTCCCTTCTCGGCCTCCTCGAGGACGAGTCTGGCGAGCTCCTCGCCGCCGGGGCCGCCCTTGAGCACCGTGTCGGTGAACGCCGCCGGGACACCCTCCTTCACCGCCCAGTCCATGACCACCTTGATCTCCTCGTCCGTGTCTGAGTAGAAGTGATTCATGCATATCACGACGCGGAGGCCGTGCCTGCGGGCGTTGTCAACCTCGTTGGCGAGTATGGGCAGACCCTCCTTCACCGCAGCCGGGTCCGGGTCCTTGAGCTCCCTATACTTCTTACCGGCGTGCCGCTTCAACGCCTTGATGGTGGCTACGATTACAACCAAGTCGGGCTTGAGGCCGCCGGCTCGGGCGGCTATGTTGCAGAACTTCTCCATGCCCAGGTCGGCTCCGAAGCCGGGCTCCACGATGACGTAGGGCGCCAGTTTGAGGGCCGTCTTGATGGCGGCGAGGCTGGGGCAGCCGTGGGCGATGTTGGCGAAGGGTCCGCCGTGGATGATGGCCGGGGTGTTCTCCAGAGTCTGCACAAGGTTGGGCTTCACGGCCTCCTTCATGAGGATGGCCATGGCGCCTACGCCGCCTATCTCCTTGGCTTTCACCGCCTCGCCTTTGCCGTTGTAGGCGACGGTGATCTCGCCCATCCGGTGCTTGCAGTCCATGAGGTCGCTGCTTATGGCGTGGATGGCCGCTATCTCAGACGCCGTCGTGATCTCGAACCCCGTCTCGTAGGGGACGCCGCCGAACTTGTCGCCGAGGCCCACCACTATGTTCCTGAGGAAACGGCTCTCGATGTCCAGCACCCGCTTCCACATCACCGACTTGAGGTCGATGCCGAGGTCGTTGCCCCGGTACACGTGGTTCTCCATGAGGCTCGTGAGAAGGTCGTGGGCGCATGTGACGGCGTGGAGGTCGCCCGTGAAGTGGACGTTGATGTCCTCCATGGGCAACACCTGGGCGTAGCCGCCGCCAGCGGCCCCGCCCTTGATGCCGAAAACCGGGCCCAGGCTGGGTTGCCGCAGCACCACTATGTTCTTCTCGCCGATGTGGCCCAGAGCCTGAGCCAACCCGACGGCCATCGTGGTCTTACCTTCGCCGCTCTTAGTTGGCGTCACCGCCGTCACTATGACGAGCTTCCCGTCCGGCTTATCCTTCCGGTCCCTCAGCACATTGGGCTTGATCTTTGCCTTGTATTTACCGTAGAGCTCGATTTCGTCCTCCGTCAGCCCGAGGCTGGCGGCGATCTCTGTTATTGGTTTGAGCTCAGCGTTCTGAGCAATCTCGATGTCTGGTGGAATTGCCATTCTGAATCTAGGAATAGATGATGAAGCCTTTTAATAAGTTAACCCTGTTCGAACCAAAACTATGTATAAAAAGTGGGGTTAGATGCCCTCGTGGAGCACCTTGTACTCCTTCTCCGGCCCAGGCTTGGTAAGCGACCACTCGAAGCCGCGCTGAGTGGTGACGTACTCGGGCCACGGGAGGTCTATGGGCGGGTAGAAGTCCTCTGGGAGCAGCGGCGCAACCCACTTGGAGCCCCCGACGCCTCCCCCGGTCCTCTCGTTGAACTCCTCCCTCGCCTCAGCCAGCTCACCGGGGTGGGTGAGCAGGTCCACGATGGTGGTGCCTATGGTCTTCGCCGCGGTAACTATGCCGGGGTCTATGCAGGGTGAGTACCCGTTCATGGCCAGCCTGGTCCACGGGGGCAACGGCTTGTCGGGGTCCGGGTTCCTGAGCACCGCGTTTGCGGTGTGTAGCCGCGTCGACGGCGCGGTCCACTGGTAGTCCACGTAGTCGTCTGATCCCTGGGTGGTCACCCACGCCGGGAACTTGTACCTGATGTCCCTGTCTGCGTGGTCGATGGGCGCGATGGTCTGGCATGCCTCCGTCAACGGATCCTCCATGGGCTCGAAGCCAATGTTCTCCTGGATCTTGCGGGCGAACTCACGGGCATCCTCGCCGAACACGGGTGGCCCCACGGTCTGCAGGTTCCTGTAAAGGACCTCCGAGAGCTTCTTGTTGCTGAGCCCTACCCTGGTCCGGGCTATGATGCGCTTTGTCACCCTGGTGCCCGTGATCTGGGCCACGCCCCTGGCGGTGTTGTCCAAGACGTTGGATATCTGTTCCTGCATCTCCAGCAGCGGCGCCCTGTGGGCGTACTGTATCTGGGCGATCTTGGGCGGTAGATTGTCGCTCGTCGCCTGGCCGCCCACCATTATGTACTCGTTGAGCGTCCAGTATGCGGTGTAGGGCAGCATGGCGTCCTCGACGTACTTGGTAGCGGTGTACATGAGGCATACGGCGTCAAGCGCCGCCGGTATCCTGCCGCCGGCGTGCCCCAGAAGGTTGAACGGCACGTCCTTGGGCCTGAACCAGTTCTCGGGGTGCAGAGTCTCGAAGGTATAAAGGGTGTTCCAGTAGCTGGCGGCGTTGATCTCGTACCGGACCGTGTTGTAGCCGGAAGGGTGGTAGGGGATCGACGCATCGAAGTCGTCGAAGTAGCCCTTGGCGGCGTGCACAGGCTTGGAGCCGCAGACCTTCTCCGCGGGCTCCCCGAACAGCTTCAAGGTCCCCTTCAGCCTGTGCTTCTCCATTGCGTACTTGGCGGCGAGGAACCCGAAGAGGGCGCCCGTGCCCAGCCCCGAGTGGGGGTCCGTGTGCCCCGCCGCGTAGGGGTGAAGCCCCTCGTCCCTTGGCTTCCGGTAGGGAACCGGGGCCTGGCTCATCCCGGGAACCGCGTCGTACTCGGCGAACCCTCCGATAACCGGCTTCCCCTCGCCCCAGACGGCGCAGAAAGCCGTGGGCATGCCGCCGCTACCCTCCTCGACCGTCCAGCCGTCGTCACGTAGCAGCTTGACGTAGGCCGCGGCGGACCTGTACTCCCTGAACGCCGGCTCGGCGAGGCGCCATATCTCCATGTGGAAATCCGAGAGCCACTGCCTGTTCTCATCGACGAAGCCCAGCGCAGCCTGCTTCTCTTTCTGTATCTTACTCAAAACAGCCACCATCAGAGAGTAGGGACTCAGTATATAGAATTTTTACTAGCGCCGGGGCCCCCTCACCCAAAGCTTATTTTAGTATCAGCAGGAAAAATAGACAATCAACAGGTGAACGAGAATGGTAACAGTAACCTTCGTGAAGATAGGATACATCGGGACGACCATCATCATCGAGGCCCTCCTCGACGAGAGATCAGCCAGGAAGGACATCAAGATGAGGGTGGTCTCCTGCGCCGTCAGCATGGACGCTGAGGACTCGGAAGAGGTGGCACGGATCGCCGCAGGGATCGACAGCGAACTATACGTCGTGATATCCCCCAACGCCGCCCTCAAGGGACCCAAGGCCGCGAGGGACATCCTCGCCGAGACCGGGAAACCCATAATAGTGGTCTCGGACGCGCCCTCCCGGAAGGCCCTGAAGGAGCTGCCCGAGGGCATGGGGTACTTCGTCATCTACGGCGACCCCATGATCAGCGCCAAGAGCGCCTACCTCGACCCCGTGGAGATGGCGAGCTTCAACGGCGACGTCCTCAAGGTCCTAGCCGTCACAGGCGCCTTCAGGCTCATCCAGTCAGAGCTGGACAGGGTCATCGACGAGATAAAGGAAGGCAAGAAGCCCGAGCTGCCCCGGCTAGTCATAACCAAGTCTAAGGCGCTGGCGGCCAGCGAGATACAGAACCCCTACGCCCAAGGCAAGGCCATGGCGGCCTACGAGATAGCCCGGGGCGTCGCGAACCTCTCCACCGAGGGCGTTTTCAAGCTGAAGGAGCGGGAAGAGGCGATCCCGGTGCTCACGGCGGCACACGAGGCCATACGGCAGGCGGCGAAGCTAGCCGACGAGGCCCGGGAGATAGAGAAGGCCAACGACACAGCGGTGCGTATTGCCCACTTCAGCAAAGGCAACCGCCGTAGAAAGGTCAAGCTCTACGACAAGTACTAGCCCTACCTATCCTTTTTTCTTCCCCTTCTCACACGCACGGCTGCGCCGGTCTTGAAGGACAGCATGTCCCCGCGGTTCATCTTGGATTTGCCGACGGCGACTACCTCGCCGCCGCCGTCTACCACCACGACCTCGTCCCCCGGGCGGATGGACTCCCCGGCGTCCACCACGTGCTTGGCGAAGACGTTCCTGCCCTGCTCCACGTACTCGACGACGTCGTCCCGCACCCTGACTGTGTACCTGAAGCCTTCAAGGGCGGCGAGCCTCCCGGCCCCGGCGATGGTGACCGTGTACAACGCGTCGTTGGGCCTGTAGTTGGCCACCAGCTCCCCGCCGGCGTAGAGGTGCCGCGGCTTCCCCGTGTTCTTGGAGTACTCCACATGGGTATCGTCGGGGAAGAGCGCCGTCCCAGCGCCCCTCCCGAACTGGTAGTCCGCCACGGCCCTCAGGCGGTCCAAGTCTCTGTTCATCGCTGAACTACACTCGCTGAGGATTTATAAGACGATTCACACATGATGCTATGAGGTTTCGAGTTGCGCTGCGAGGTATGTGGACAGGAGATACGCGGACAGCCATACTACCGCATCATAGAGGGCGGCAGGATGACGGTCTGCGGAAGATGCGCCAAGTTCAGCGACAAGGAGTGGGACCCCAGGAAGCCGAGGGCCCAGCCCAGGAGAAGACGCTCGGCGGCAAGCACTCGGCCGAGGCGTAGGAGCGACATCGAGATCGCCGAGGCCACGGAGCTGGTGGAGAACTACGGGTCGCTAATAAGGAAGACCAGGCAGAGGAAGGGGCTTACCGTAGAGGACTTCGCGAAGAAGCTCAGCGAGAAGGAGTCCGTCATAAAGAAACTCGAGAAGGAGCAGCTGAACCCCACAATGGCGCTCATAAGGAAGGTGGAGAGGGAGCTGGGGGTCACCCTAATAGGGGAAGCCGAGGTGGGCACGGGAACCGTCCTCACCCGCCCCATGGGTCCCCGCACCCTCGGCGACATGATAAAGATCAAACCCGAGGAAAAAAACGAGAAGGAAGGCTAGCCATAAACGGAGCCATAGTTGTTACCGGCACGCCGGGGACGGGCAAAACCACCCTGTCCCGGTTGTTGGCAGAAGAGATCGACGGCAGACACATCGAGCTCTCGGCCTACTCAGAGAGCCTCGGCCTCGTCATGTCCAAGGACATGGAGATGGACACCGGGGTGATAGACCTTGAGGCCCTGAGGATGAAGATAGGCGCGGAGCTCAAAGCCACGGACTGGGCGGTCGTCCTGAGCGGGCACTACGCGCACGAGGTGGCGCCGCCGGGGATGACGGCGATGGTGTTCGTGCTAAGGAAGGCGCCTTGGGCGCTTGCCGAGGTGCTGCACGGACGCGGCTACCGGGAGGCGAAGGTATGGGAGAACGTGGAGGCCGAGATAATGGGGGTCTGCGCCGCCGAGGCCGCGGAGACGCATAAGAAGGTGTGCGAGATAGACACCACGAGGTCCACCCCCGAGGAGTGTCTGGAGAAGATGCTGCGAAGCCTTCAGGGTAAGGCGACGTGCGACGGGCCCATCGACTGGCTGAGCCACCCCAGAACCATGGAGCTGATTAAGAAAAGTGTACCTTATAGCGAGATGCCCTAGCTGCGGGAAGCACATGATGGCAAACACGGCGAACAAGACCCGCACCTGCCCCCACTGCGGCTCCAGTGCGGAGCTTTTCAGCCTAAGGGTGCTGGCGAGGACGGAGGACAGCAGGGACGCCGTAAGGATCATTCAGCGGCTCAAGGAGAAAGATGCGGAGACGCGCCCCGGGGTAAGGTTCAAGCGTTTCAAGCCCTAAAAACGCGGCTTAGACTCCATTTCTCGCCTCCGGTGCGGGGGAAAAGTTTCTTGTTTTTATATTAGAGTATGGGATACTGTAGGGTAAGAGGCAACCAGTATGGCGGCAATAACAGGTAGAAAATTCTTCGAGGAGCTGGGGCAGCTCGTCGGTAAGCCGGTTTTCGTGGAGGACACCTCGGGAAAGACGTATGAGGGCGTCCTCCTGGGCTTCGACAGCCAGAGCATGAGCGTCGCCATGGGGGACGTCAAGGGAACACAGGGCACGCTCTACCACAGGCTGTTCCTCACGGGCAACACCGTGGCCAAGGTGATGGCCACGGAGAGGCCGTTCAACCTGGACGGGTTGAAGGAGCGGCTAGAGCGCGTCTTCCCCAACATGGTCCAGTTCTTCCCCGAGGCAGGCGTCCTCGTCGTGATGAACAAGATAAGGCTCAACGAGAGCGGCGTCATCGAGGGGACGGGCCCGGCGGCCGACAGGGTCCAGAACATCTACAACCGCTTCGTGGCGGAGACCACCTAACCCCAATTTATTGTGATCTCAAGAGTTAAAGCCGACACACCAGAATAGAGTCCACATGTCGTTCGAGCTCCGGGACAGGGACCTCCTGGGACGCATCGGGAGGCTTCGCACCAAGGGCGGGGAGGTGGAGACCCCCGCCTTCATGCCCGTGGTGAACCCTCTGCTCCAGACCCTGCCGCCGAGGCGTATGAAGAACGATTTCGGCTGCGACATCGTCATAACCAACAGCTACATCATCAGGAGACAGTTCGGCGAAGTACCCGGACTCGAAGTCCACAGGCTTCTGGACTACGACGGGGTGGTCATGACTGACAGCGGCGCCTACCAGATACTCGTCTACGGCGGCGTCGAGGTCACCCAGACCGAGATAATAGAGTTCCAGAAACAGATAGGCTCCGACATCGCGGTCATACTTGACATACCCACGGGCTGGGACGTGCCGAGGAGCGACGTGGAGTACACGGTGGAGGAGACGCTGCGGAGGGCCGAGGCGGCTATCCCCCAGATAGAGGGCTCTGAGGCGCTGTGGGTGGGCCCCGTCCAGGGGGGGCGGCACCTTGACCTCGTGGCTCGTTCGGCTAGGCTCGTCGGCGAGATGCCTTACGACGTTCACGCCCTGGGCAGCCCCACCGAGGTCATGGAGAGGTACATGTACCCGGTGCTCGTGGACATGACCATGACGGCCAAGCTCAACCTACCCGCCGAGAGGCCGCTCCACCTCTTCGGCGCGGGCCACCCCATGGTCTTCGCCATGAGCGTCGCCATGGGCTGCGACCTATTCGACAGCGCCGCCTACGCCCTATACGCGAAATACGACCGGTACATGACCAGCAGGGGCACCACACAGCTACAGGACCTCCAGTACCTGCCCTGCGGCTGCCCCATGTGCAGGAGCAACACAGCCGACGACCTCAAGACCATGCCCCGGGGAGAGAGGCAGAGGCTCCTAGCCGAGCACAACCTGTACGCCACGGTGACGGAGATCGACGTCGTGAAACAGGCGATAGTGGAGGGCCGCCTCTGGGACCTCGTGGAGACCCGGGCCAAGGGTCACCCCCAGATGACCTCCGCCCTCAAACGGCTCTCCGCCTACAGGGAGCACCTGGAGCGGGGGAGCCACGGCTTCAAGGGCCGCGGCGTCTTCTACCACGACTACCACAGCCTGGCCAAGCCGGAGGTTACCCGTTACACCAGAAGGCTCATCGAGAACTTTGGCAGGCCGGAGGGGAAGCCCACTTTGTTGCTCATCCCGGCTCCCCCCGAGAAGCCGTTCAACACCTACCCAGGGTACCTGCGGCTCATGGAGGGGCTGCAGCCGAGGCTGAGGGAGATACACGTGTGCTTTGTCGCCGCTCCCTACGGAGCTGTGCCGGCGAGCCTGGCCGAGACCTACCCCCTGAGCCAGTACGAGATAGCCGAGCCCCTGGACCACGAGACCAGGATGTTCACCGTGGAGAAGACCGTTGAGTACGTCGAAGCAACCCGACACAAGAACTTGGTGCTCTTGAGGGGAAACGAGCCCTTATACGATTTATTGGAGGAGGCGCTGAGGGATAGAGCTGCACCGTTCCTCGTGTTAAAACCCGAGACCCCGTGGAAGACGGAGACAGGAGAACAAGTCCTGAAGCTGTTGCAGCCTAAATTAGACAGCCAAGGGAGCTGAGGCACCGAAGTTAAATCTAGGAAAAAGTAACCTATAAGAATAGGCAGTAAGGATATGTTGTGTCCCCCTAGGTGGCTCAGCGTCTGCTGGTTGTCGGGGAAAGGACTGAAACGGCCCGCATGTGCAGATACGCGGGCCTTTCGACTAGGCTAGGTAATATAGAGAATGGTTAAACTTAGTTTCATGGGCGGCACCCACAGGGTGGGAGGCAACGCCGTCCAGGTAAAATCAGATCAGACGAACCTGCTTCTGGAGTACGGCGTCAAACCCGGCACACCGCCGGAATTCCCGGCCCACATAAGGGCCAGGGACGTGGACGCCATAGTGGTGGGCCACGCCCACCTCGACCATAGCGGCGGCGTCCCCCTATTCTACTTATCGGAGAAGAAGCCGTACTTCGCGACTCGCACCACGAGCGAGCTTATGAAGATACTCATAAAGGACATGATCAAGCTCAACAGCTACTATCTGCCCTTCGAGTACCTTGAGCTCGAGAACATGCAGAAGTACAGGAAAGACATCGTCTACGGCCAGAAGGTGAAGGTCAAGGACACGGAGTTCAGGCTCCTCGACGCTGGGCACATACCCGGCAGCGCCATGGTGGATGTGGAAGTCGGTGGCAAGAAGATACTCTACACAAGCGACTTCAACACCGTGCAGACACGGATCTGCCGCGGCGCCAAGGTGCCGAGGAAGAAGTACGACGCCGTGGTGATCGAGTCGACTTACGCGATGCACGAGCACCCCGAGAGGAAGCAGCTTGAGAAGGATTTCGTGAAGGACATAAAAACGACTGTGAACGACGGCGGCAAGGTGCTGGTGCCGGCTTTCGCCGTGGGCCGCAGCCACGAGATGTTAAGCATCCTCCACGCCCACAAGTTCAACGGCTACATGCTGCTGGACGGCATGGCCAGGGCCGTGAACCAGGTGATGCTTGATATCCCCGAGTCCGTGAAGACCCCGAAGACCTACTCCAACGCCGTCTCCAAGGTCCACATGATAAGGGGCTGGAGGGACAGGCGGCAGGTCGTCAAGAAGGCGGACGTGATAGTGGCGCCCTCAGGGATGCTCCAGGGGGGCACAGTGATGTTCTACATGGAGAAGCTGGCTCTGGACCAAAACAACTCCATATTCGTGGTGAGCTTCCAAGTTCCCGGGACGAACGGCGCCAAGCTCCTAGAGACCGGAATGTTCCCGATAAAGGACCGCGAGACCAAGGTAAACGCCAAAGTGAAGCACTACGACTTCAGCAGCCACAGCGGCAGGACGCCGCTGCAGCAGTTCATAAGGGGACTCAAAGGCAAGCCGGATATCTACGTAGTCCACGGCGAGGAGGAGAGCTGCGACTTCCTGGCCGAGTGGGTCCGGGACGAGCTGGACCTCAACGGCGTCGCCCCGAACCAGGAAGAAGAGTTCACCGTCTAATTTTTACAAACTTAACATCATAGCCGAAGCTCAAGGCTTCACTCTATCTCCCCAGCTCGTTTGGCAGCCGTTGACGCGGCTAAATCTGCGAGTCAACCCCATGTAACCGCGGTGCTTCAACGGCGTCTTACCTGCGGCAGGCCTTTATCTAGTGGCAAGGCTCGTGTAGATGCACGAGACCGCCGGGGTTTAAGCGAAACCATTAAAACCAAGCACCCTTTCTTTCATGGACACGGAGAGAAAACGTTGCCCATCGAAGTATACGACGCAGAAGAATTCGTGGAGCTGTCAGGAAAGGCCACCGAGTGCAGGATCAAGCGGAATCGGGACGACGTAAAGCTCAAGCTGAGGACATCCAGACAACTTTTCACCTTGAAGTTGGAGCCCGGTGAAGAGGGCGAGGTAATCTCTAGGCTTGGCTGCCCCACCGTCGAGATATGATACTAGGCACAGGTCAGTTCTTCCAAGCGCCGTAGTTATGGTGTAGGCGATATACTACTTTTTGGTTGTAAGGAATGGAAAAAATGGAGTAAAAAGTATAGAAAGTTACTTCTTTTCCAGATAGGCGATATTGTTCACTACTGAGACTTCTACTTCGCTCTGAAGATCACGGGCGTCGATTCTCTTCTTGAGCTGAGTCCTCAGGTAGTTGGCGTCTTTATCAGGCACTTCTACCTTCACTAGATCGTGTTCACTTTCCATGAAGCTGTCGATGATAGGGTCATACTTGCTGCCTTTTCTATACTTTCTTGAAGGCTTTTTTTCAACAGGTTTTAAGTCGAACTTTACGTCACTCAATTTATTCGCCTGTTTTATTTCTATATTTATTATATATATAAGTTGTCATACGTTGTTTTTCTAAAGTTATTAGTTACTCTCTCACGTTGAGAATGATGTTAAGATATGTGCCTCACCCAAATGTTTACACTCGTAACACACATCTAGAGTTGAAAAAATTAATGAGTTTATAGGCAGACACGTTTGACGGTCTCCTTGAAGGTAGAAACGCCCAATTCAAGCTGCTCCAACGTGACGTACTCGTCGGGTGTGTGGGCCTGGTCTATGCTGCCCGGGCCGCATATCACGGTGGGAATCCCCGCCCCAGTGTAGTTCACCGCCTCCGTATAGTAGGGCGCCCCCACCACCCGGGTGCCCAAGATATCTCTGAGGATCGCCACTATCCGGCTGTCCAGCGGGACGTCCAGAGGCGGGCTCGCCCTGTGGCTGGTCAGATCGGCCTTGAACTCCGGGTCCCTTAGGGATAATTCGTTTATCAGGTCCTCGAACCATTTCCTCGACACCGACGGCTCCTTGTGCTCCGGTATGAGCCTGAAGTTAAGGGTCAGCCTAGCCTGGTCTGGGATTATGTTGGTCTTGAAGCCGCCCGTCATCATGGTGCACTCCACGGTGGTAGGCCCCAGAAGGGGGTGCCTGGTCTCGTTTAGTTGGCTTTGGAGCCCCCTGAGGGCGACGAGGAAGTCCGCCGCCTTCTGGTTGGCGTTTACCCCGAGCTCGGGCTTGCTGCTGTGAGCAGCCCTGCCGTGTATGAGGACCTGGGCTCCGCCGCTGCCCTTGTGGACGGGTATTATCTCCATCAAGCTGGGCTCGGGTATGACGCCGTACAAGGCGTCGGCCTTGGTTATCTTCTCCTCCTCGATGACCCTGGTGACGTACCAGCCGCCGGTGTCCTCGCCCGCGGTGAACACGACGCTGAGCTGCCTCCTGTAGTCTTCCTTGGCGAGCTCCTTCACCGCCTGAAGTATGCAGGCGTCGGGGCCCTTCATGTCGCATGCACCGCGTCCGTAGAGTCTGCCATCCCTCACGACGGGCTCAAAGGGGCCGGTCACCTTCCAGAGGCCCAGATCGCCGGCGAGGACGACGTCCATGTGGCCCGAGAGGACGAGACCCGGCCCCTTCCCCCGGCCCATCTTGCCTATGACGTTGGCGCGGTCCTTGTCGACCACCTGCAGCTCGGCCTCGAAACCGATATCCTCGAGGAAGTCCTTTATCCACTCTGCGCAGGGCTGTTCCTTAGTGGGCGGCCCGCTGGTGTCGAACCTGATGAGCTCCTTGGCTATGTCTACGACCGTCATAACAACTCACCTTTATGGTTCGGAGACGTGAATTAAGGGTTTGTTGGTGCTCCCGCCGGGATTTGAACCCGGGTTCTCCGGCTCGAAAGGCCGGAATGCTTGGCCGGTCTACACCACAGGAGCGCGCACCATTCTTAGCATTTAGGCTGTTTATATTTGTTGCCGGAGCGGGGATGTTTTTATATCTTGGTTGTCAGTTATCACAGAAGGGTTGGGCCTGTAGCTCAGCTTGGCCTAGAGCACCTGGCTCATAACCAGGTGGGCGTGGGTTCAAATCCCTCCAGGCCCACCAACCTCTATAAGCGCCGGCTCGTCCCCATGACGTGGCTATGGCGCCGGCTAAGCACTGGACCGAGGAGACCTTCATAGATAACCCGTTGCTGTTCTTGCCGGATCTGATGGGGCGTCTGGGGAAGGCCGAGGAGGAGGCTGGGCACCTGAATGACATCTTCTGCGGGCACGGGGTTCCGGTTGACGGACTGGTTCTAGACTTGGCGTGCGGCGTGGGGAGGCACTCCATAGCGTTGGCCAGACGCGGGTACAGGTGCGTGGGCGTGGACATCTCCCCGGAGTACGTCGAAAGGGCGCGGGAGCTAGCCGCCGCGGAAGGCGTGGAGGATCTCTGTAGCTTCGTGGCCTGCGACGTGAGGAGGCTGAAGGATTCGCTGGCCGGCTACAGGTTCGACGCCGCCATAAGCATGTACACGTCTCTGGGCTACTATGACGCCGAGACCGACGTGGAAGTGTTGGCCCAGGTAAGGGAGCTGGTTGAACGAGGCGTGCTCGTCGTCGAGATGATGAACAGGGGCTACGCGAAGAGCCTCACCGGGAGAAGATACTCTACAGCCGGGGAGTTGGTTAGGCTCGAGGAGTCGTTCTTCGACGAAGAGACGTCGAGGCTCAGAGCCGCGTGGAGGATGTACAGGCCAAGCGGACAGGACCTTGAGTACGTCGGCTCCATCCGCTTCGACAACAGGCTGTACACTGGCGGGGAGCTCATGTAGCTGGCCGGGTCGGCGGGATGGATGAACCACCGGGTCTACGGCGGCCTAGACAGGTCTGGGTTCAGAGAGGACTCCAAGAAGGCTGTTCTGGTGGCCTGGTGAAACTACTGAAAACCTGTATAGATCCCGGTTTTCCGGTGTCGTAGGAGAAAGACTTTAAATCCCTTGCCTCGTTAACACCGTAGAATCCAAGGAAACTTGGTTTAATCGCGTTCAACAGTGAAACAATATGAGCGAAGAAGAGAAGCCCGACGACCTCGAAGAGGAAGAAGAGGAGGAGAACGAGGAGCAGGAGACGGCTGAGGCCACCGAGGAGCCTCAGGAGGAGGTTCCAGAAGAAGAGGCCGAGGAAGAGGAGGTCCGCTACGAGGACGCCGTGAACAACGGCGACTTCATAATGGTAGAGATGACGGGCCGCGCGGAGACGGGGGAGATCATAGAGACCACGGACGAGGAGCTGGCCCGCGAGGAGGGCGTCCACGAGGAGGGCAGAGCCTACGGCCCCAGGCTGGTAATCGTGGGCGAAGGCTACGTGCTGAGGGGGCTCGACCAGAGGCTCCCCGGCGTGCCCTTCGACGAGGAGACCGAGATAGAGCTACCTGCGGCGGAGGCCTTCGGCGAGAGGGACCCCGATAACGTTCAGATGATCCCGTACAGGGTGCTGCGCAGCAAGGGTGTCAACCCGGTTATAGGAGGCGAGCTGGAGATCGACGGCAGGCGCGCCACCGTGAGAAGCATAGGAGCGGGCAGGGTGCAGGTGGACTACAACCATCCCCTCGCGGGCAGGAGGGTCGTCTACACGCTCAAGGTAACGGAGAACGTCACCGACGACAAGAAGAAGATGGAGGCCCTCATCGGCAGAAGGTTCCTGGGCATAGACCCGGGTGAGTTCAAGCTCAGGAAGACCAAGAAGAAGGTCAGGATCGGCGTACCCGACGAGGTATTCTTCGGCGAGAACATACAGATCGCCAAGAGGGGCGTAGCCCTAGACATCCTTCGCTACTTCGAGGAGCTCGAAACGGTAGAGTTCTACGAGACCATAGAGCGCAGCTAGGCTGGCGTCTTTGAAGCCCGAGGCAGCCGTTGTGGGGGCAGGCCCGGCGGGCATCCTAGCTGCTACCGCAATCTCCCGGAAGGGCTACGCTGCGAGGGTCTACGAGGAGCACCCGGTCATCGGTGAGCCCAACCACTGCGCTGGTGTGCTGAGCGTCACGGGCCTCGAGGAGCTGGGGGTCGAACCATCCGACGATTTCGTGCAGAACAGGGTTTACGGTGGACGGGTATACGCGCCGGACGGGGGTTTCATCGAGATAAGGGACCGGAAGCCCAGGGCTTACGTCGTCGATAGGGCTAGGTTCGACAGGCACTTGGCGGCCGAGGCGGTTGACGCGGGGGTGGATTTCGAACTCTCCGCTAGGGTCGAGGGCCTGCGGTTCATCGAGGGCACCTGCATGGGCGTAAGGGTGGGCGGCAACGTTCACGAGCCATGGGTCGTGGTTGACGCGGAAGGCGCTGGGGGTAAGCTGCTCAGCCGCAGCGGGATAGAGACCGGGCAAAAGGGTATTCTGACGGGCTACAACACTGAGATCGAGGGCGTGGGTGTCGACCCGGAGCTCGTCGAGGTGTGGCTCGGCAGCGAACTCTCCATAGGCTTCTACGCGTGGGTGGTACCAATCGACGAATCCACCGTCAGGTGTGGCTTAGGCACAGCCGGGGTGGACGGCATTGAGCGTCTAAAGTGCTTCGCGGAGAGGAGGTTCGGCGTGGAGCCGCGGCGGGTCACGTCGGGCCTCCTCTGCGCCGGGCCGCCCGTGGAAAGGGCCGCGTACAGCGGGCTGCTGCTGGCGGGTGACGTGGCGGGGCAGGTGAAGGCCACAACAGGCGGAGGCGTCGTCGTGGGCGGGCTGTGCGCCAAGCTGGCGGGGGAGACGGCCGCCGACGCCCTCGGCTGTGGGGACACGTGCTGGGGGCGGCTGTCCGATTACGAGAGGCGGTGGAGGGACCTCTACGAGAGGGAGCTTAAGACCATGTACACGGCGCGTCGCCTGATGAACAGGGTGTCAGACGAGAGGCTCAACAGGTTGGTCTCAGATCTTAGGGAAACTGGGCTTGAGGGCGTACTTGAGGATCTGGTTGCGAGGGGCGACATGGATATGCAGGCGGGCGTCATAAGGGAGGCGGCTAGGAACCCGAGGTTATTGTACGTGCTTCTCAGAGGCGTCGGCGTGGCGGCTCTAGGGGAGCTGGTATCTTTGTTGTGGTGACGAAATTGGGGGAGGAGGCAGATAGACCGAGGGTCGTCGAGAGGCATGGTGGTTTCGAGGTCTGGTTCGACCCTGTGAGGGGCATATACTACGCGTCTCACTGCGAGCACACGAAGAGATCTGCTTCTATCGCCGAGGTCAGGAGATGGCTGGACGAGCATAAAAGGTAGAGTATAGAACCTTCTACATCTTTTTACGTTAGGTTTACTCCTTCATTTTCTCCTATATTGATAATGGACTGCTTGGTTCCACCTTTCTTGGGAATGTTTTTGGTTATTTTCTGTATCTATGTTCTTTATCACAGATATGGAACGATAGTTCCAAATCATTCCATGAGGTTCTTTTTATTTTCATCAAATAAGATATACTCTGCTTACGCTAGTGGGGGGGGCTAGTCGGTAAAGATATTTCATTTAGACGATGAGTCGTTTTACCTTGAACTCACGAGGGATATCATGATGGCGTACGACGGGGACATAGAGATAGAGACCTCGACGTCCCCCGCGGAGGCCGTGGAGCGTGTGAAGGCCGCCGAGCCTGACTGTGTTCTCTCCGACTACAGGATGCCGGGGATGGATGGCATAGAGTTCACGAGGCGGCTGCGGGAGCACTCGGGGGTGCCGGTGATACTGTACACTCATTACTCGGACGAGGAGGTGGCGAGGGAGGCTTTCAAGGCGGGCGTAAACGACTACGTGAGGAAGGCCAACGACGCCGAGCACTTCATCGT
>Ga0315532_1000910_pt1 | contig 23314 bp, 22 predicted proteins | sample SalMarWE160370MG_FD_203082 | JGI IMG/M metagenome (GOLD analysis project Ga0315532, IMG submission 203082) | Salt marsh sediment microbial communities from the Plum Island Ecosystem LTER, Massachusetts, United States - Salt Marsh Sediment WE1603-70 ...
TAGCGGTAGGAAAGATAGATCTCTAAATCCAAAAACAGGCTACTCAAATTACTTAGGCATACGTAATGCTTAGGTAGCGCTTATAATGCAAGTTGCGCGTATTGTAGCGCTTCTAAACTTGCTTTGCTTGTTGTAGCTTGGGTAAGCTAGTGCCAATAGAGAATAGAATAGTTGAGGGTATGCTTTGAGAGAGTGAACTTTTTGACGTACTGTTGCCTTTACAACAAATATCCACGCTTTAGTTTTCCTCATATCTAGTGTAAACTGTAGTGAAATGGCAGAACCGACTATTAATCTATTTGAGAACAAAACGGAGTTCACTGCGGAAGAGAGAAGGGTATCCACATACTCTGATATGGCGGAACCTACAATTCCAAGCACAGTCACTCAAGATACCCCACTCGAGAAACTCAACCTGAACTGGCGAGAAAAAGACTTGCCCGAAAAAGAGCGCACAAAACACGTACACCGATTGCATCCGTATCTAGGTAAATTTATACCGCAGTTGGTTGAGATATTCCTCCACAAGTATTTTCAGCCAGGGCAAACGGTCTTGGATCCGTTTTGTGGCTGTGGGACCACACTCGTTCAAGCCAACGAATTAGGTATCAATTCAATTGGGTATGACATATCGGCATTTAACGTATTGCTCGGCCGAGCGAAGGTTCGAAAATACGATATAGGCAAGGCCCGTAAAGAACTATCGGATGCTCTGGACAAATTACGACGACTCACGCAAGCGAGAACCCAATTAGGATTATGGCAAGAACGAGCTGCAGAGCTCCATATACCCGAAACCGACAATGAGTTTCTTCAGACATGGTATGACCCCAAAGCTCTTGATGAACTTCTAACATATCGCTGTTTAATTCAGAGCGAGGGCTATTTCTATAAGGATTTGCTCAAAATCATTCTTTCACGATCGGCTAGATCAGCCCGTCTCACTACACACTACGATCTGGATTTCCCAAAGAAACCCCAAAACGAACCTTATTGGTGCTATAAGCACTCACGAACGTGTTCACCGATAAGGGAGGCATTTAAGTTTATTAACCGTTACAGTTTGGATACCTTACGTAGAATAGAGGAATTTGACAGATTACGTACCAGCGCGTACGTAGAAGTTCGTCACTCCGATAGCCGCAGGGCTAGTTTCCCGACAATTCACGGGGTTATAACAAGTCCACCCTATGTCGGTTTGATCGACTACCATGACCAGCATGCCTATGCCTATCACCTCCTGGGGCTGAAAGATAGGCGAGTTGCTGAGATTGGGCCGGCTGTAAATGGCTCTGGCAAAATGGCAAAGAGACAATACCAGTTAGATATAGCGAGAGTCTTCCGTAGGGCCGTAAAAGCAATGGTACAAGGGGGATGGCTCATCGTCGTTGTTCATGATTCGTCTAGTCTCTATCCTGAAATAGCTTCTCTATGTGGGGTAGAAGAGGTAGCTGTCATAAACCGGCATGTGAATCGCCGTACGGGAAGACGTTCCTCCGAATTCTATGAATCTATTTTTATCTGGCGAAAAGCATAATTCTATAATCCACATATAGGAATATTAATGGATAAGAAGCAAGACATGAAAACGGCTATCCAAGAAGTCATCAAGGTGATGATGGATAGGATTATGGAGAAAGTGTTAGTTAGTGACCCCTTTATTGAGGAAGAACATAGGGCAAAGAGACCTTTGTATGCTGCTCTCGTACCCGACGAGATATTTAAAGGATCGCATTTTGAGCGCAGATTTGTGACTCCGTTTGGTAATGCTTGGCAAAGCCTGGCAGTAGTAGCTGCAAATGCTGGTCTTGGTCGTGGAGTAGTTACCTACAGAATCGATGGAGCGGTTAAGTCAGAGCGGCTTAGACGAATAACAGAGATTCTTAATAGGCTTGAACACTCAGAAAAGGGTACGAAAAAAATCCAGCCGGATTGGGATACTGAACTGGCCTATATACTGGCCGGAGATGGAGAAAATATCCCAGTATCGGTTATCTGCGACGTATTTGCTGAAGATGTCGAGAATAGAAAAAGATATGCTTTTGAACTAAAGGCACCGCTTCCTAACAGCGACCAGACAAAGGTAAGCAAAGAGAAAATCCTTAAACTGTATAGCATGGAGCCTTGCCAAATTGACGAGGCATATTACGCTCTTCCATATAACCCGTATGGCACCCGAGAGAATTATAGCTGGAGCTTCCCGGCACGGTGGTTCAACATGAAAGAAGATAAAGTCGTTCTAATCGGCGAAGAGTTTTGGGAAAAGATTGGGGGGCTTGGTACTTACAAAGCTTTTATCGAGGCTGTAAACGAGATTGGGCGTGAATATAAGGATCGAATTTATAAGGAGTTCCTGGGTATTGAGCCCCCGCCCGATGCTTATGATGTAACGCTATGATTCTCCTAGAGCAATTATATAGATCTCAGGAGAGTCTCCTATTAGTGTTTTATTTAGTAACGAAAGCTTATATTGTTCAGCTATCTATTGAGAACCAGATTGAACATTACTGACATATGTTACCTCGTTTCCCATACCTCCAATCTTGAACAGATGTCCAATTACACTTTCTAATGTTTAGTTCACTGTTTCATTATCTGATACAGTCTCAAACTCTCCTCAAACTTCACACTCCTCGTATACCTCAGTACCAAATCTAAACTCTCCCACCTGCTTTGATCGGTATATCACAAACCTTACTGTCAATAGTGTACTTTTACGAATGGAGAGGGGGATACAGGGGGTGAGGTTGATAAAGTTCATAAAATAGGTCTTGACACCTTTTACCCTACCGCCTAATATGCCCCTGGGGGGTTAAAAAAACAATGGCCAACAAAGAAAAATTCACCATAGACGGGGATAAAGTGGTGGAGAAGGTCAAGCAGCTCATCCACGAAGGCAACATCAGAAGGGTGCGAATTATTCACGAGGGGCGGACGGTGCTGGAGATACCGCTTTCGGTAGGGGCACCGGCGGCGGCAGCGACTATTATGATAGCCCCCCTGCTGGCCGCCCTGGGCGCTTTTGCCGCCCTGGTGACCGAGTGTACCATCGAGGTGGAGAAGATAGAAGAGTAATAACCGAAAGCCTCTTTTTAGTGGGAAAATAAACAACGGGGAGGTGCAAGATGAAACTAAGTGCCCGTAATATGCTAAAAGGCAAGGTAAAACAGGTCAACGTTGGCGCCATCAACACCGAGGTCACCGTAGCGCTGGCCGGCGGCAACGAGATAGTATCGGTTATCACCAAAACCTCCGCCGAACGGCTGGGGCTGACTCCGGGCAAAGAGGTCTATGCCGTCATCAAAGCCACTAGCGTGATGATTGCCGTCGATTAAAGCCAGTGAAGGGAAGCTATATCCTCCTTATCGCCCTTTCTGAAGAGCAAACCATCACCATAGGCAGTCTAAAAGCTGTCCATTTCTCCGGTGGTTATTATGCCTATGTCGGTTCAGCCATGGGCGGAATTGAATCCCGATTAAGCCACCACCTTAAGGGAAACAAAAAGCCTCACTGGCACATTGACTATTTCTTAGAGAAGGCTTCCATCAATGGAATAATCATCTGCCAGAGCCAAAGCAGAGTGGAATGCACTATTGCTCAGGCTTTAAGCCACCAATTTGACTGTGTCACTGGCTTTGGCTCCAGCGATTGCAAATGTAAAAGCCATCTATTCTTTTCCCCCAACGAGGAGCAAGCGAAATCAACCATAATGACGCTACTCAAATCGCTGGGTATGCAACCCCGGCTAATACCATTTGATGACGCCATTCTTCTTTCTGCCATACCCTCAACTCTGCTATAATATACTCATGAAAAAGCCGCTGCTGGTGCTGTTTGACGGCAACGCCCTGATTCACCGCGCCTTCCACGCCCTGCCTCCGCTCACGGTGCGCCAGACCGGCGAGACCGTCGGCGCCGTTTACGGCTTCGCCCTGATGCTGCTCAAAGTCATCAACGAAATAAAGCCCAGCCACTGTGCCATCGCCTTCGACATGAAGGGGCCCACCTTCCGGCATGAGCTCTTCGACCAGTACAAGGCCAACCGACCCAAGGCCCCGGAAGAACTGGTGGGGCAGCTGGGGCGGGTAAAGCAGCTGGTGGAAGCCTTTAATATACCCATCTTTGAGCTCCAGGGCTATGAAGCCGACGACATCCTGGGGGCGTTGAGCCTGCAGGCCAGCCAGAAAGACATAGATACCGTCATCGTTACCGGCGACGCCGACGCTATGCAACTGGTCACGCCGAGGGTGAAAGTGCTCTACCCCAAGCCCAAGGGGGGGTTCAGCAACACCGTGCTCTACGACGGGGCGGCGGTGGCCGAGAAGTACGGGGTAAAGCCGGAGCAGATTACCGACCTGAAAGGCCTGGTGGGCGACCCGTCGGATAATATCCCCGGTGTGGCCGGCATCGGCGCCAAGACGGCGGCAAAGCTCATCGAGCAGTTCGGCTCTGTAGAGGAAATCTACCAGCGTATAGATGAGGCTCAAAGATAACGAGGCCATCGCCCGCCAGAGCAAGGAGCTGGCCACTATCGTTACCCAGATGCCGGTGGAGCTGAAACCCGACGACTGCCGGGTTAGCCAGTACGACCGCAATAAAGTGACCGAGCTCTTCCGCGAGCTTGAGTTCGCCAGCCTGCTGCCCAAGCTGCCCCAGATGGAGACAGAGACCGGGGTAGCCGCCAGCCTTGAAGTAAAGCCGCCGGAGGGCGACTACAAAATAGTGAGTAACACCAAAGACCTGGACAGGCTGGTAAAACGCCTTTCAGCGGCTAAAACCTTCGCCTTTGATACCGAGACCACCGGCCTGAACCCGATGACCGCCGGGCTGGTGGGGCTATCCTTTTCGCCGGCGGCGGGGGAAGCCTATTACGTCCCGGTGGGGCACGTGGGGCTGGACCCGATAGGGCAGCTGCCCCTGGAAGAGATTATAGCTAAAATCAAGCCACTCCTGGAAGACAAGAAACTGGCCAAGCTGGCCCACAACGGCAAGTACGATATGACGGTGCTGGCCCAATACGACCTAGCCGTGCAGAATTTGAGCTTTGATAGTATGATAGCCGCCTACCTGCTGGGGGAAAAATCGATGGGCTTGAAAAACCTGGCCTTCGCCCGGCTGGCCGTCGAGATGACGCCCATCAGTGAACTTATCGGCAAGGGGGCCAAGCAGATACCCATGTCCCAGGTGGAAATCAGCCGCGCCGCCGACTACGCCAGCGCCGACGCCGACATGACCTTGAGGCTGGCCGAGATATTCGAACCGGAGCTAAAACAGCAGGGGCTCTGGCAGTTATTCGCCGAGGTCGAGATGCCGCTGACGCCGGTGCTGATGAGCATGGAAAGAAACGGCGTCGCCCTGGATTCCGATTTACTAAAGCAAATGTCTAAACGCCTGGGCGAGCAGCTGTTAAAGCTGGAAAAAGACATATATGATAATGTCGGCCACCAGTTCAATATAAACTCGCCGCAGCAGCTGAGCAACGTCCTCTTTGAGGAACTGGGGCTGCCCACCGCCCGCAAGACCAAGGGCGGCTACTCCACCGGCGCCTCCATACTGGAAGAGCTGCGCGGCGTCCACCCCGTAATCGGCTTTATCCTGGACTACCGCCAGCTGAGCAAGATAAAGTCAACCTACATAGATGCCATGCCCAGCTTAATCAACCCCAGGACGGGGCGGGTGCACACCAGCTTCAACCAGACGCGCACCGCTACCGGAAGGCTCTCCTCCAGCGAGCCCAACCTGCAAAATATCCCGGTGCGGGGCGAGATGGGCAAAGAGGTCAGGCAGGCCTTCATCGCCGCCGAGGGTTCATATCTGCTATCGGCTGACTATTCACAGATTGACCTGCGCGCCCTGGCTCATCTATCGCAGGACAAGAGCCTGCTCGATGCCTTCCGCCACGACGAGGATATCCACAGCGCCACCGCCGCCCAGGTCTTCGGCGTTGACCCCGGAAAGGTAACCCCGGAGATGCGGCGGACGGCCAAAACGGTCAACTTCGGCGTTATCTACGGCATGAGCGACTACGGCCTGGAGCAGGCCACCGGCCTGTCACGGGAGGAAGCTGCCGCCTTCATCAACGCCTACTTCGAGAAATACCCCGGCGTCAAGCAGTACCTTGAATCGACCAAAGAAAAGGCCAGAAAAGAGGGCTACGTTCAGACCATCCTGGGCCGAAAGCGCGCCATCCCCGAAATAAATCATTCCAACCGCCAGCTGAGGGAAGCCGCCGAGAGAATGGCCATCAACATGCCGGTGCAGGGCACCTCGGCCGATATTATCAAGGTGGCCATGATAAACCTCGACGGCGAGATGGCCAAACGCCAGCTCAAAAGCAAGATGCTGCTCCAGGTGCACGACGAGCTTATCTTCGAGGTGCCCAGGGCCGAGCAGAAAGAGATGGGAAAGCTGGCTGCCGAGCTGATGTCGGCCGCCATAGAACTCAGCGTGCCCCTGAAGGTGGACGTCAAGGCCGGCCCCAACTGGGGGGAGATGGAGCCTTAAGGGGAATTTAATCAAAAGGGGTATTGCCCGGTTTTTAGAGAGTGTTTTATTTCCCACCATCCCACCCTACAGAAGTGATACTTCTATCAATTTCTCTTCTGGGGGTGGGGCAAAAAGGGCTTTAGCCCTTCCATAAGGGCGGCGGGCGGGAATAGATATAAAACGGGGTGGGGTAAAGAGTAGATGCCGGAACTGCCTGAAGTAGAAACCATAAAGAACGAACTGGCCCCCCATATTATCGGCCATACCATAACCGGTATTACCCTCTTCGACGAGAGGGTAGTGCGCCAGCCCCCGGTTGAAGAATTCGGCTCCCGCCTCATCGGGGAAACGATAACCGAAATAGGGAGGCGGGGGAAATACCTGTTTTTCAGCCTGACCGGCGGCCAGACGCTGGTAATTCACCTAAAGATGACCGGCTCGCTATGGCTAACGCCGCCGGATAGGTTTACCCGGGCGGTAATTCACCTGGACGGCGATAAAAAAATCTACTTCCGCGACCCGCGCAAGTTCGGGGTGATGTGGCTGGTGGCCGACAAAAACAGCGTCGCCGATAAGCTGGGGCCCGAACCGCTGGAAGACGGCTTTACCGCCAGAACCCTGGCTAAAGCTTTAGCCAGGCGCACGGCGCCGATAAAAGCCCTGCTCTTCGACCAGAGCCTGATTGCCGGCATCGGCAATATGTACGCCGACGAAGCCCTCTTCCTGGCTAAAATCCACCCGATGAGAGCCGGCGGAAGCCTGTCTAAAAAAGAAATTGAGCGCCTCCACAGCGCTATTAAGCAGGTTTTAACCGCCGCTATCAACGATAAGGGAGCCAGTGTCGATACCTACTTCCGCCCCGACGGACAGATAGGCACCGCCCACTTCCAGTTCCGGGTGGCCCACCGGCGGGGAGAGTCCTGCCCCACCTGCGGCACGCCCTTACAGCGTATCCCGGTACGGAACCGGGGCAGCTACTTCTGCCCCATATGCCAGACGCTCTAAGCGGGGCAGGTTGTCCCGCTTTTAGCGTTGGTTTTGCTTCCCACCCTCCCACCCTCATAGGCTGCGCCTCTAAAACTCTCATAAAAATTGGGGTGGGGTCTGGAGAGTCTAAGAGGAGCGAAGCCCCTTTTGGGCGGGCGGGTATGGGAAATAAAACACTGGTTAAAATGGGGGGCAAAGAAATTGTAGAGGGAAATGCCAGTCAGCGAATTATCTTGCCGCCGACAAAGCCGACAACAGCCGTGGTCAGGGCTAATCCGGCTCCATAAAAGAAGACGCCATCAAAGCTGGCGTGGATATAGACCAGCCCGAAAATCAGCGGCCCCAGGGTCTGCCCCAACCGCAACATTGTCGTGTTTATCGACATCACAGCCGCCCGGTATTCCAGGGGCGCCACTCCAGCGATGTAAGTCATTAAGCTAGGAAGCAATACCCCCATGGCCAGTCCCACGATTAAGGTGGATATCAGCATTAGCTCCACTCGCGGTAAAAAGGGGAGCAGGGCCAGGGATACCGCCTGAAGGACGAAACCGAGCTTAATCAGGTCCGGCACCGATATCAGCCTGACTATTCTCCCCATCTGTGAAGAAACCAGCGCCGAAGTAACTGCCGTAGTGGAAAGAATAACGCCGATAATAAAGGATGAGGACTCAAAAGAATCCGCCAGGTAAAGGCTCAAGTAGGTCTGATAAGGACCGTACACAATTATGAAGATAATCACGCCGGCTATAAAGGCGCTGGCAACTTTGATGTTCTTAAGATAGCCCCAGGCGCTGCCCAGATATTGCCACAGGCTTTCACTGCTCCTGGGTTCGGGGTTGTTTAACCCGAAAAGGACAATAAGGCCAACGGGTATGGCAACCAACGGCAGGAGAAAGGGGTAGTTCCAGGCAAGCGTCGCCAGAGCCCCACCAAGCAGGGGATAGGCGGCAACCCCTACATTCAGCACACTGGCATTAAGCCCTATCGCCGCCGCTCTCCGACCTCCGCGAAACAGGTCGCCGAGAATGGTCAGGTTAAGGGTGGATAAAGAAGCGGCGCCAACTCCCTGCAGCACCCTGAGAGCGACGAGGGTATCAAATTCGGTTGCCAGAGCGCAGGCGCCACCAGCCAGTCCGAAGAGGAAAAGGGATGGCACCAGTAGCCGCTTTCTGCCTACTCTGTCAGCCAGGACGCCGATAAACGGGGTCAGAACCACGCCGGGGATGGTGAAGGCGACTATCAGCATCCCCACCTCTGTCTTGGATATGTTTAAGGCTTCAATAATTCGGGGAAAGGCGGGGGAAATGCTGGATACCCCCATCACCGCCATCAGGGTTACACCCTGTACTATCCGAAAGTTTCTATCCTTGAATAAATTCTCTTGGGGCAATATCGTATCCTATCTAGAAAAGGCGACTATAGATGAGGCTCTATCTACCGACTTTAACCGATATAAGCCCTGCCCGTCAAATTATGCCCTGCTTCTTGAGCTTATCCATTTCACCCTTGCTCAGCCCCAAAAGCTTGCCGTAAACATAGTTATTATCCTGGCCGGGGAGCGGGGCGGGGCGGCTATAGCCGGGCGGGGTATCCGAGAGCCTCACCGGGGAGGCGTCAGATACCGTCCTGCCCATCTGGGGGTGGTCAAGCTCGACAAAGAAACCGCGCTCTTTAAGCTGGGGGTCTTGAGCCAGGTCGCGGGCAGACTGCACCACGCCGACGGCTATCCCACTCTTCTGGAGCAAAGTCATCGCCTCTTCGGCGGTGCGCTTCTTCGTCCAGTCTTCTATCAGCTTATCCAGATCCTTTTTGTTCTTGAGGCGGCTGGCTAAAGTGGCGAACCCCTGAGCATCAGCCCAGGGCGGGCTGCCCAGAGCCTTTTTGAAGTCCCGCCATTCCTCATCGGTAGAGACGGCTATAGCACACCAGCGGTCTTCGCCTTTACAGCGATATACGCCCTGAAACGCCGTCTCCCTTGCGGGGGTAAAGGCATCGCCCAGCAAACTGGCCATCGCCTCCACCTGGGAGATATCAATATACTGCCCCTGACCCGTCTTCCGGCGGTATTCCAGAGCGCCCAGCAGGGCTAAACAGGCGAACAGGGCGCCGACATGGTCGGCGTGGGCGGTGCCCGGACCCAGCGGCGGCCCGCCCGGGTAAGACGTAAGATGAGTTAGCCCGGAAAGAGCCTGGATGGTGGTGCCAAAGCCGGCGTAGTCCCGGTGGGGGCCGGTACTGCCCATCGTCGACAGGCTGAGCATGATGATGTCGGGCTTTAATTTTTCAAGATTTTCGTAGTCAAGGCCCCAGTTAGCCATAACGCGGGGGGTAAAGTTCTCCACCACGGCGTCACTGGCAAGCGCCAGCTTTTTGGCCAGAGCTATCCCATCGGGTTTACTCATGTCCAGGGTAATGCCCAGCTTATTGCGGTTCCAGGTGTTATAGTAGCCGCGGGCGAAGTCGTCCTCCTCCCGGGGGAGGAGGGGCTGGACCTTAATCACCTCGGCGCCGAAATCAGCCAGCAACCGGGTGGCATAGGGGCCGGCCAGCACCCAGGTGAAGTCCAGGATGCGGATGCTTTTTAAGACTGGATTAGTCATTGCTCCCTAACATATGCTATAATCGACCCCGTGTCTGCTAAACTAAACAAAAAGGAACCCAAAGTGGCCGAAAAACCCCTGACCGACCTCAAGACATTCATCGAGAATATCAACAGGAAAGACAAGCTCAACGGCAAAAAGATTCGCTTTGCCTTTACCAAGCGCAAACGGTAACAGTCAGCGCTAATTCTCACCGCCTAACATCCTCCCTTTCCGGAAACGGAGCACCATCGCCGGAGAAGTCCGGCCGATAGCTCTTTGAGGCCTCCATTGCCTGCAGCCAGCCGTTCTCTATCCCCAGCTCCTCTACCAGCTTGCCAACTTCATCATATTCCTCCGGTGTGATTGTCCTCGACAGCAGGGGGAGGCGGGGGGCCAGGTGCGCCGGAAAGTACTGCGACATCAGGCTCACCGTAACCTGAGGGGAAACCTCCCCGACCAGCCAGCCAAGCGAGTCTCGGCTGCCGGCGATGCCGTTGGGCAGTATCAGGTGGCGTACAATCAACCCCTTCCGGGCGATATTTTCCCCGTCCACTACCAGGTTGCCCACCTGCCGGTACATCTCCCTGATAGCGGCCCGGGCCCGCTCCACATAATCCGGGGCTTTGGAAAACCTCTTGCCCCATTTATTAGAGGCGTATCTTAAATCCGCCAAGTAAATGCTTATAATGCCGTCAAGCTCCCGCAGGGTGGCCACGGAATCATAGCTGCTGGTATTGTAGACCAGCGGCAGCCGGAGCCCCCTGGGTACCGCCTCCAGCACGGCGCGGACGAGCTGGGGGACGAAGTGGGAGGGGGAGACAAAATTGATATTGTGGCAGCCGAGCTCGTCCTGAAGAAAGAGCATATTCTCCACCAGAACACGAGACCCAACCTCATAGCGCTTCTGGGCTTCATAGTCCTGGCTTATCTGGTGGTTCTGGCAGTAGACGCAGCGCATATTGCAGTTGCCCAGGAATATTGTACCCGAACCCCTCCTCCCGGAAAGCACCGGCTCCTCGCCGTGGTGAGCGCCAACCGAAGCCACAATAGGGAGAAGGCCTGAGTGGCAAAACCCCCGTTCTTCCGCTAGGCGGTTGACCCCGCATTCACGCGGACAGATATCGCAGGCGCTCAGCCGCGCCTCAAGCGCCTCCGCCCGGCACTCCAGCTCCCCGGAACGGTAGAGGGCAATATAGCCCGGCTCAATACCCTTCATGATTAAACAGCTCCGCTCCCCAAACGAAAGGGCGTCCCGGGGAGTTTGTATTTCTTGCCCTGGTGCTCCACCTCCACCCAGAAGCCTCTATCCTTTAGCTGGGAGCTGGCTAAAAGCCCCGGTATTGAGGCTACCTCCGCCCAGGGGAAGCGCATCGCCTGCCCCTTTTCAACCAGTTCGGCGGCGGGGTGGCTTTTAGTCCAGCGCTCCAGGACCTCAATGACATGGTCAAGGTGCTCAAGGCGGTAATCTCTGTCCCGCCATTTTGAATCGGATAAGTCTTCGGCCATGCCCTCGGAGGCAAGCCACTCCACCAGCGTTTCCCACTGGTGAAAGAGTGAAAGCAGTATATAGCCGTCTTTGGCCGGAAAGACGCGGAAGGCGTTGTTCCAGTGAAGGCTGCCCCGCCGCTTGGCCACCTCCCCCTGATAGAAATAGCGCACCAGGACGTGGTCCAGGGCGGAGGTAACGCACTCCTGCAGAGAGATATCAATATGCTGGCCTCTGCCCGAACTGTGGCGGTGATAAAGCGCCAGCATCACGCCGATGGCGGCAAAGAGAGAAGCCAGATAGTAGCTCTGGCTGCCGAAAGCTCTGAGCGGGGGCAAATCAGCCTCACCACAAACATAAAGCTGGCCGCCCATGGCGCCGGCGACAATATCACAGGACTTATAGCCACTGTAGGGGCCGCTCTGCCCGAAGGGGGTTATAGAAGCCACAATCAGGCGGGGGTTAAGCTTGCTGAGACTGGAATAGCCGAGGCCGAGAGCCTCCAGATAGCCGGGAGGATAGCTTTCCACCAGAATATCGGCGGTCTTAAGCAAACGCTTAAAGACCTTCTGTCCCTGCTTAAGCCCTATATCCAGGGTCACCGAGCGCTTGCCCAGGTCTTCCCAGTGGAAGTCAGCGTTTTCCCCCGGCTTCCCTATGCGGATAACCTCCGCACCCATATCGGCCAGACAGCGGGAGCAGAGCCGGCCTTTTTCACCGGTCAAATCAAGGACGCGACAGCCGGAGAGGATGGAACCCTGACCGTTCATAGCATTTTAAGCGCGGCGGCAATCCGCTTTAGACACCTGTCTCTGCCCAGCACCGCCATGGTCTCGAAGAGGGGCGGGGCGGCGACCCGGCCGGTAACGGCCACCCTCAATACTGAGAAGAGCTGGCCGGCCTTCAAGCCAAGCTCGGCGGCCAGCGGGCGGAGCTCACCTTCCAGGGAATCGTGGTCAAAGGATGAGAGGGGGGTGAGCTTATCCTGAGCCGCCTTTAGCGCCTTTAGCGTGGCGGCTTTATCCATGTTCTTACCGATGAGCAGGCCGGCATCATAGTCAAGCTGGTCGACGAAGAAGAAGCGGGTTAGCTCGGCGACCTCCAGCAGGGTCTTGGCCCGCTCCTGGACCAGGGGCAGAATTGCTCTAACGTATTCTTCCTCGGCTATCACCGCCTTGCCGGCGTCCAGGTCCTCCATCAGATAGGGCTGAACGGCAGCGAAGAATTCATCGGGGGTCAGCTTGCGGATATAGACACCGTTCATCCAGTCCAGCTTCTCCCGGTTAAAGATAGCCCCCGTCTTGCCGATGCGCTCCAGAGAGAAATTATCTATCAGCTCTTGGCGGGACATCAGCTCGGTCTTATCGTCCAGCGACCAGCCGATGAGAGAGAGGAAGTTGAACATGGTCTGGGGCAGGTAGCCCATATCCCGGTAGTCCAGGATGGAGACGGCGCCGTGCCGCTTGCTCAGCTTGGCGCGGTCGGGGCCCAAAATCATGGGGTGGTGGACGAATTGGGGCGGTCCCAGCTTCAGCGCCTTATACAAAAGCAGGTGACGGGGCGTGCTGGATATCCACTCCTCGGCGCGGATGACATGGCTGACTTTCATGGCGTGGTCGTCGACGACATTGGCCAGGTGATAGGTCGGGTAGCCGTCCGATTTAAGCAAAACAAAGTCGTCCAGGGTGCTGTTTTCAACGACAACCTTGCCCCATATCACGTCTTCATAGGCGGTCTGCCCCTCCAGCGGGGTCTTAAAGCGCACCACCGGCCTGATGCCCTCGGCTTCTTTCCGGGCGCGCTCCTCTTTAGTTAAATCGCGGCAGAGGCGGTCGTAGCCGGGGGGCTCTTTACGCTTCACCTGCCCGGCGCGCATCTCCTCCAGGCGCTCCGAGGAGCAGTAGCAGTAGTAGGCGTCCCCCTGCTCGATAAGCCTTTCGGCGGCTGTCTTGTAAAGCTCCAGCCGCTCCGACTGATAGTAGGGGCCGTAGTCGCCGCCGACATCGGGGCCCTCGTCCCAGTCAATGCCCAGCCAGCTCAAGCCGTCCATAATTGCCTTCACGGCGCCCTCCACTTTGCGGGCGACATCGGTATCCTCAATGCGCAAAATCAGCTTGCCGCCGGTGTGCCGCGCCAGAAGCCAGTTGAACATGGCCGTGCGTATATTGCCGACATGGGGAAAGCCTGTGGGGCTGGGGGCAAAACGGACTCTAACTGGCTTATTTTTATTCAACAGCAACCTCTTTATATCGTATCGTACTTAGTGTCCCGCTTAACGCTTCCTATCCACCATTAACTGACCGCCATGAGCAACGTTTTCGGGTTCGCTCTCCCAGATTTCGATAGAAACAGCCTCTTTAGACACACCGTACACCTCAGCCACAGAGTCGGTCAGCTTCTCCACCAGTTTCCTCTTTTTATTAACATCGGGTTGTTTAAAGGTATGAACTGAGATATGCGGCATAATACTTCTTCTCCTGCATTTTTATTAAACCCATTTTACCATCTAACTTAGCGACATTCTAGGGTGGGGGGAGAAGGGGAGGTCTAGCCCATTTTGAGAGTGCGTTCTGCTTCCCACCCTCCCACCCTACAGAAGTGATACTTCTATTAATTTCTTTTTGGGGGTGGGGTAAAAAGGAAGTTTAAGAAGGGCGAAGCCCATTTTGGGTGGGAGGGTATGGGAAATAATAGAATTGTTGAAAATGGGGTAGAGTGGGAAGAAAGAGAATAAACTTGACGCCAGTCCAAGCGTTGGGTAATATTGGGGGGCGTGAAAACTATGCCTTATTCCACCATTATTTACACCACTAAAGACCACGTCGCTTCTATAACCCTCAACCGCCCTGGGGCCGGCAACAGCATTAATCTGGAGATGGCTCAGGAGCTGGCCGAGGTCTGCCGCCTGGTAAACCAGGACGAGGCGGTTTACGTCGTTATTCTTGGCGGGGCCGGGGATAAAGACTTCTGCAAGGGTAGCCAGCCGGAGAAATCGGGCGCGGTCTATAAAGTTGCTGCTGCCATCGCCGCTATCGAAAAGCCGGTTGTCGCCGCCATAAACGGGGATGCCCTGGGGCCGGGGCTGGAGCTGGCCTTGAGCTGTGATATCAGGTTGGCCTCGGATAGGGCCAAATTCGGCTTTCCCGGGGTGGCTAAGGGGTTTATCCCTACTGAGGGGGGCACCCAGCGGCTGCCGCGCATCGTGGGGCGGGGTAAGGCTCTGGAGATGATTCTTACCGCCGGGACTATCACCGCTGGAGAAGCCCTTGAAATCGGGCTGGTGAGCAGGATAGCGCCCCGGAAAGAGCTTATTACCGAAGCCGATGCCTTGGCCGAAACTATAGCCGCCAAGGGGCCGATTGCCCTCAGGTTTATCAAGGAGGCGGTAAATAAGGGGCTGGATTTAACCCTGGAGCAGGGGCTGCGCCTTGAAGCCGACCTCTACTTCCTGCTCCATACCACCGAAGACAGGACAGAGGGCATCACCTCTTTCTTGGGGAAAAGAAAGCCAAAGTTCAAGGGAAAATAAGAGGGCGTATTACTTCCCACCCTCCCGCCCTACAGAAGTGATACTTCTATAAGTTTCTTCTTGGGGGTGGGAAAGACTAAGCTCCCCTACGTTGGGGGTGGGGATAAAAGGGCTTTAGCCCTTCCTATAAGGGCGGTGGGTGGGAAAAGATATAAAACGGGGTGGGGAAACCACTAAACTTAAAGAAAATGAGCGATTTTGAAACGATAATCTACCAGAAGCAGGATAGCATCGCCTATATAACCCTTAACCGCCCTCAGGCCTTAAACGCCTATAACATAAGGATGAGGGACGAGCTCTACCAGGTGCTGGGGGCCATCAGGGACGATGCCGATGTCAGGGTGGCCGTATTTCAGGGTGCCGGGGAAAAAGCCTTCTGCGCCGGCGCCGACCTGACCGAGTTTCTCACTGCCCCCTCCCCCCTCATCGCCCGGCAGGTACGCTGGGAGAGGGATATCTGGGGGCTTTTCCTGAGCCTGCCCCAGCCGCTCATCGCCGCCCTTCACGGCTTTGTGCTGGGTTCGGGGATAGAGATAGCCCTCTGCTGTGATATCAGGCTGGCCTCCGAAGATATCCAGTTCGGCCTGCCCGAACCGCAGCTGGGTATTATCCCGGCCGCCGGCGGCAGCCAGACCCTGCCCAGGGTTATCGGCGGGGATAAAGCCCTGGAGATACTGCTCTCCGGCCGCTGGATTAAAGCTGAGGAGGCCAGGCGTTTAAAGCTGGTCAACCGGGTGGTGCCCCGTGAAAAGCTTTTTAATGAAGCTGAAAGGCTGGCCCAAAAAATTGCCGGCTTCGACCCCGTGGCTGTAGCTTCTGCCAAGCAGGCCATCACCAGGGGGCTTGACTTGAGCCTTGAACAGGGGTTGGAGCTTGAGGTCAGGCTGGCCGGAGCTATCACCCGTTGAAACCGGGAGGCGTTTTGGAAGAAGCCAAGCTGGATGCCCTGGCGGAAAAGGTAGCCGATTTGATTGTTAGTGCCAGGAAGCTGGTGGTCTTTAGCGGCGCCGGCATCAGCACTGAATCGGGGATTCCCGATTTCCGCAGCCCCGGCGGCATCTGGGAACGCTTTGACCCCGACGACTTTACCTACCAGAAGTTCGTTTCCGACCCCGAAGCCAGGCGAAAGCAGTGGCAGCTGCTGGGAGAAGGACACCTGACCACCGAGGCTCAGCCTAATCTGGCCCACTACGCTATCGCCGAGCTGGACGAAATGGGCCGGCTGGACTGTGTCATCACCCAGAACGTGGATAACCTTCACCAGAAAGCGGGGGTGCCCGCCGAAAAAGTATTTGAGCTCCACGGTAATATGCAGCGGGCGGTATGCCTGAACTGCGGCCGGCTCTATTCCTTTGAGCAGATTAAGCTCCGGCTGGACGGGGGTGAGGAAATACCGGACTGCGAGGCCTGTCACGGTATGTTAAAGCCTAACGCCGTCCTTTTCGGCGAGCAGCTGCCCTATGAAGTGCTCACCGAGGCCGGCAACCGCTCGTCGGGCTGCGACCTGTTTATCGTGGTCGGCTCGACCCTGGTCGTCTATCCCGCCGCCTATATGCCTATCTACGCCGTCCAGGCCGGGGCCAGGCTGGTTATCGTCAACCTCAGCTCCACCCCTATGGACGGAGAGGCGGACGTCCTGATTAATGCTAAAGCCGGGGAGGCCATGTCCCGGATAGTCAATAAGGTAAGAGAGAAAACCAGCTGATTTATGGAGGTTAACAATGATTATAACCGAGTTTCTCGACCTGTCGGCCATGCTGGTTCCGGAGAGAACCGCCATCGCCTTTGAGGGTAAGCGCTACAGCTATGCCCAGCTCAAGGAGAGGGTAAGCCGCCTGGCCGATTCGCTGAATAGAGCCGGCCTGGAAAAGGGAGACCGCGCCGCCATCCTTGAGGTCAACTGCAACCAGTATGTGGAGGCCTGCTTCGGTGTGGTGAAGGCGGGGGGTATCTTCGTGCCCCTGAACTTCCGCATCAGGGAGGACGAGCTGGTCTACCTGGTCAATAAAGCCGAGCCTAAAGTTCTTTTTATTGGCAGCCGCTATGTAGATATGGTCAACAGCATCCGTTCCCAGCTGCCTTCGGTGGAGCAGTTTATTGTCATCGGGGGCAAGGCTGAGGGGATGACCAGCTATGATGAGCTTATCGCCTCCGGTTCGCCGGAGGACAAGAGCTTTGCCGAGTTGGGGGATGAGGATATCGCCGTGCTTATCTTTACCGCCGGCACCACCGGCTTTCCCAAGGGAGTCCCACAGGACCACAACGCCTACAGCTCCTACGTGCTGAGCAATGTCGACCCCCCCGATATGGAAGCGCCCCCGGAAACCAATGTCCTGGTCATGCCCCTATATCACGTGGCCGGGATGCAGGCGCTGATGGCTGGTATTTACGGCGGCAGGACTATCGCTTTAATGAGGCAGTTCGACGAGAAGGAGTGGTTCGAGACGGTGCAAAGGGAGAAAGCCAACCGGGTGATGGTGGTGCCGACTATGCTCAAGCGCATAGTGGAGTACCCCGACTTTGCTAAATACGACCTTTCCAGCGTGCGGGTGATAACCTACGGCGCCGCCGCCTGCCCCTATGAGGTATTAAAGAAAACTATTGAGCGCTTTCCGGGGCGGGCGCTGATAAATGCCTTCGGCGGCACCGAGACCTCTTCCACTATTGCTGCTCTTCGGGCCGCAGACCAGATAATCACCGGCAAGGAGACCGAGGCGGAGAGGGAGAAGAAGTTAAAGCGGCTGGCGACTTCTATCGGCCTGCCCATGGAAGATGTGGAAATCCAGGTGCGGGACGAAAAAGGGAAAGAGCTGCCCGCCGGCAAGTTGGGCGAAATCGTGGTGAAGGGGCCGAGGATAATGAAGGGCTACTGGAAGGACGAGGAGAGAACGGAGAAGGCCTTTACCGCCGACGGCTGGTACCGCACCGGCGACGTGGGCTATAAGGACGAGGAGGGCTATATCTATCTTGCCGGAAGAGGTGACGATGTCATCGTCCGGGGCGGGGAGAACATCGGCCCCGACGAGGTGGAGAGCGTCCTTTCCACTCACCCCAAAATCGAGGAGGTGGCGGTGATTGGGGTTAAGGATGAGGAGTGGGGCCAGCAGGTGAGGGCGATAGTCAGGCTCAAAAAAGGGGAAACCGCCAGCGAACAGGAAATAATTGATTTTTGCCGTCCCCATTTGGCCGGCTTCAAACGGCCTACCTCGGTAGTTCTGGTTACCGAAGAGTTACCCAAGACCTCCACCGGCAAAACCCTGCGGCGTAAGCTCCGAGAGAAATACGGGAAGGCTTAAACGTTATTCTTCTATCAGGGCGGCCAGCAGCTCGGCGACATCCTTCACCTTGAGCTGTTCCTCGGCGGCTTTGGCCTTGATGCCGTCCTCAAACATCTGCAGGCAGAGCGGGCAGGCGGTAATTACGGTTTGAGCTCCTGTCTCCATGGCCTGCTCGGTGCGCATCTCGTTGATGCGGTTGCCCTCCTGCTCCTCCAGCCACATATGTCCGCCGCCGCCCCCGCAGCAGAACGCCCGCCGCTTGTTCCTCTCCATCTCCTTAAGGCTGATATCGGGGACGGCTTTTATAATCTGCCGCGGCTGATTGTAGATATTGTTGTATCTGCCCAGGTAGCAGGCGTCGTGGTAGGTGACCACCTCGTTTAAGCCCTTCTTAACCTTAAGCTTGCCCTCTTTGATTAGCTGGGCGATAAGCTCGGTGTGGTGGATAACCTCGTAGTTGCCGCCGAACTGCGGGTACTCGTTCTTGAGGATGTTATAGCCGTGGGGGCAGGCGGTAACGATGCGCTTAACCCCGTATTTCTTTAGTGTTTCAATGTTTTTCTCCGCCTGCATCTGGAACAGGTATTCGTTGCCCAGGCGGCGGGCCGGCTCTCCGCAGCAGCTCTCTTCCGTGCCTAGGATGCCGAAGTTGACCCCGGCGCTTTTAAGCAGCTTGGCCACTGCCTGAGCTACTTTGGTGCTTCTTTCCTCCAGTGCCTCGGTGCAGCCCACCCAGAATAGGAAATCTACGTCCTGGTCGTCGGCCAGCACCTTGATGTCAAGCCCCTCCACCCAGTCCGTCCGCGATAGTGTGGTTCCCCGCCAGGGGTGGCCTCTGTCTTCGATGCTGCGCAGCGCCCCCTCGGCCGTTTCCGGTATGGACGACTGCTCCATCACCAGGTTCCGCCTCAGGTCTACTATCTTGTCAATGTGGTCTACCCACACCGGGCAGACCTCGTCACAGGCGCCGCAGGTGGTGCACGCCCAGATTTCATCCAGCAGTATGACATTTTCCGCCAGGGGGACATTGGGGTTGGCCGGGGCTGGTTCCCCTTTGGCTTTGGCTGCCACCAGTTCGGGGCCTACCTTGAGGAGATGATTCTTCAGGTCCTGTATCACCTTCTTGGGGTTGAGCTTTTTGCCGCTTTCGTAAGCCGGGCAAAGCTCCTGACAGTTGCCGCAGACCACGCAGGCGTACAGGTCCAGGTTCTGTTTCCAGGTAAGCTGGTCAATGGTGGTGACGCCGAAGGATTCCGCCTCCTCTAGGTTAATGGGCTTGAGGACAGTGCGGGGCTGGTTGCGCAGGATGCCGTTGAATATGGAGGCGATGACGTGCAGGTAGCGGGTGTAGGGGATAATGGCCAGGACGAAGACCACGGTAAGCCAGTGCGCCCAGAGGAAGCCGAGGTACCAGCCCTCGGTGCCGGCACCGGCGGTGAACAGGTTGCTGACCCAGGCGCTTACCGGGGGCAGAAGGGTATGCCCCAGCCCCGCCGGTGCGTGTCCCAGCGTAATCTTGGCACCTATTTCAAATACGTACGTTACCGGGTGGGTGAGCACGGACAGGAGGATAATCATGGCCTCGGTGGTCTGTTCCCCTTTGAGCCGGTCGGGCCTGATGATATAGCGCCGGATAATACCCCAGGCGGCGCCTACGAAAATAAATACCGCAAAGAAGTCCATTACCCAGACCGAATAGAAATAGAACTGGGTCTCTTCCAGGGCCATCAGGCCCAGACCCTCCGTCAGGATGATGAAGAAGAAATAGAAAATGACGGAGACAAAGAAACCCCACACCATCAGGGCGTGCCCCAGCGGCGCCCAGTCCTTTATCCGGAAGTTCTTGAGCTGGCAGAGCTGGCTGAAGACATAGACCAGCGTATCCCACGTCTGTCTGAGCAAACTTTTCTTGCCGGTTTCCTTCTGCCCCAGGAACATGTACTGCCAGAGCTGCCGGAGGCGATAGGCGAACAGCCCCAGGGTGATTAGTAACACTCCCCAGAACAGTATGTAAAATAGGGGTGTTCCTGGCATAAAGCTATCCACTGACATAGTATCTCCTATCTAGGTCCGGTGAGGACACTGAGATTTTAGCGCAGCCGGGTGACGGCGATAAAGATACCCAGCCCCAACGCTATTATATGATAAATTATACTAAATATTCCAATAGGGAGCGCGCCGAAGAAAAAGGTGACGGCGTAGCTTACGGCGACGGCTATACCGCCGATTACGGCCAGTCCCGTGCCCCGCTTGCGGTTGACCGCCAGGCTGGTCACTTCCCCGATAGCGTAGCCCGCCCCTGCCGCTATCAGCAGGCTAAAGAAGAACACCGGCAACAGCCATGCGATTAATCCCCAGACGGCCCCGCAGGCAAAGGCCATGCCCAGCGCCGTCCCGGCGGCTATCAGATAATATCTGGTGGAAACGCTGAAGGTGGGCAGCTTGTCCAGCCCGGCGCAGTCGCGGCAGCGGGCGCCCACCGGTGTCTGCACCATGCATTTGGGGCATATCGGCTTATCGCACTTGCCGCACCTTAAATTGGTTTCGACATCAGGATGATAGGCGCACTTCATTAAGGGCTATTCCTCCCCCTTTTTCCCGCGCTGGGCCGGTTTGCGGTATATCCAGGCCTCTTTGTCCCTTATATCCCGGTCGAAAATAAGCCGGTTGATTAATAGCTCTCCGACCGGCACCGAGGCGGTAAGTGAGGATTTAGGCGCCGTCAGCCGCCGGATAACCATTACTAAAAACATGGCTAAAAAGCCCCAAATAAGCGCCGGCGGCTCGCCGGCTGTCAAGCTGACCAGGGGCATGGCGGCGATGCCCACGGCGGTGCCTACGGGCAGGTTGTGGACGATGAAGATAAAGATGCCGGCGATGGCCAGAAAGATAATCAGCGACCAGGGCACCAGCGGGCCGTTGGCCAGGGGCAGGATAAAAGCTATGCCTAGTGTGGTTAACAATCCTCTGCCGCCGTTGAAGCGTAGAAATACCGGCCAGTTATGGCCGATAATAGCGGCCAGGCCTACCGCTACCTGCTGGGCGATGCTCAGGCCGGCGGCTTGAGCCGCCCATAAGGCCAGCATCCCCTTGCCCAGGTCAAAGATGATGACCACAGTGGCCAGCAGCTTGCCCGATGACCTTAGCAGGTTGGAGGCGCCGACATTGCCGCTGCCGTATTGCCTGACGTCTATCCCCCGCCGCCAGCGCCCGACGATGTAGGCGGTGGGTATTGAGCCTACCAGGTAGGCGCTCACCAGCAGCAGGATAAAGGCAGTCGCCATAAGCTCCCCTTAAAAATTTAGCTCCGGGTTTATCTTTTTGGCTTTAGCGATGAGTTTTTCCACTGATTCCAGCGGCAAATCGCTGCCGCCGATGACCGTTTCACTGGAGTCTATGCCGTGGAAATCACTGCCGCCGGTGGCAATAAGATTATATTTTTGAGCCAGATTCGCCAGGAGGCTGACCTCATCTTTGGTATAGTTATCATAATAGGTTTCTATGCCGGCCAGTCCGGCTGCCTTTAATTCTTCAGTCAGTACCTCCGGGTCACCGGCGGTGAAGGGGTGAGCCAGCACCGCCAGCCCCCGGGCCTTGATGATCAGCGCCACCGCCTCGGCGGGGGTTAGCTTTTCCCGCTCCACATAGGCGGGGCCGTCGCGGCCGATATAATCAGAGAAGGCCTGTTTGAAAGAGCCTATATAGCCCTTCTCCAGCATGGCCCGGGCGATGTGGGGGCGCCCCATGACGCTTGAGCCGGCTATCTGCTCGATGCGCTGCCAGTCCAGGTGGACGCCTAGTTTATCCAGTTTGGCCACCATGCCCCGTGCCCGCCCAAGGCGCGAGTTGCGAAAACCTTCCAGCTTCACCCTCAGTTCCCGGTCGGTATAGTCTATAAAATAGCCGAGGACGTGAACCTCGCCCTCCGGGATATCGGTGCTGATTTCGACGCCGGGTATCAGCTTTAGCCCGGGGAAGCTCTGCACCGCCGCTTTAGCCGGGGCAATGCCGTTGACGGTATCATGGTCAGTAAGGGACATGAATTTTAAGCCCCGTCTGGCCGCCTCCTGTACCACCTCGGCCGGGGTGAGCCGGCCATCGGAGGCGGTGGAGTGGATGTGGAGGTCGGCCTGGCCCACCGCTACTCTATCTCCTGGCAGATTCGCTCTATGCTCAACGCCTTGCCGGTGTCATCATCCACCCTGACCAGTATGCCGTTCAGGGCGGTTTTGCCCCTGCCCACCGACAGGCGGTGGGGCATGCTGGTCAGGAAGCGCTGGATGGCCGCTTCGGCATCGTCACCGATGACTGAATCGAGGGGGCCGGTCATGCCTATATCGCTGACATAGGCGGTGCCCTTGGGCAGAATCTGGGCGTCGGTGGTGCCCACGTGGGTGTGGGTGCCGAGTACGGCGCTGACCCGCCCGTCCAGATAACGGCCCATGGCTACCTTTTCCGAGGTGGCTTCGGCGTGGAAGTCGACGATGATGATTTTTGGCTCCAGTGAGGCCAGCAGTGTGTCCATAGCCCGGAATGGGTTATCAAAGTCGCCGATAAAAACCCGGCCGATGATATTTACCACGGCTACCTGGCCGATGACCATATAGCCCCGCCCCGGCACACCGGGGGGGTAGTTTAGCGGGCGCAGGATGGGCATGTCACTATCCAGGTAGGGGTAAATTTCCCGGTGCATCCAGATGTGGTTACCCGAGGTCAGCACGTCGGCACCGGCGTCGAGCATCTCCTTGGCTGTGGCCAGGGTCAGCCCGATGCCGCCGGCGGCGTTTTCGCCGTTGACTATAATCAGGTCTATGCCGTATTGACGGCGGAGACCGGGCAAGAGCTGGTTTAACGCTTTCCTGCCCGGCTTACCGATTACATCACCTATGGCCAGTATCAGCACTTAAATTTCCTATTTAGCATAGTCCACCGCCCTGGTCTCCCTGAGCACGGTGACCTTTATCTG
>Ga0315532_1000913_pt1 | contig 23288 bp, 26 predicted proteins | sample SalMarWE160370MG_FD_203082 | JGI IMG/M metagenome (GOLD analysis project Ga0315532, IMG submission 203082) | Salt marsh sediment microbial communities from the Plum Island Ecosystem LTER, Massachusetts, United States - Salt Marsh Sediment WE1603-70 ...
ATAAGCCCTCCAAGCTGACTTACAACTGGTAATCTTGTATATATTAATCCTTCCAACGACCCAGGCGCCGGGCCAAATGTTGAGAAGATTCCAACGATCACCAGAGTAATCCATGCCACAAGCAAACCATTCTTTTTTAAAAACAGAGTGTCGCGGAGTAACCAGAAGACAATTCCGAAGAGCAAACCACGAATAGGCTGAAACAAAACACCGGCCATGACCAGGGGATCATCCGTTTGCCGCATGTAAGAGCTGATCAATGGATCAGCGAATCTCTCTGAATAATTAAATGCCGTGTAAGCAAGAAGCCCGATAAAGAAGTATGTGACCGTGTGGGCAATAATGGTCCTCCAGGTAATGTTCCAGAATGTTAATTGTACAGTGTTATTCATTTTGAACCTCCTCAAATATATTTCTTTTGCAGAACAGACAGGATCCGGGAAATCATACCTGAATGCCTAACAGGATGAAAGTTTTGCCTGTTTGAATATAAAAAAAATTTATTAGACTCATATAAAAGGTTTTTAAAAAACGATTCGCTTATGTTGAAGAACTTGTCGAAATTTGTTTTTAAGTCATGCACAACGGGAGTATAGTTCTGACAAATATTACTTATAATACGCTGTATATCTATATTATAATTAACTTTTTTCATGCAAATTATTATTGTTATAATTAATTCTCAACCACACAAAACGTCAAATAATGACTATTAAAAAATTACTGATATCATTTATTACATTAGTCTTTGTATCATTTGCATTCAGCGCAGATGCAAATGAATTGCCCAAAACACTTGAATATAAGCTCAATTTAAGAATCGATTATGGTACAAAGAAATTATATGGTAAATGCGAAATAACGATTTCAAATGAGACGAACCAACCAATGGGAACTGTCCCTGTTTTATTGTATCGATTACTTTCGGTCAAAAATGTTGAGAATGAAAATAGTGTACCATTGCCTTTCAACCAGGAAGTTGTCAGCATATCCGACTGGGAAGAAATACAGGTTAATTTTATTGAGATTTCTTTAATTAAAATGCTCTCTCCAGGTGAACAACGTAAAATTGAATTGGAATACGAAGGATATTTATTCGGGTACTCTGCAGAAGGATGGCGTTTTGTTAAAGATCATATTGATAAGAATTTTACAATTATAAGGACAGATGGTTTTGGTTATCCGGTAATTGGCTATCCAAATGAACGGGATATGATGATAATTGTACAAGAACAATACGATTACCTGATAAACATCACTGTACCAAATGAAATGATTGTTGTAACCGCAGGCAAATTAATTGACCGGACAAAAACCGATGATGAAACAACATTTATTTTTCGCAGTAAAAAACCATCCTGGCGTATAGATATCGCGATTTCAGACTATCAAACTTTTGAAAAAGGTGAAAATAAGTTCTATTATTTTGCCCCCGACAGTCTTGGCGCTCAAAAAGTTATGAATGCTTTGAAAGCATCTTATGAATTATACACAAGCTGGTTTGGTCCGCTTGACAGTTTTCAGGGATTTACAATTATTGAAGTCCCTGAAGGATACAGTTAACAGAAAGATGTTACTGCGATAATTTTATCAGCAGAAAACTTTAAGCCGACAATTGACATGCATACCATATACCATGAAATAGCTCATTCATGGAATGTAACAAATCTGGATACTCAACCTTGTCGGTTTGAAAGTGAAGGATTTGCCCAATTCTTACAGTATCTGTTATTAGAGAAATTAGATGACAAGGTAAATGCAGTTTCTGAAGCAGCGTAAAATTATTTAGACAGGGTAAGGAGTACTTTCAATGAGAAAGAGGAATATCAGACTATTCCAATGAAAGATTATGGTGCCCATGATATGACAGATTATTCTTATACATTGGGCATGGTAGTATTTGCAATTTTTTATGATTTGGTTGGCCAGGATCATTTTAATAAGATAATCGGATCATTCTATTCGGCTAACTATTCAGAGGGTGCAACTATGGATGAATTTATTATTCATTGCAAAAAATTTGCTCCACTTGATCTTGAAAGATTTTTTGATGATTGGATTTACACAACAAAAGGAGTAAAGCTTGTTATGGATGGAAAATCATTCAATGAGCTCATAAATATTTATAAAGAAAATTAATCTCTTAAGGTTGTTTAACCAATAAATACACTTGATTAAAACCTCAATATATTTTAAGCAGTTTCATCACCTCGCTCAAGTAGTTTTTCTTATGCAAAATCCTGCAATCAAGTGTAAACTAAACAGAGAGTTACAGAGTTTGCCGACACCTTTTTAAGGTTTTAATCAGAGGTGTCGAAAAGGTGTCCTTTTCCAGAAGTCCTGGCGAATATTTTGAGTACCTGTAAAAAAAGAAACCGCCCAAAATTATTGATTATGAGCGGTTATGAAAAAAATGAGATTATTTCTGGTTGACCCACAGGGGCTCGAACCCCGACTCTTCAGAACCAAAATCTGACGTGTTGCCAATTACACCATGGGTCAGGCTAACCATTAAATGGTGCTGCAAAATTAGTAACTTTTTTAAAATGATAACAGATGCTTTCAGGTCTCACTCAAATTAACCGGAAGATCCGGCCAATCCATTCAGTATTTCTTCATACCTCTTTCTGTTCATCCCTTCAACCTCAACAATAGTAAACGGACAAATGATAAGCGACCGGAGAATAACGCCCAGCTCAGACATATCGTCATCACCACGCTCATAATACCAGGTTACAAAAGCTTTCTCTGCCAGATCTTCCATCTCCGATAATTCTTTCAGAAGTGAGTAGATCCATTTTATGGAACTGGTGTTAATATATTCAAAACCCAGCTCAATCTTTGTCTTGCCGTGATCACTAAGGATATATTTCTTTATCCAGTCAATAACAGGGCGGTAAAATTCTCCGGAATTCTCCGGAATTGATCTACCCATAATGAAGATCTTTCCGGGCTCCAGAACAATCCAGGGTGTCTTTCTTGTCGGATCAGTTTTATATTTTACCGTCTGTACCATCTCTCCTTTTTAAAGACGGATCGGAATCAATGTTATCTCTAATAAATATTAACCGAAGGTATAACTATAGTCCCGTTCCATTGATTATTTAAACCTGGTGTGTAAAATTATTAAAAGAGAGGAATTATCCAAATGTTATTTCATAACATTCTGGTTAAAAAGAGTAGGTTCATTATCTTCCCATAAAGTTGGATGTTCCGTTTCGAACCTCTGGAGAATAGCTTTCATTATTGTTTCCCGCAGAAATTCCGATTTATTCTTAACCCTGTACCGGTGGCAGTATATGCCAAGCGCTCTCAGCTCTCTGTTGTTGAGCATCAGGGAAAGCCGGTTGGTCCTTTTTAACTTTTCATCTTTATATAATGAACGCCTCAAATGCAGTTATTCTGAATTTGACATCTAATTTAACAAAACAGTTTTCCTACTTCCCGGTTTAATTAATTATTTTTTAACACAAAAAAGCAGGTCAGTTCGTAATAAGCTGTCTGTCATTATATTACGCTATTCACAACTTTTAGTTCGCAGCTTTTTCTTCCTACATATGCAGTCTTGGGCTTCGCGCTGTCTACCACCTGTTCATCGCATTCAAATCCGCAAAGGCCTCCTTCAGCCGTGAAATAAAGCTCTCCTCTCCTCTCCTGAGCCATACCCTCGGATCGTAGTATTTCTTGTTGGGCTTATCCTCACCTTCCGGATTGCCGATCTGATCCTGCAGATAAGCATGCTTTTCAGTTGCATACTTGTTCACTCCTTCCCAGAAAGCCCACTGCATGTCGGTATCAATATTCATCTTTATGGCACCATACTCAATTGCCTCTTTGATCAGATGTTTTTCAGAACCTGAACCTCCATGGAATACGAAATTCACAGGATTTGGACCGGTATTGAATTTCTTTTGAATATATTCCTGGGAGTTTTTCAGAATGATCGGTTTTAACTCAACATTACCTGGTTTATAAACACCATGAACGTTACCAAATGAAGCGGCAATAGTAAATTTGTCACTTACCTTCGACAGCTCTTCAAAGGCATAAGCTACATCTTCCGGCTGGGTGTATAACCTGGAACTTGTAATACCTGAATGATCAACTCCATCTTCTTCACCGCCCGTTACCCCCAGTTCAATCTCAAGAGTCATGCCTATTTTGCTCATCCTCTCAAGGTATTTCACACATGTTTCAATATTCTCTTTTAATGGCTCTTCAGAAAGATCTATCATGTGAGAACTGAAGAGAGGCTTACCATTAGTCTCGTAGAACTCCTCACCGGCATCAAGTAATGCATCAATCCAGGGAAGAAGCTTGCGTGCAGCATGATCGGTATGGACAATAACTGGTACACCATAGTATTCAGCGACGTTGTGGATATGAAGTGCTCCGGATATCCCGCCTGCAATTGCTCCTGTCTGATTCTCTTTTGGCAATCCCTGACCTGCAAAAAAGTGTGCTCCACCATTCGAAAACTGAATGATTACCGGTGAATTAACTTCCCTTGCTGTTTCAAGCACTGCATTAACAGAATTAGTACCAACGACATTCACTGCAGGAATGGCGAAATTATTTTTGTTTGCATAATCAAAAAGTGATCTGACTTCATCTCCGAAAATTACTCCTGGTTCAAGTTTTAATTCATTGTTACTCATATAATTAATTATTAATTGAATAATTTGTTTAAGTTAATGGCACAAATATAATTAAAATTAATCCCTTCACCTATCGGGAAATTAATCCGGTTACAGGTTGCAAGTTACAGGTTGCAGGTTAATATGCTATAATCCTGATGACTAATTCAACTATTTTTACTATCAATTAATTAATCTTAGTTGCCGGTTATTTGAAAATGAGCTTCATTTGCATTCTAATATTATTAGATAGATATGACATAAAATGACATATTATTATACTAATCAGTACTAACCAGAAACCAGTAACAAGGAATCAGCAACCTGAGTTAAAAACACCTCCTTATTCTCTTTTGCAGGGAATATGTTTATTCTATTTAATATATTATTTATATTCGTAAGCTTATTTTAAAAGTTATTATCAATTACCGTCTTATGAGATTCATATGCAACAAATACATAATTAAACAGTATTTTTTAATACTCAGTTCTGCTTTTATTTTGTAAAACAAATCATTTAAAAATGAAAAAATTACGAAGTATCATTTTTATATTTCTGACCTTCTCCGGTGGCTTCGTTTATTCACAGGAACAGCGAACATGGTCGCTTGAAGAATGTATCAGATACGCAATTGAAAACAACATCCAGATAAAGCAACAGGTTATCCAGACCAAATATCAGAAAAATACACTGGAGCTTTCAAAACTGAATTTGTTACCTACCATAAACGGGCAGGCATCTCATAATTATTCTTATGGCCGGGCACTTGATGAAACCACTTATGAATTCACAAAAGACCAGAACATCCAATCCAATAGATTTTATATCGGAGGCAGCATGAATCTTTTCAATGGTCTTCAAAACTATAATACAATCCAGAAAAACAAATATCAACTTCTTGCAGGAGAGCTTGATCTTCAAAGCTTTAAAGATAACATATCCCTCAGCATTGCTCTGGCTTATCTTCAGATACTGCTTAATGATGAACTTGTACAGGTAACCGATAATCAGCTTCAGATAACCAGACAGCAGATCGAAAAGACAAGAAAGATGGTTAATGCGGGTAGTCTTGCCCTTGGAAACCTTCTTCAGATTGAGGCCCAGGCAGCGGGTGAAGAGTTACAGCTGATCAATATTGAAAACCAGTTAGACATATCCTATCTTAATCTTACACAATTACTTGAGCTTCCATCACCTGAAGGATTCAGTATTGTTACTCCGGAAATTCATATCGATACAACTACTATTATAACAGGTGCAGTGGATGAGATTTATTCGCAGGCCGAGGAATTGAGACCGGAAATAAAAAGTGCCGAGATGAAACTTACAGCAAGTGAATATGACCTGAAAATTGCTACTGGAGCCAGAAGCCCGCAACTTTCCCTTAACCATTCGTTCAGCACACGTTATTCTGATATTGCCATTAAGCCTAGCAATCCTCTTGAACCGTACACATTCTCGGAACAGCTGAATGATAATTTTAATTACGGTTTTGGCTTTTCACTCAGCATTCCCATCCTTAACGGGTGGCAGGTGAATAAAAACATAGCCAACTCACGCCTGAGTATGGAAAACAGCCAGTATGCCCTTGAAGGGGAGAAAAAACAGCTTTATAAAACCATACAGCAATCATATACCGATGCAGTTGCCGCACTTAAGAAATATAATGCCAGCCTGAAAGCAGTTGCCTCAATGGAGGAATCGTTCAGATATACCGAACAAAAATTCAATGTGGGAATGATAACTCCTGTTGATTATAATGCAGCCAAAACACAGCTTCTGAGCGCCCAGTCAGATATGTCGCAGGCTAAGTATGAATTTATATTCAAAATAAAAGTTCTTGATTTCTATAAAGGAATGCCACTTAATCTGAATGAAATAATAACACCCTAAACACCTGAAAATGAAAAATAATAAAATACTTAAAATTCTGGTTCCCGTTGCTTTGGTACTTATAGTTTTTGCAATCATAGGTAAAAAACAGGGCTGGTTTGGCAAGGCAGTAATGGTAAAAATTGCAGTTGAGAATGCCGAAAAGCGATTAATAGTCGAAACAATTACAGCCAATGGTAAAATCCAGCCTGAGAAAGAAGTAAAGATTAGTCCCGATGTATCAGGCGAAATAGTTGAGCTAACTGTGATGGAAGGCGACCATGTTGAAAAGGGACAGCTTCTTCTCAGAATAAAGCCCGATGTATATATCTCACAGAGAGACAGATCTCTGGCAGCTATCAGTTCAGCCCGTGCCCGACTTGCCCAGGCCGAAGCCCAATATAAACAGGCAGAATTGTCATTTAACAGAACAAGACAGTTATATGAGGAAAAAACAATATCACAATCGGAATTTGAGCAGTCTCAGGCATCCTATGCTGTTGCAAAAGCTGAAGTTGATGCTGCAAAGTTTTCAGTTGTGAGTGCTGAAGCTGCACTTAATGAGGCCGAAGAAAATCTTATTAAAACCTCAATATATTCTCCCATGACCGGTACAGTATCGATGCTTCTGGTGGAATTAGGCGAAAGGGTTGCCGGTACAGGACTTATGGCAGGTACCGAATTGCTACGTGTGGCTGATCTTTCTCGCATGGAGGCACAGGTAGAAGTTAACGAAAACGATATTGTCAGAGTAAATGCCAGAGATACAGCAATAATCAGAGTTGATGCCTACCTGGATCATAAATTTACGGGAATTGTTACTGAAATAGCAAATTCTGCAAAAACCACAGGAGTATCAGCTGATCAGGTCACAAATTTTGATGTTAAAATCCTGATACTCCCCGAATCGTACAGTGAACTGACAGATAGTGACAACACCAATCCTTTGAGACCAGGAATGTCAACCACGGTTGATATCCAGACTGAAACAAGATCCGATATAGTTACCGTTCCGATACAGTCGGTTACAACACGTACTGATACAACGATAATTGCTATAACACCTTCGGATGAGGATATCAGAACACTTGTATTTATTACCGACGGCGAATATGCTCTGGCAAAAGATGTAGTAACAGGTATTCAGGATAACAGTTATATTGAAATAATATCGGGTATAAACGAAGGTGACCGTGTAATTTATGCACCATTCAGTGCGATAAGTAAAAAACTGTCTGACAGTACACTGATCGAGATTGTAGACAGAGATGATCTCTTTTCAGTGAAATAGGTCAACAAGTATCTTCTTATGTTATGATAATCTGTCTTGAAACATCCACACCGCTTTGTTCCGTAGCTTTATGTGACAAATCCGGTGTTATTGAAACAAGAGAAAGCAAAGAAGGAAAATCACACGCTGCAAAACTTACAGTCTTTATTGAGGAACTCCTTCTGAATGCCGGATTGTCTGTTAAGGATCTTGAAGCCGTTGTTGTGAGTAAAGGTCCTGGTTCTTACACTGGACTTCGTATTGGTGTCTCTGTGGCAAAAGGAATGGCATACGCGGCATCAATCCCTTTAATAGGTATAGAAACACCTCTGTCGATGTTTTACGGGATTACCGAAAGCATTAAAAAAAAGTATAGTGCAGATAAAACAACTTTGTACTGCCCTATGCTGGATGCCCGCAGAATGGAAGTGTACTATGCCCTCTTTGATGCCCGGGGTAACATTGTCAGAGAAATATCTGCAGAGACCATCGACAAAAACTCATTTACTCAAATATCCGACCAGGTTAAGATCCTTTTTTTTGGTGATGGCTGCGCAAAATATCGTGATATAATCCAGCGGAAAAATATTGATTTTGTCGATGAATTCCGGATATCAGCAGCATCGATGCAAAAACCAGCTTATAAAGCGATCGGGGAGCATAATTTTGAGGATGTTGCATATTTCGAACCCTATTATCTGAAAGATTTCATAACTTCCAGACCTGTGAAAAATATCCTTGGCACATAATTCGTTTATTGAAATTGAAGGTCCGACAGAACTATGAAAAGGTTACTTATAATATTTAGTTTTCTCCTGCTTTTTACAAAACATGGTAACGGGCAGATATCATCATATCAGGCTGGTGAAAAGGTGGAATATTCTATTCATTATGGTTTTATTCAGGGAGGTGTCGCATCACTCGAGTTAAAGAAGGATACTTTAAATGGGAAAGAGGTATTGCGGTCAGTGTTTATCGGAAGAACCACGGGACTTGCCGATGTATTTTTCAGAGTGTTGGATATCTACGAAAGTTTTATGGATCCTGAAACGGAGCTTCCCCTTCTTTCAGTGAGAAACATTTCCGAAGGCAGATACAAAAAATATAATGAAGTCACCTTTGATCATAAAACAAGGCCTGATTCCGCAATTCTCACAAGCGATCTGACTGGAATTCATATAACACAGCACGGTATCCATGATATTTTATCCTGTTTCTATTATTTCCGCAATCATTATCTTCCCCATCATGATACTCTTATGAAGGGCGATACGATAACCATTGTTACATGGTTCACCGATGAACTATATCCGATCAGAATGAAATACCTTGGACCGGATGAGGTAAAAACCAAAGTTGGAAGAATCAAATGTCTTAAGTTTAATCCTGTGACAGAAGTCGGAAGACTTTTCAAAACTGAAGAGGATGTTTCATTCTGGTTTTCAGCAGATAAAAATTTTTTACCGGTTAAAATACGATTTGATATCTTTGTAGGAGCATTTATAGTAGAAGCTGTCAATTATGAGGGATTAGTAAGCCCCCTTGAGATAAGAAAAAAATAGTTAATAATGCAAATTGAGTATCTTGAATCATAAATATAATTTCATTCATTTTCAAGTACCATGTAATTATTATTAAAGTGAACCGATAGTCATTAAATTTAATTCATAGAATAACAGAAAGATTTATGGCGAGTACTTCAGATTTCAGGAACGGACTGGTAATAGAGTTCAATGATGATCTTTATACAATTGTCCAGTTTCAGCATGTTAAACCCGGTAAGGGGCCGGCTTTCGTCCGCACAAAACTCAAGAACGTGAAAACAGGAAGAGTCATTGAAAATACATTTGCTGCCGGCACAAAAGTTAATCTTGCCCGGGTGGAAAGACGTCCGTATCAATATCTTTACCAGGATGATATCGGCTATTACTTCATGCACCTGGAAACATTCGAGCAAATCCATGTTCCTGAATCACTGATCGAAAATCATGAATTTCTTAAAGAGGGTCAGTCCGTTGAAGTGGTTGTACACGCCGATACTGAAAATATACTGGCTGTTGAGTTGCCGCAGTTTGTGGTTATGGAAGTTATATACACCGAACCAGGATTGAGAGGTGATACGGCAACCAACACTCTTAAACAGGCCAGAATTGAGACGGAGGCTACAATAAAGGTTCCTCTCTTTATAAATACAGGTGATAAGATCAAAGTTGACACAAGGGAGGGGACCTATGTTGAAAGGGTAAAGTCATAAACAGGTAATGAACAGGAAGAAACCTTTTAAAGACAGATTAAGCATATCCAGATTCAAGCTGGATGCATTGCTCGATATTACTTTGTCGATAAACGCTAATCTGCCAACAGAAGAACTTCTGCACAAGTATGAGTCAATTCTGCGTAACAGCCTGGGCATAGGGAAGATCCTTATTTTTAAGCGTTCGGAAAACTGGGAATGTATCCTGAACGGAGGATTCTCCAAACACCTTGAGAAAAGTATAAATGTGGAAACCCAGCTGCTCAGGTTTTCAGAGATTGTATTTATAACTGAAGATGTTGAATTTGAGGGAGTAGATATAATAATTCCTGTCCACAATAACAATGTGCCTCTTGCTTTTGTATTTATCGGTGATATTGAAGAGGAGGGAGAAGGAATGAGTCCGGTACTGAAGCATCTCAATTTCATACAGACCATTTCCAGCATTATTTTAGTGGCAATCGAGAATATAAGGTTCTTCAACAAAAGTCTCCGCCAGGAGGCACTGCGGAAAGAGCTTGAACTTGCAGCCAGAATGCAAAAAATGCTTATCCCTGACAATCACCGGATGCCAAGGGATAAGAGGATTATTGCAAATGGTTTTTACTACCCTCATTATGAGGTTGGAGGTGATTATTATGATTGTTTAAAACTCTCACCTGAGAAAACCGGATTTTGTATAGCAGATGTATCCGGCAAAGGGATCTCGGCTGCAATTCTCATGTCGAATTTCCAGGCAAGCCTGAGAGCACTCTTTACTCACGATATTGATCTCCTGCAGCTTATCAATAAACTCAATACAATCATCAATGCAAACGCTTTTGGTGAAAGATTCATCACATTGTTTGTTGCCCGCTATGACCAGGAATCCGGCATTCTTGAATATATAAATGCTGCACATAATCCCCCTGTGTTATTCAATACTATTACCGGTGAGATAAGACTCCTTCATTCTCTGTGCGTTGGAATAGGTATGCTCGACGAGATACCTCCTTTTGAAAAAGAGATAATTACAATAAAGAATTACACCAAACTGGTGTGCTATACCGACGGGCTTTCTGAATTGAAAGGGGAAGATGGAGAGGAGGTTTCAACTAAAGAGATCATCCGGTTCATTTCCAATTCTGAACCGGTCAGGAAGAATATCAGTAAAATGATGAAGAAACTGGGAATACCCGACAATAATCCTTATTTGTTTGATGATGTATCAGTTATTGCTTTCGACCTCCTGAGATAAAGTTCAAACTGCTTTTAACAAATAATAGTTTTTCCTGCCCTTCTGAACAAGCAGATATTTGCCGTTCAGGAGAAAAACTGATGTGATCAGCATTCCGGAATCGTCAATTTTCACTTTATTAATGCTCAAACCTCCACCCTGGACAAGCCTGCGCAATTCCCCTTTAGATACAAACACTTTAGTATGTTCAGAACACAAATCAGTGACAGAGACTCCCGTATTAAGGATCTCCTTCTTAAAATCAAATACCGGAACGCCTTCAAATACTGAAAGGAAAGTATTTTCATTCATTCTTTTGAGCGATTCGGTAGTCCCTTTACCAAAAAGGATCTGTGAAGCTTCAACGGCAGCATCATAATCTTCACGCGAATGAACCATAAGAGTAATTTCTTCAGCAAGACGTCTCTGAAGAAGCCTTTCGTGTGGTTTCTTTGCATGAGTAGCAATAAGTTCCTCTATTTCTCTGCGGTCGAGAAGTGTAAAAATTTTAATATACATGGCAGCATCCTCGTCAGAAATATTAAGCCAGAACTGGTAAAAATGATATGGAGAGGTTTTCTCCGGATCGAGCCACACATTTCCGTTCTCTGTCTTGCCAAATTTTGAGCCATCTGATTTGGTAATAAGCGGACAGGTAAGGGCAAATGCTTCACCGCCTGTTTTACGCCGTATCAGTTCTGTACCCGTAACAATATTCCCCCATTGATCTGATCCTCCCATCTGCAGTTTACAACTGTAGTTGTTGTATAAATAGAGAAAATCGGTTCCCTGAACCAGCTGGTATGAGAACTCGGTAAACGACATTCCCTGTGCAGAATCGTTACCGATCCGTTTTTTGACCGAATCCTTTGCCATCATGTAATTAACTGTGATATGTTTACCTATTTCCCTGATAAAACCCAGGAAAGTGTATTCCTTCATCCAGTCATAATTGTTTACGAGGATTGCTCTGTTCGGAGCATCTGATTCAAAATCGAGAAAGCGTGTCAGTTGTTGTCTTATACATTCCTGATTATGCCGGAGTTCTTCCTCGCTGAGCAGGTTTCTCTCTGCTGAGCGACCTGACGGATCGCCGATCATCCCCGTGGCTCCTCCCAGAAGAGCTATCGGCTGATGTCCTGCTTTCTGGAAGTGCTTAAGCATCATAACACTGACCAGATGACCGATATGCAATGAACTGGCTGTGGGATCTATACCAACATAAGCAGTGGTCATCTCTTTCTTGAGTAATTCTTCCGTTCCCGGCATAATATTATGTATCATGCCACGCCATCTCAGTTCCTCAACAAAATTCATATTACATTTCATTTTTCAGAATTGCAAAGATAACAAACAGGTTTATATTGCTACCTCATCCGGTTTCTTTTTAAATCTGTCGAAACTGTGATCAAAAGCTCCCTCTCCTATTACAGGGAACAAAGCCGGAGCAATATCGGCGATTGGATTATAAAACTTCGATCGTTCAATCGTATCCTTCGGAAGAAAAGGATGTTTGGCATCTATGGCATTAAGTATCACAAAAATAACACTGAGAATCAGAGCTGTTTTGAAAAGCCCGAATACTATTCCGAGTAGCCTGTTCAGAAATCCCAGTGCCACTGCATGAACCAGTCTGTCTGCAATTATTCCCACAAAATGTACTGCAACGACTATTACAACAAAAGTGATAATGAACGCTATGATGCCTACATATTTGCCTGTCATATCGAACCAGTCATATAGTCTGGCAGCAGTAAAATTTGAGAATTTAATGGCGCCCCAGATGCCAAGGATCAATGCGGCCAGTGAAGCCACCTCTTTTACCAGACCATAAGTAAATCCGCGTATTAGTCCGAAAGCAAGGATTATTATTATTATGAAGTCGATCCAATTCATTGGAGGAATTTTAAAGTATGAAAGTATGAAAGATTGCGGATTTATCAAAATGTACGCCCGCCATTCGGCGGGTCCTGCTCTCCAGGTTCCCGGGATTTGGCTTCACCGAGCTCTCCACCAGCTGGCGTATCGGTTCCTAACTTTTCCGCTATCGCGGAACTTAGTCGTTTCACTCCTCTGGCTCGTCTAACTTTGTTCGTCAACCTTCAGTCGCTGTTTCTATCCTTTCTCCCCCTCTTTTTCTTAGGTTTACAATTTACCACCGGATTGGTTTTGAGTAAAAAAAGATATATTTTTGCCCCTCGAACCGGCCCCATAGTTCAAGGGATAGAACGGAAGTTTCCTAAACTTTAAATACAGGTTCGAGTCCTGTTGGGGCTACAGAATCAAATCATTAAACCCTCATAATTTGTCAGTTATGAGGGTTAATGTTTTATGGGTGTTGTCATAGGTGTCTTTTCTACACGATATAGATAATCCTACAATTCTTAAAGTAACTAATATTATAGGGCTTAAGGATCTGTATATCCTTCATTCCCACTTTCTGTCATTATTCCTTTATACTTCCTCTGAAGGAATATGTAATACTTAAATAGCTTCTCATACAGTATGTCCAAGAATGTGTTGACCATTTTTGATACTATGTCCATGAGTGCACAGAGAACCCTGAATAGAGTATTATGTAATAATACGACTTAAGGTAATATCTGTGAGCGTGTAAACCACCCTGAATCACCTCCCCCCCTACAATCTCGGGGGAAAACTCCCCGGTACAAGTATTAATCAAAAATATTTCAAAATGGTCACAATTGTTGATTTCGTAAAACGAAAAAACAGTGAAGGCGAGGAATTCAATGCCTTGATCCTTCAAGGTGGTATTGAGCTTGTTAAGTCCCGTGAAACAGGCAGGTACTATGCAACCGCTAAGAAAACTTCCATTACAAGCACATTTGATGATGCTATGTGTCAGAGTCTGATCGGCACACAGATCCCGGGTTCAGTTCAGCATTCTGCAGGTCTGAGGATGGCGATATTGATATGTGGAAGGTGTACAATCTCTTTACCAGTAGTGCAAAAAGCTCATACATTGATACTTTTCTTGACAGGAATACAGGGTCATTAATGTTCATTTCACATCTGATAAATCATATTAAAAGCTCTGCACAATCCTGGTATCTGTCATAACCAAAGTGGTAAAGTATGGATAAAGAGAAGTATTTACAGGAACTACTCAGATGGATATCATCAGACAGTCTCCTTGTGATAGACCGATCAGGTAATCTAAGGCGTATTTATTGTCCTTTTAAGGTCATATGCCTTGTTAACTTTCCGGCTATCACCAGGGGTGAGAAAGTGTCTGTGGATGCCATAAAACTGACTGTGGAGATAAAAGAGGTGTATATCATCAAGAGTACAGCATATTACATTGCTTACTTTATAAACTTCATAAATTTACAATTATGACTTGTGCATGTATTGGCATATTCATGGCTGAGCGTCTGGATGAATCGTACAGGGAGATCCTGAGGCGATACCAGAAATACGTAATTGAGGATACCTGTTAGTGTGTTTTATTTATCACAGTTATTACTGGCTTTTCACAAGATACGAAAGACAGTAAATTCAGCATAGGAGCGGACATCTACAGCAGTTATCTTTGGCGGGGAACAAAATATGGTATAGGACCTGCATTTAAACCATCGCTTGAATTTGGTTAAGGCAGATGAAAACGTAAATACAAATAAATTATTAATAATTTTGATAACCCCCTTTTAAATAGGGGGTGTAAATAAATAATAAGTATAAAAATTAGATAAACCCCCTATTAATATGGGGTAATATATAAAAAAAATATAAAATATAACAAAATACCCCCAAAAAGTATATATTTGCTCCTGAATTAATAAATGGATTGTTGTATTTTAAAATTTTATGTGGTGAGACTTTCAGGTAAAAAGATTGTGTTTTTGCTTATAATGTTTTTTATAGGCAGTGTAAGTCTTTATTCATCCGACGGGATTCTGGTCGATTCCGGGTCAACTGCATGGATGCTTACTTCTACAGCCCTGGTATTATTAATGATCCCGGGATTAGCAATGTTCTATGGAGGGCTTGTAAGAAGCAAGAATGTTCTGGGCACCATAATGCACAGTTATGTGGCAATGGGAATTATCAGTGTTCTCTGGGTGATTCTTGGTTACAGTATGTGTTTTGGAAGTAGTGTTTTTGGTGGCTGGTTTGGCTGGAATAGTGATTATTTCCTTCTGAAGGGGATTGATTCCAATATAATGGAAGCAGGAATTCCTGAGTATGTCTTTTCAATGTTCCAGGGTAAGTTTGCGATTATTACACCTGCACTCATTGCCGGTGCTTTTGCAGAAAGGATTTCTTTCAAGGCCTATTGTTTCTTTATTGCTTTGTGGAGTGTGTTAGTGTATAATCCTCTATGCCATTGGGTTTGGTCAAGTGATGGATTTCTTTTTAATATAGGGGCAAAAGGAGCTATTGATTTCGCAGGAGGTACAGTAGTTCATATTTCCTCAGGAGTGAGCGGTCTGGTTGCCGCATTGTATTTGGGCTCACGCAGAGGCTATCCTTTCCAGGTAATACGTCCCAACAACCTTGTTATCACAATGCTTGGAGCCGGATTACTCTGGGTTGGCTGGTTCGGTTTTAATGCAGGAAGCAGTGTTTCCAGTGGACTAAGCACTGCCCAGGCACTTACAGCCACTCAGGTAGCAGCAGCAACAGGAGCTCTTTCATGGATTATAATAGAAAGTTTCCACCAAGGCAAGGTAACTTCTCTGGGATTTGCGAGCGGAATACTTGCCGGACTTGTAGCAGTAACTCCGGCCGCAGGAGTAGTACAACCTTATGGAGCCATGTTTCTCGGTATTTTTGCAGCTCTTACCTGTTATATGGCCATTCAGCTGAAGAACAAGCTGGGATATGATGATAGCCTTGATGCTTTCGGAATTCATGGTGTTGGTGGGATTACCGGAGCATTATTGTTAACATTATTTATCCGTCCTGCCTGGATGACAGAAGCAGCAGTGGCAAACAACGGAAACTGGACAATATGGAATCAATTTGGAATACAGACATTTGCTGTTGTGATAACAATAACTTATGCAGCAGTTATGACTTATCTAATCATTCTTATTCTTAACAAGTTTATTAGGTTCAAATCAACTGAAAATGATGAAATGGCAGGTCTTGACAGATCATATCATGGCGAAAGAGGTTATGGGATGCTTAATCCAAGTTAGTTTATTAACAGGTTAATCTTTACATAATGAAATTAATTACAGCTATAATAAGGGAAGTTCAGCTTGATAAGGTGAGGGAGGCTCTCATCGAAGCTAACATTAAAAGAATTACTGTCAGCCGTGTCTCAGGTCATGGCCAACAGCGGGTAGAAGAAATGTATCGCGGGCAGATCATTATTCCCGATCTGATACCCAAGATCAAGATTGAGATAGCGGTAAATGAAGCATTTGTCGATATTACGGTCAATACAATACTTAAATCTGCCCGTACAAATGGTAAGGAAGGGCATGTGGGAGACGGAAAGATCTTTATTACTCCATTGGAAGAATGTATTAGAATAAGAACAGGGGACAGGGGCGGAACGGCAATCTAAATAGAGTAAGTTAAAAGGTGTTCGGATTGTCCTATTTATATTGTATGGCAGAATGCATAGGTCTTTGGCACATGGAAAATCAGGTCAAACATGGGAGGGATACATATATAAGCATCCTGATGGTGTCAGGTGCAGTCAAAATCCTGTACGCAAGTGTATATATTGCATTAAGAGACAAAATCTTTTTCAACCTGAAAGAGGTATATGTAGCTATTAAAGATGCACTTGTAGTCTAAAATTCCACAAAACTTAGTGGGCGGCCATACTCACACACTGAGTTATTTAATGATTTTGAGAGGTAGACTTTATCTTCACTTCCTGAGAGACATACATGACTTAGAACAGCATTACCAAGACGCGTTATGCCACTGCCATCGGGTCCCCGATGTGTGATCCGGCTTATCATCTCTTGAACAAATATTTTTTCTGGATGACCATATACTATCGCCCTTCCAGTCATTTACCTGTATCTTTTTTGTACCTTACTAACACCTTCACAATGAACTCTGGCTGATCAATTATCATATCTCCTATAAGATTGCAGGATAGGTTGCAAAGATGTATTCTATTTATTTGATTAATCAATGAAGAGTGTAGGTTAATTATCGTAATAAAGATAAAACTCATATGGATGAGGACGAATGGCTATCTGATTAATTTCTTTATCTCTTTTGTATTCAATATATGTACTGATCAAATCTTCAGTATATACTCCACCTTCTAAAAGAAATGCGTGATCTTCCTCCAATGCATTTAACGATTCAGCAAGTGAACCGGGAACAGACTTTATATTCTCCATATCCTGTTTGCTTAACTCATAAATGTTCTTATCAAGTGGTTCTCCCGGTTCAATCTTGTTCTTTATACCTTCCAGAGAAGCCATGAGGATAGCTGAGAAAGTAAAATATCCGTTAGCAGAGGGATCTGGACATCTGAATTCAAAGCGTTTTGATTTTGGACTTGTATTATACATTGGGATACGTATAGCAGCCGACCGGTTTCGAGCAGAATAAACAAGATTTACCGGGGCTTCAAAACCCGGAACTAGTCGACGATAAGAATTTGTGGTGGGAGCAGCAAATGCTAATAGTGAAGGAGCGTGTTTTAATACCCCTCCAATAGCCCACAGACCTTCCTTGGATAAACCTGCATAATTGTTACCGTAAAAGAGGTTCTTACCTTCCTTCCATATTGAAAAATGTATATGCATTCCACTTCCGTTATCTTCAAAAATCGGTTTAGGCATAAAAGTAACGGTTTTACCATGAGCAAGGGCAACATTCTTAATAATATATTTATACCACATAAACTGGTCAGCCATTTTAAACAAATCAGTATATTGCATATCAATTTCACTTTGTCCGCCGGTCGCAACTTCATGGTGATGCGCTTCAATCTTAATTCCAATCTTCCTCATCTCTTTGACCATTTCAGCTCGAAGATTGCTCAATGTATCAGATGGACTAACAGGGAAATACCCTCCTTTATATGAAGGTTTATATCCCAGATTGGGCTCCTCAATCCGATTTGTATTCCATGCACCTTCGTTAGAATCAATTTGATAGAAACCGGTATTCTGTTTTTGTTCAAAACGAATTTCATCAAAAATGAAAAATTCAGGTTCCGGCCCCACAAAGGCAGTATCACCTATCCCTGATTTCTTCAGGTATTCAGTAGCTTTAAAGGCGACATACCTTGGATCCCTTGTGTACCTTTCTTTTGTAACAGGATCAACGATATTGGCTATTACACTAATGGTGGGGTCTTTAAAGAAAGGATCTATAACAGCTGTATGCGGATCAGGAACAGCTAGCATATCCGACTTATCAATCCCCTGCCATCCTCTGATTGAAGATCCATCAAATCCCAGACCGTCTTCAAAAATTAAGTCATCCCACAAATCAATCGGATAACAACAGTGTTGCCAGGTGCCTAATAAATCTACAAATTTAAGATCGACTGTTTCAATACTATGTTTTTTTGCGAGTTCAAAAAATTCTATTGGTGTCATAAAGCATAAAAAATTTAATATTAATAAAATTAATTGATTTCAGTTATTAAGTTATAAATATAAATTAAAATTGGATATAAAATTCATTTTATTTAGCAAAATAATATTTATACTAATAATTTATGGAATCTTTATATGCAGTGAGATTATTAACTTGAAAAAAAGAAAGTATAGTGGCAGGTTTAAACAGTTTTTAGGTGTTGGGATTACTCTCTTTGCAGTTGCATTGCAGAGTATATAGTATATGTTATGCAACGCAAATCGCAATCCTCACTGGTTGGTAAGTGCTCGCCTGCTATAGCCAATTTTATACGGCAAACGTGGTTTTGCATAAAGCAATATTTCATGACCCACTTCATATGCCGAAAATTGTCTGCTATTCGCAGTAGGCTAGCGCTTAACGATTAGGTTGAATAATGAATTGTAAAACAGTTGCTTAATTTGAGATAATTAAATAAATTGCAGATTGTAATGCAAAGATCTATAATAATGAATATTATCCCTGATATAGAAGATATATATGTAATTGTACACTTATATCAACGTTAGCTGTCATAAAATTGTTTTTATTTGACTTGACCGTAAAATTTCAGTAACTTGCAATAGAACAACTAAATGTCAAACAACAAAAATAAATTATGAAAATCTGGTCAGCTGAAATTAAAGAACTTGAGAGACTCTATGAATCCTTCAAGGGCCAACATCCTAAGCTTGACAAGGAGCTTGAAAAGTTAGTTAAGACCGATGATGAGAACATGGTATTAATCTATGCCAGAAGATGCCTTGAGGTCATAATCACTGATCTTAGCCAGCGTGAACTGAAAAGGCCGCGGGGAACTGAACCCCTGAAAGGCATTATCGATAAATTGAACAAGGAAGAAAAGGTTCCGAACAATATAATAGTTTCGATGCAAAACCTTAACAGCCTGTCTACCTTTGGTGCCCATCCAAAGGATTTTGATCCACGTCAGGTAAAACCTGTTATTCTCGATCTTACAACCGTCCTGGAGTGGTACCTGACCTATATGGAGAGCCAGGTAGCAATTGAAAAAGAGCCGGGTGCCCTTCAGGTAAAAAGGAAAGAACAGGTCAGTTTCAGAAAAACAAGAACTAAACCTTGGAAACGAATTATAGCGGTTGTCGGCATTCTACTCGCTGGAGCTATTGTAATTGTTTCTTTGATAGTCTTTGACATAATAGGTGGTGGAAAGCAGGCCCGGGCAGAATCTATAGGATCAATTGTAGTACTTCCATTTTCAGATTACACAGGACAGGATACACTTGAGTGGTTTGTATCGGGAATGCATTCTTCGCTGATACAGGATATGGGCAAAATCGGCAGTTTACATATACCTGGTACAACAACATCACAAGTTTTCAAGAATTCTGACAAAACAATAAAAGAAATCACATCAGAATTAAAAGTTGACGCAGCACTTGAAACGACAGTTTTGTGCCTTGGAGACGATTCTATTTGTTTCCAGACCAGATTAATAAAGCATGGACGGGAGGAGGAGCAACTCTGGATAGCCGATTACAAGATAGCAAGAAACCAAATCCTGAACTGGTATAACGGGGTAACAAAACAAATAGCTGAAGAAGTAAAGGTTGAATTAACGGGCAAGGAGGAAACCTTACTTGCAGATGCCAGAACAGTGAATAAAGATGCATATGACAATTACCTGAAGGGAAAGTTTTACTGGGAAAGGCTCGGTGAAGGAGACCTTGAGAAATCTCTTGAATATTATAATCATGCAATTAAACTGGATCCCGGCTGGGCACCACCCTATGCGGGTGTGGCAGAGGTATACGGTGGATTGATGCAAATGGGATTCATGCCACCTGGTGAAGCGATGCCTAAAATCAATGAAAACCTTGATAAAGCCATAGAACTGGATCCTGATTATCCCGGTTCACACTATTCAAAAGCAATATTTGGTGTATGGATGGAATGGGACTGGGAAAAGGGCGAAAGGGAATTTTTGAAGGCCCTTGAAATAAATCCGAACGATGTGATGTCCAGGATCTATTATTCACATCTCTTATGGATCCTGAAAAGATACGACGAGGGATATTTTCATTCACAGATGGCGGTTGAACTGGATCCCATGAACCCTTTGGTACTGGCATTAAGTGCAATGGTGGATGAACAGGGTAGAACCCCACAGGCATTGGAAAAATGCAAAAAAGCTCTTGAAATAGATCCGGAGCACTATTTTGCATTACTCGCCTATGCGGAAGCTACTTATTTCAATGGTGATTATAAGAATTCTATCGAAACAGAGCTTAAAACCTGGCAAGGATTAGATGATGAAGCCAGGAAGGACATAATGGCCGTATTCCAGGATAAGGGCTATGTAGAGGCAATTCGTACTATGCTTACCTATGTGGAAGAATATGCCAAAACAAATTACATAGGCTATTTTGAAATGGGTGAATATTATTGGAAAGCAGGTAACCTGGATAAATCAATCGAATGTTACATAAAAGCATACGAGATGCATGACCCAATGATGCCCTACATTACATTATCAGAAATTGGATTTGACGATATAAAGGATGATCCCAGGATTATTGCCATTATTGAGAAAATGAATCTTCCCTTTACGGCACCTAATTGAGAGATAGTCTTCTGATTATTCGAATAATTACGACAGCTAATCGTGTATAAGTAATGGTGGAGTTTGTAGCGTGTTTGAGTGTTCTGCCTCGCATCAAGTTCGGTGTAACTTAATAGAAAAGTACTCCGAATCCCGCCACTACTCATACACGTAAACGTTAGGTTTCATTATTCAAACATACCAGCCTGATTAATAATGGACTATCAAAGATGAAAATAACCTGAATGTCTTACCGTTAAGGCATAATATTTGAGGCATAATGCTTTTAATTAAATACAAAATCACCTACATATGAAAAAGCTATCTCTTGTAGTTATCCTATTGTTTTCTTTCTTCTTCTATCTCTCTGCACAGATTGATAAGAAGGATCCATTAATTGTAATTAATGGTAATATCAGTGATGTCAAATTGAGCTCAATTCCTGTAACTGATATAAAATCATTGACTGTTTCAAAATCACAAGCATCTATAGATTCGTATGGTATACTCGCAGAAAATGGTGTTATATCTATCATTACAAAAGACTATATAAAAACTGATAGTCAAAAAGATCAGCCATCTGAGCCTCTAATACTAGTTAATGGAAAAGTTTTTACTTCTAGCCTTGACTCTATTAATATCCAAGAAATTGAATCACTAACTGTCAGAAAGGATAAATCAGCTACTACTCCTTATGGTAAAGCAGGCGAAAATGGTGTCATTCTGATAACAACAAAAGAAAAAACTTTTAACAAAAAACAATAACGAAAACCTAACACGTACAATAAAGGTAAGTTGTTTGTCACGGTTCTAGCAATTCCCCTTCCCAAATCCCCAAATATTTCATTTAATTGTATATCAACCATATAGCATATTATTTAAATCCAATTTAAAACCATTTACAGCCCCTCTCAGCTACGATCTACCTTTCACTGGTACCTACCTATTACTTTAGCATAAAGTAGCTTAAGTCACTTATAAACAAGCCATTACGGCATATTATATAAATAGGTGTATTTGTATATAATTGTATACCAATGTAGTAACATATATTAACAAAATATTGGGTAACAAATTACATATCAAACCAATTAAACCATAAATATGGTTAAATACATAAATGGTCAGGGATTATCATGAATCCTTCTATTTGATTTGAAGCCGGTTGAGAAATATTGCTTGAAAGGGTGAATAAATGAGCGAATACGAACTCTTCAATGAAAAAAGAGCTGAATTTATAGGCCCTTATTTAAGTGATAAAATGCTTGAGAAGGGTGATGTAATAACTTTTCAGGGTGAAAATTACTTTGTAACAAATCTGATGATACTAAAGGATAGTAAACTTAGAATTGCTGTATGGCCTGCAAAAATTAATCTTCCCGGAGATATTGAGGATCTTCAATTGTTGAATTGGATTAAGCAGAATTTAATAGGAATGAAAATCAGACTTTCTAATAACAAAAATAGTATTGAAGGGAAAGTTATTAATTATTGGCCAAGGATAAGGTTCATACCTCCAGATAACCTTAAGCTAAATGAAAGACCAGAAACTTTCTATGCTGAAGAGTTACCTGGCAGATTGGAGATATTATCTCCGGGACCTGATGATCCCACAATGATTGACTTTCCTGCCTTTTCTATGATCGAAATTTTGGGGAAATATTAAATCTTTTTATGCTGTGATAAAACTGTTTGTAAAAACACAATTAAATTATAATCCGTTCAAATACATCACAATATGAAAGTAATACTATTATTTTTTACAATAACACTGGTCAATACTCTGGCATCCGGACAAACAATATATGGGTTTAAAAGATTTGATGATTCTAAACTTAAGCCTTGGCTTCCTGAACAGATCCAGGAATATCAATATTTATATTATTTC
>Ga0315532_1000915_pt1 | contig 23257 bp, 25 predicted proteins | sample SalMarWE160370MG_FD_203082 | JGI IMG/M metagenome (GOLD analysis project Ga0315532, IMG submission 203082) | Salt marsh sediment microbial communities from the Plum Island Ecosystem LTER, Massachusetts, United States - Salt Marsh Sediment WE1603-70 ...
TACTGACAAAGCCGGTAATCCCATAGGGGAGGTGGAACTGGCTGTAACAAGCAATACAAAAATTACACATCTCATCAGCGAAATTAACGATGCTTTTGATGGAATCGCAAAGGCAACTTTTGTTAACGGTAAGATAGTTTTTACTGATGATACCTGCGGTGCAAGTGATATCTCGATTAGCTTAGAGTTCGTAAAAGACCCGGCCGGTGATGCAGCGCTGACTCTGCCTGCCGATCCCGAGGATTGGACGGTAACAGAAGGTGGCACAGCAGGGACCCTTACAGGTTTCGAACCAGCAGATTTTACCGAAACTCAATCAGCTCAGGATAGCGAAATAAGGGTTGATGGCTATCCCACCCCACAAGCAGGAATTGCAGAAGTGCAAACGCTGGAAGCCACCACAAACCCAACTGGTGGTACCTTTACTTTAACTTATGATGGATACACAACCGATCCAATTAATCATAATGCTAAAACTTCCGATATTGAAACTGAGCTTGAAGCGCTGCCAAACGTAAATCCTGGTGATATAACAGTGAGTGCTAATAAGTTGAGCGAAGATGGTGCTACGATATTTACGTTCCTCGATACGGTGGGTGATGTTAGCATGATTACGATTAATTCCAACAACCTAACTCCCAGTGACCCTTCGAATTACGTGATTGAGGAACAAACGAAAGGAGATAACTATGGTTGGATTAAAAGAAGCTCCAACACAGTAGATGATGTGATTAGCGGTGTCACGCTGCATTTGCACGATACAACTGATGCCAATGGAGAGGAAGTAACTCTGACTCGAGATATCGAATCAGTCAAGAACAAGCTAAATACTATGGTTGACGCTTACAACGCTGCTTTTGCCCACATTCAAGAAAAAACTGGCTACAATGATACTCTAAAAACAGCTGGCGTGTTAATGGGAAATTATACTGTATCAACCATTAAATCGCAGCTTTATACACCGCTTATATCTCAAACCAGTGGATTTGTGGAAGATATCGATAGCTTTCTAACGCCTGGTCATATAGGTTTTGAACTGGACAGAGATGGGGTATTGAGTCTGGACACAAATGTTTTTGACGAAGCTATAGCCGAAGATTATATGGGTGTCCTTGCCATAATTGGATCCGACAAGACCGGCAGCAGTAATAGCAATACTATCAAATTCTACGGTGCCAGCAGCGATTATACTACAGCTGGCACTTACAATGTTGAAGTTGTGGTAAATGGTGCTGGAGCAATCACCAGCGCCCAAATTAAACTTTCAACTGAATCCACATATCGTGATGCAACATATAGCGGTAATATTGTCACTGGAGATAGCTCATTTGATGACAACGGTGATCCGGTATATCCAGAGAATGGCCTTCAGCTTAGTGTTGATTTAAGCCAGGAAGGGACTTTTACAGCAACGGTAAGAGTAAAACAAGGTTTCGCCGGTGCAATTGAAGACGCTCTGGACCGCATGCTCAAGTTAACGACAGGCTCCATTCAAATTGATCAAGAATATGTTGACGACACCATTGAAGATCTGCAGGAAAAAATCGAACTTGAAGAAGAACGACTGGCTCGAAAAGAAGAACAATTAGTGAAACGCTTTGCTCGTCTGGAGAGCACATTAGCTTTATTGCAGAGCCAAATGGCTGCCTTAGGATTCGTGTAAGAATAATCTAAGTGTCACTGAGTCGGCAATGGCATATACTGCGGGTCAAACCGTTTAGCGTTTGCTTTTTCTCTGTCTCAGCCGGTAAATCATAGCCAGCACCTCTGCTACAGCTATATATAGGATCTCTGGAATCGGATTGCCGGGCTGAACAGTGAAATATATCGTTCTCGCCAGCTCCGGTCTTCTAACTATAGGGATCCCATACGCCCGTCCAATTGAGGTGATTTTCTCCGCAAGATGATCTGCTCCTTTTGCCAATAAAACAGGTGCCTCCATTGCCTTGGCTTCGTAACGTAAGGCCACAGCTACATGTGTTGGATTGACAAGAATAACATCGGCCTTGGGCACTTCCTGTAAAAGACGTCTTATGGACATCTGATATTGGATTTTGCGAATCCGAGTTTTGACTTCCGGTGAACCTTCGTAGTCTTTGCGTTCCTGTCTTACTTCCTGATGTGTCATCTTCAATTCCTGAAGATATTTCCATTTCTGATAGAAAACATCGGCAAGGCCCACTACTAATAGCGCGATACATATACGCACACACAACTTGAATATGAGCCATGCGAAAGACACAACTATTTGTGTTGTCCAGGCCCATCTAAGCGTAGCAAATGTATTGAGCTCGCTGCGAATATACAACCAGATAACAATGAAGACAAAAAACAATTTTATGATGGATACACCTAAACGTACTAAAGAGCGAGTATTTATCAATCTTTGCAGGCCAGTCGCCGGATTTATTTCGCCCCACTTCAATTCTATGGCACTTGGCGCAAAATTAAAACCGCCGACGGCAACCCCACTAATGATAGACGCCCCAGAAAGGGCCATAAGAATAGGACTTATAATGATAATTGAATCAACAATTCTTGCATTAACAAAGTGAATAAACGTTTTGCTGTCAGCAAAAATATTGGTTTGGTTCGACAGTCCGAGCCTGATTTTCACAATGAACCAATCGAGTAGACCCGGCGCCAACAATGCCAGTGTCAAGACAAGCGCACAAAGAGTCGCCACCGATGCCAACTCCTGGCTCTGCGGGACCTGGCCTTTCTGCTTGGCTTTCTGCAGCCTTCTTGGTGTTGGCTGCTCTGTTTTTTCTGCAGCTGGCTGCTCCGGCATACTCTGCACCTATAAAGAAACCAGAGGACAGAAAACAGAAGTCAGAAAAAAAATTAGAAAATACACATTTAATTTCTGTCCTCTGCTCTCTGTTTTCTGTCTTCTGTTTACAAGGGTAGCAATTTGCCCATCCAGTCGGCAAATTCACTTACAAATCCGCTGACAAACGGCAAAAATATCGCTGCCATTACCAATCCAAGACCTACACGAAATGGCAAACTAATAAATAAAATATTCATTTCCGGAACAATACGTGCCAATATCGCCAACACAATCAATAACAATAAAAATGCCGCCAGCATTGGTGCAGCCAATCTTAAACCGGCTATAAACATTGCAGAGCCGGCTTTCGTAACTCCACTGGCAAGAACCGATATTGTAGGGATGCTGCCAGCAGGGAACACTTCGAAACTTCGCGATATAATCAACAGAAACAAATGGTGGCCATTAGCACTTAGAAACAAAATTATAAATATCATCTCCAACAAGCTACCCATCGGCTGAGTCTTTTCACTAGTTAAAGGATCAAAAATCTGGGCCATAGATAAACCCATCTGTCTTTCAACAATCTTACCACTGAATTTAACCACGGAAAATATGAGAACAACTACTAAGCCCAGAGCCAATCCGTAAGTGGCCTCATTTGCCATTAACAATATTACCTCCGCGAAAGAAACCTGCCCCGGATGCTCAAAATGACCGGATATAGCCAAAGCTGTATTACTCGAGAAAAAAATCGCTAATAATACTATCACAGCAATTTTGATACTAACCGGAATAGCCTTCCAGCCGAAAACAGGAATCAGTAAAAAAAATGCTGAAATTCTGGTTAGCACCATTACAAAGCCAAGCAGCTTTTCCGGCATCCGACCCACCTCACAATCAGCGCCCGATATTTTGAATATGACCAAAAATCTCGTTGGTGAACCTAAGGACAACCTGCAGCATCCAACCGCCAAAAAGAAGCGTGACAACACCCAAAGCGATAATCTTCGGCACAATTGTTAAAGTCATATCACGAATGGAAGTCACCGCTTGCAGCAGTGTCACCACTACGCCTACTACTATGCAGACTATCAGAATCGGGGCAGATAAAAGCAAGGCTGTCTCAAGTGTATGCCGACCCAGATAAAGAGCGAAACTACTATCCATAATAAGATTCCAAAATTATATATCAAATATCAAAATGTAAAATTAAGGAGGTCATCCCGACTTGTCGGGATTCCACAATTTTGATTTTTTATATTTTAATTTTACTTTACCTAAAGCCCAAGCTAAGGCTTTTTGCCAAAAGTCCCCATCCATCAACCAAAATAAATAACATCAGCTTGAAAGGCAGTGAAATCATCATAGGCGGAAGCATTATCATGCCCGCGCTTAAAAGAACCCCTGCAATAACCATATCCACTAACAAAAAGGGTATAAACAAGAGACAGCCTATCTCGAATGCTGTACGAAATTCACTTATAATGAATGCTGGAATCACGATATGCAACGCGGTATCCATAGGTCTGGCAGGCGGCTCTATCCTGGCCATCCGCACAAAAAGAGCCAAATCGGTCGGCCTGCTCTGGCGGAGCATAAATTCCTTTATACAATCGCTGGCCTTAAGTCCTGCTGTAGTAAAATCAATCTTGTCTCCAAGATACGGCTGAATAGAGACAGTGTTGATCTTGGAATATGTAGGAGCCATTGTATAAAGTGTCAGAAATAACGCCAGGCCTATAATTGCAATCGTCGGTGGTATGGTTTGAGTGGTCAACGCGCGGCGAACAAAAGCCAGGACGATAACTATTCGCGTAAAGGACGTCATCATCATCAAAAGGCTCGGTAAAATTGCTAATCCGGTAAATATAATTATAAGTTTTACGGGTGTTGACCAATCTTTTCCTTTTGACTCAGTAGCCGTGGCTTTATCCACAACTGTCATCAAATCACTTATGCTCGGAATAGCATTCGTAGGCACATTTGCTGTGGAGGCTTTAGGAGAAATTTCGTTCGCTATAGGGGATCGAATTATGGATGCATTGTTGGCTTGTCCAAAAGATAAACCGCCCAGCGTCAAAATCAGAGCACAAGTCACAAGTGCACAAGTGCACAAGTCTTGTGCTCTTATGCTCTTATGCTCTTGTGCTCTGATTTCTAATGCCGCCATTTATATTCTCACAGGATTATCTATTTGGGACTCAACCGTGCTGAACTCTTCTTGCGCTGGATGATCTGTTAAAGCGCAAGCCAAGTCAGCTAACAAAGCGATGTTCTCATTTGTGCTACCTATAAGAAGTCTATGATTATCTATCTCGATCAAATGAATTGCTTTTTTCGGCCCGAGGTAATGCGTTTCCAAAACGCGAATTTGTTTACCAGGCAGGTTAGTAATCCTCGGTAAGAGTCTTTTTGAAGCATAAATTGCTACAGCACCCAGAGTAATAACCAGCAGAACCGAAAGCATCATTTTAAAGAATAATTCCTGGTTGCCCCCGAGCATGTCAGAGGTGTCTTCATCCGATTTAGTCACAAAATTTGGGCCATTCGCGAGCGCAACGAATGCTCCACAGCCCAGTATAATTACCGTAAAAAAAACAATAATTTTTTGCCTATATCTTGTCACGCTGTAATACTCATTAAATGGTAATTTGTTAACTGGTAATTGTCTAAATAACCCAGTACCACTCACCAGTTACCAATTACCAACTTAATATGCAAATAGTGTGCCGAAACAACGAAATGGGCATTAGCACATCGTTAAAAGCAATCTAATTCTGCCGATTAGCAGAAGAATTACGCATATTGTCCAAAAACTTTACAGTATAAGATTCACATTTCTTATCCCTTCTGATTTGTACCTCATTAGTCTTGCAAGACTGCGATAAGTATCTGTGACTGTCTGGAAATCGGACTATCTGTTCCTACCCACTGACCTCCAGATCCAGCTCCCCATGAATAAATATGCCATCCGCTACCGGTGGATAAGACCGCTTCTAAAAAATCTGCAACAGCTTGGGCTCTCTTTGCAGAGAGTATCCATTGCTCTTTTTCTGTTGCTTGCTGCTTGACTAAGCTCTCTTGAGGTCCTCGAAACGGGCTGCCGAAAGTATTATCACCCAATCCAAGCACATAAAGGATACCACTTTTGTAGGGGTCTATACCGGTATTAGAATAAGCATTTAGCGTTTCAGCTAAGTTTGTCTTTGAAGCTTGTAGAGACGAGCAAAACTCCATTAGAAATTTCTTTGCCGATTCATCCAAAATTGCCTCGCCTTGCGAAAACCGAATGTTAGTTACCATAAAATTCGCTTTTTCTGCGACTATTTGAGAAGGCAAAGTTGTCATTGACCGGCTTATTCTTTCAAAAGCCTGTCGAAGTTTCTTTCGTTGTTCATCTATACCTCTGGTTTTTGACTCATTGTTTGGGTCCTCTATAAAATACACCCTCTTTATTTGGTCAAAGTCGATTGAAGATCTTTTGCCCAACAGCATTCCGAGTCCACAGTTTTTAATCGATTCCCAGAAAGAGTCTCTTCCTTTATTAAAAAGTTCCGAATCTTGAACTTTGGCTAAAGAAAGCAGCATTACGAAGAACGTCAGCAACAACGTTACCATATCCGAAAATGTGACAATATACGCAGGGACCTTGCTGCCCTTTGATTCCCGGTTTGAGCTGATGCGTGGCTTGGCCATGCCTTCGGCTGTTTGATTTTCATCGGTCAACGGTAAACGCTCCGTTCTAATATTACGACCTCAAACGTCCTTTTACTGCTTTGTGAAGCACGAGCGGGCACAGTACTCACCGCAGAAATGCTGAATCGCTTTTTATCCAGGCCTTGTTTTGCCACAAGGTACTCTACAGCAGCCCAAGCACGTTTGAGTCCTATGTCTCGCCCTGAGTTGATCTGATCGGTATCCTCGGTAGGACCATTTTCATTTATAACTATCCTGTTGGGCACAGTCTTTAAAAGTACCGCTATATCAGAAAGAATCTGGCGACCTTCGAGTGAAATCGCCGCCCCTCTACCCCAAAAGATATTGTCCGATTGAGTTATAAATACCTTTAGATTGTGTAAATCCGGTAAGTCCAATACTTCTATCGGATTTGCTTCGACTTGACCATCCAGTGTTGGTTGTTCACTTCCTTTATCAAGCTCCTCCTTACGCATAATTGGCTCTACAGCCCTAAATGCCTCACGGTCTTTTGCGATTGGGATACCAATTGAAGGCAATCCCTCCGCCAAAGCTCTCTCCATCTTCCTGAAGATTTTTATATCAAAAGATGAAAAGCTCAATAGAAGCACAAAGAATGTCAACAGCAAAGTCATGCAATCGCTAAAAGTCACCATCCATTCCGGTGCACCGGGGGATTCATCAGATTCCACCTTTTTTCTTACAGGCGACATTATACAGTAGCCTTTACTTCTACACGCCTGCCTCGGGAAACAAAAGCCTGCAACTTTTCTCGAACAGAGGTCGGATTCTCGCCATTAGCTACGGCACAGATACCCTCAACAATCATCTCCATAGTGATGGTTTCCGCTTTTGAATAGATTCCCAATTTGCCCGCCAACGGCAGAAAAATCAAATTCGCTGCTAAAGCCCCATAAAAAGTAGTGATTAAAGCCACCGCCATTCCGGAACCGATTGATTCGGGTGATTCCATACTTCGCAGCATCTGTATCAGGCCGATAAGCGTACCTATCATCCCAAAAGCAGGAGCCGCTGAGCCCATAAATTCGAGGAGTTTTTTGCCTCCTGAGTGGCGTTCCTGAAGGTATTGAATCTCCATAGACAGCAACCCGCGAATCTTATCGACATCCTGACCATCCACGAGCATCTGCAAACCCGTGCTTAAAAAATGGTCATTTGTATTACGAATTTCTGATTCCAAAGCCAACGCCCCATCGCGTCTGTTGATAGCTGAGTAGTTAACCATTTTTTGGATCAGCTCTGATTGCGAAGGAATCTTTGTAAAAATCGTTTTTTTGACTATCGAAAATATCCTTAAAAACTGCGGCAGCGAAAAATGTATAAGCGTCGCGCATAACATTCCGCCGATGGTGATAGCCATAGAAGGCAGATGTATAAATATTTGCCAGCCGCCACCAGTGACTATAGCGCCGGTAATAACAATAAAACCAAGAATTACTCCTACTATTGTCGCAATATCCATAAGTTAATTTGTCTCCGTTACTTGCTTCAATTTCTTGCAAAAAACTGCAGCCAGCTCGGGCTCAGAAGTGACTAACTCAGACAATAGTTTCGCCTTGGTTCTCTCGCTCATATAGTACAAAATCCTCACCGCATCATTCATGTTACTTTCTACGCCCCCTGACTGTGCGTTTTGGCACATATTTGTCAATATTTTACCAGCACTGCTGGCATCCATTTTGTCATACGTGGCCGCTATTTGGGCCAAATTAGCCTTTTCTGCCTGGATGATTTCTATCCTGCTTTTAAGCAGTTTATCTCTTTCCTCTTTGAGATGCGCTACCGTTCTGGCAAGCTCTATCCGCAGATTATTGAGTTTTTCGATATCCTTTTTCATCGTGTCCTGAGTCACTCGAATTCTGTTCTCCTGCGTTTGGAGACTTCTCAGCTTGTTTTCATACTGTTGTTTCTTTTGCTGGACCTCATAGACAAGATTCTTTAGCTGTTTCTCAGTCACCACCGACTGGATCGAGGTTTGCTTTAACGCATTATCACCGGCATTGGGCAGGGCTATCGCATCAATTTCCGGCTGTGGTGGTTTAAACTCTCCGATAAGCTGAGGCTCGGCCTGCGCCGGCTGACTTAGCTCACCAGAGGTGGTTTGACTTATTGGAGCCGGTTTAGTGAACCACGCAAGGGCAAACGCCCCCGTAAAGCTTACAATACCCGCTGCCGCCATTATTATTATTTTCTTGATCATTGCATTTCTCCTAACTTCGCGCGACCAAACCCGCTACAATCTCATTGGGTGATTCTGTCACAAAGCAATGTGCTTTTTCTGGGTTCGCCACCGGTAGATAGCCCCTTCATCTAATTCCTTCTGCTCAAGTTTTTCCTGTTCTTTTAAAAATCGTTTTTTAGCCTCGGTTTGTAATCTTTCCAAACCTTCTTTGAACCGTCTGGTTTTTACAACTTCAGCAATTTTGTCTCTCTGCTGTGATTCAATTCTGCACATGTCACTTTGTAATTTTTTAATTTGCTCATTACTTGCCTCAGAGTATTTCAAAAAAAGCTGTTGTTCACTTAATCGCATCTGAGGCTCTTTTACAGCTATGCTCGATATTACGTCTTTGAGTATTTTCTGACGTACTAACAGTTCACCTCGTATCTGGGCCAACCTTTCGGTTAGCTGGAACAATTCCGTTCTTTTAACCTGTTCTTCTTTTATCTTGATATCAAGAACCTGCTGCAACCGCCACACAAATCGTTTCATTTACATTCCAATTATTCAAGGTATCAAGCTCATTATGCTTTTTCTGATATTCTGAATTTCTGATTTTCTATAACCTGATTTGGTTCCCTCGAAGTGGGAGCCCCTGATATCCTGCTCTCCTTTTTGTAAAGCTGAACAGTTACCAGCTCATCCCATGTACGGGTAATAGAAATCAGCCATTTAATAGTTTCTTCGAAGCTCGTTCTTTGACGAACCGGCTGAATAAGAAAATCATTTATCCTGTCAATCAAGCTGATTGCTCCATCGATACGCCTGTTACTGCCCGGCGAAAATGCACCAATGTTTATCAAATCTTCAGCGTCGGTATAGGTAGCATATATTTCCCTAAGCTTTACAGCCGCAGCAAAGTGCTCTTTGCTGGTGACCTTTGGCATTAATCTGCTGATACTCTGCAGGATATCCACCGCAGGATAATGTCCTCTTTCAGCCAATTTTCTGGACAACACGATATGTCCGTCCAATAAGCTTCTTGCACTATCGGCCACGGGATCGGCCAAATCATCATTTTCAACCAGAACTGTTAGAATACCCGTAATGCTGCCATTTTCGGCACAGCCCAGACGTTCGATGAGCCTTGGCATCAGCGAAAAAACACTCGGACAATATCCTTTCGCGGCTGGCGGTTCACCCGCAGCAAGACCTATCTCGCGCTGGGCTTGAGCAAAACGAGTAAGCGAATCCATCATAAACAAAGTTTTTTCCCCTTTGTCCCTGAAGTATTCTGCAATAGCAACAGCTACGAATGCCGCCTTTACCCGCTGAATCGGCGGGCAGTCCGACGTAGCTACTACAATAACGCTTCGAGCTAATCCTTCCGGACCAAGGTCCTCTTCGAGAAATTCCCGAACCTCCCGACCGCGCTCACCTATTAACGCAACAACATTAACAGTAGCTTCGCTCGAATTGGCAATATCACCAAGAAGCACGCTCTTGCCCACACCGCTGCCGGAGAAAATGCCTATTCGCTGTCCTTTGCCACAGGTTAATACTCCATCTATTGATCTGATCCCTAAAGTCAAAGATTCAATAATTTTCTGACGGCTCAATGGCGGCGGACTGCCTATATCTAACGCCTTCTTATCCGTTCCTATTAAAGGGCCTTTATTATCAATGGGTTCGCCTAATCCATTCAGCACTCTACCCAAAACAGCTTTGCTTAAGGTAATATAACGCGGAGCAGCTTGCTCAGTCACCGTATCACCAGGTGATATACCATCGATATGCTCCAATGGCAGCAAAATAAGATGGTTATCGCGGAAGCCCACTACTTCAGCCAACACCTGCCGACCATCATGGATACGGATGCTGCAAAGCTCACCTAAGCCTACTTTCGGACCAGTAGATTCCACTGTCAAACCTGACACTCGTATAACATAACCCTGACAATCTAACAGATTCACGTTGCGCAAGACCGAGTGAAACCCCTCAAAATCAATCAAATTTTGGCTATGCTCCTCACCCGTAGTCATAACTCATTCTGCTTTCTTAAGTGCTTTTCCAATTCGTTCCAGATTCTCACCAATCAACGATTTGATAATCCCTTCTGGGCTCTCAAGTACGCACTCTGCCCGACCAATGTTAGGGTCGGAAACGAGCTTGATACCAGCTAAGACACCACTAGGCTCATCTTGCTGAGCTTTTTGGCATTTCGCAAGGTCTTCAGGATTCAAATGCACTACCACATCTTGATGACCCTGTGCATTCTTGAGGGCTTCTTTGACGATAGATTCTATCTCGTAATTCCCATCTTCCACCTTTTGCATCAGAATCTTTCTGGCAATCTCGACCGAAAGTTTGGCGATTTCCTCTTTGTGCTCGACATACACTTTGTCGCAAAACTGATTGAGCTTGGCAATCACACCATTGAGTGTCTGGCAAGCCTGTGAAAACGCAGCTTTCTGAGCTTCTAAATCCTGCATTAGAATCTGCTCGGTATTAGCTCCTGAATACCCTCCGGCACGATCGGACAATCGGCTCCCAACGCCATTGGCATTACCATCCAGGACCTTTGCTGACACGATCGGCTTATCAAAATGGACTGCAATTGTCTGCGACATTTTGCTATCGTCCTGCCATCCTAAGTTTGCCTTCTTCATTGGCCTCTCGCAACGGCCTAACGACTTCTTCTCTGGCCTCAAGAACTTCTTTTGCCAGCGGCTCCTGCATCAATGAAGTTTCTTCGTCAAGTATTGCCACAGCCCGCTCGGACATATTTGAGCGTATCTTTTGAACGATTTCTTCATCTTCCCCATAAAGTGCAACCGCCAGTTTGCTTGAATCCACGGTTCGCAGCGCCTCCTGTAGAGACCTGTCCGCCACTGAGGGAATGTCTTCCCACGTAATCATTAAATGCCTGACCATAGTGGCCGTCGCCTCGTCATTTTTGCTTATCCCACCGAGCAATTGGTCTCGCAGCTCTTTCTCCAGCCCACTGAGCACAATAGCCAGTTTTCGTAGAGTTTGCTCCGGTTTTTCCACGAGAACCTCTCCTTTGAAACTCTTCAGCCGTTGGGTAATCATAGCTGCCATTCGCTGTCTCACCCCGCTACTCACCAGTTCCGGATCCGTCATCTTGCACACAGTTTTGAGCCGAACTTCTTCACCCAAGAGAGACAAAACCTCCTGGCTTTTCTTCGGGGCCAGCTCCGATAGAACCACTGCAATTGTTTGAGGGTGTTCACCTTCCAGCGCAAGTACTAACTCGTCTGTACTGGACAAACGAATATCCGTAAACAAATCCTTTTTCTCTGTTGCCTTTCTGATCTGAGATTGAATTTGCTCCGCCTTGTCTTTGCCAAGGATGTTGACAAGCATTTCATTAAGAAAAGTCCTCATACTAAATCTCTGGGCTGTCTCTTGCCGAAGTGATTTACAGAACTCTCGGGCAACCTTAGCCTGCTCCTTAACATCCCGCTGCTCCGAGGCATCGATCAGCGCAACCTCCATGGCAATCTCTTGAACCTCTTCGGAGTCAAGTCCCCTGAGCAGCTCAGCAGCCGTCGAAGTATCCAGATTCATCAGCAACATTGCAGCTTTTTGTTTACCCGATAATGTCATTTAAGCAGTCCTTTTTTAAAGCTTTTACACTTTACACTAATATCTTTCTGACGATTTTTGCTACAAAGCCGGTTTCTTCTCCTCCGTGCCCGGCAATATTGGCTTTAACTGCGTCAGACATCACATTCCTCTTCTATAAATACAAGTTCACCTTTCTCATTCATTTCGCGAAGGATATGGACAATTTCTTCTCTGGCTTCCTCAACATCCTTCTCCTTGTAAGCTGACACAAGTAACAATTCCTCATCCAACATGGTCGTCATCAGCCCGGAGATATTGGATCTTATTTTCCGAACGAACCTATCGTCGGCCCTGACCAACGCCAGTGCTAATTTTCTTATATCAACTCGTCGCAATGCTTCTTGTAGTGAGCTGTCCGCAACACACGGGATATCTTCCCACACTATCATTAAGTCAGCCACCATGTCACCGACCCGGTTGTCCTCGCGTTGTATCGCGCCGAGCAGACCATCGCGAACCTCTCTACCTAGGTTTCGCAAAATCACAGCAACTTTCCTCAAAGACTGCTCAGGCCAAGATGGTAACGCTTTATTTGTACCGCCGACTGCAATAGCTTCAAGACGTTTGCAAACTGCTTCAGCTATTCCTGCCCGTGCTTCGGCCGTCATAGTCTCGCAACTGCTCATCCTGCCGATGGCACTAACTCGCACGCCTCCGTCTAAAAAGTCGAGCACCTCTGAGCTTTTCTTCGCTGGCAGTCCGGATAAAACCACAGCAACCGCCTGAGGATGTTCCTGCTCAAGAACCGCAGTTAATGTATGTATATCCGCTGAGCGAATAGTTATAAAGGGATCACGTCGCTGAAGCAAATCCTGTATTTGCGTCTGAATATGTTGAGCTTTTTCTTCTCCGACTGTACTTCTCAGCATCTCTTTCATAAAGCTCTTGAGGTGAAACTGCGTATTATTCTGCAGGCTGTTGCAAAACTGCCGGGCAATCTCTTTACTCTGTTTGCAGCTACCCAAACCAGCGGCATCAAGATAGCTCAATTCCACCACCAATTCCTGAACCACCTTTTGGTCAAGGCCCTTAAGCATCTCGGTGGCGGTAGTAATATCAAGACTCATTAATAACATTGCGGCTTTTTGTTTACCCGTTAAAGCCATTTACTTTCTACTCCTTCTCTTCAAGCCAACTAGAAAACAACCGCCTAACCTGATCAGGATTGTTCTGTAGAGCATTTGATATCTGTTTACGAAGGACCAACGCCTCAGAAGCAACCTCTCCGGCAGGAAGAAGACCGACTGCACTTCCAGGTTCCAGCTCACCAATGGCGGCTTGAGACCCAACCTGTAAAGCTGCTTTTTTCTTGGCACCTCTGAATATCCGGAGCACAAGCAGCGCACAAACCGCCATAATCCCTAAAGAAAGATTACGAGCAATTGCTATATAGGTAGGCCACTTGGACGGTTTATCCTCAATCGCCAATTCGGCTGGACGGTGAAACTTCACATGGACAACTTTAAGCAAATCCGTCTGCTTAAGCCCGAGCGCATTTCTAATAATCTCTTCTACATCCGATAACGGCATTATCAGCTGTCCGCTATTAGCAGCTCCCGAAGAGTTAGCTTCATTTGCATCAGACACCGACAAATCAACAAAAGCTGCCACCGATAGCGACTTTATTTCGCCCGGCAGAATAACCTCCTGCTTTATGGTCTTGCCAACCTCATATTCTGTAACAATCATTTCATCCTTCTTGGTACTGCCTGGTGCAGCCGTTCCGCCGCTGGCTGGTGCACCGCTTTGCTCGATTTCAGATTTAGTTGTAATCTCTTCTTTTGATGTCACTTTTGAGCTTGGACTGTAACTTTCAGTGACAGTACTGATACTGTTCATATCAATAATAGCGCTGACCCTCACCGCTGCCCGGCCTGGCCCTAAAACAGTAGCGAGCATATCTTCTACCTTTCTGGCCAAACTCTGCTCGACCCTTTCCTTGTAATCGGCAACAGTGCCGGCCCCATTCGTGGCAGTGTATTCTGAGCTATTAGAAAGAAGACGACCCTGACTATCCACTACAGTTATATTTTCCGGCTTGAGCCCTTCTACACTGCCGGCGACCATATTAGTAATTGCTGCGACATTTGATGCACTTAAGCTGTAACCTGGTCTCAGCCGAAGAACCACAGAAGCGGTAGTTTTACCGGCCTCGGAGGTAAACAGTCCACCTACGCCGGTCTCAGGACTTACGATGTGAACACGCGCGTGAACCACACCATCCATCATCTGGATGCTTTTGGCAAGCTCCTCCTGAAGAGCCCGCTTTAGATTAACATTTTGCACAAAAGGACTTACACCAATTTTCTCATCATCAAATATCCTGTAACCGCTCTGCTGGCCCGAAGGAAGCCCCTCTCTCGCCATATCCAGCCGAAGCTGATAAACTTGTTCTTTCGGCGCATAGATTGTTGTCCCTCCGTCTTTTAATTCGTAAGGAATGCTTTTTTCACCGATTTTGTCTGTAATCTTAGCTGCTTCTTCCGGTGATAAGCCGTGATACAACATTCTCATATCAGGTTTGCGGGCCCAATGAACAAGAAGCGCGCCAATAATAAGAAATGTCAGAACGACAGCAATCAGTAAAGCCCTTTGTACAAGGCTTACCTTTTGCCAGATTAAAGCTATCTTCTGAAAGAAATTCATCGAAGCTTTCTCGATGTCCTTCGACCCGGCTCAGGACGGGCTCGATCCTCAATGCTCGAAGAAGTATCGAGTTGTAATCTCAATTACAACTGCATATTCACTGTTTGCTTGTAGGCCTCAATTAACTTATTTCTGACACCTACAAGCAGTTTGAAACTCATATCAGCTTTGGCTACGGCTGATACTACCGAAGCAATATCATTATTCTTACCGGTTAATAAATCTTTTATGGACATATCCGAAGAATGCTGAATGTCATCTACCTCGGATATGAATTGTCCTATTGCCTTAGCAGCCTTTGTAAAATCTGCCCTTTCGGTAATGGTCTTTCCCACCTGAAGCGTCGCTTTATCGGCGCTGGGTACAATAGAACTGACATTGGCATTTAGATTTACCATTACGTTGTCCCCTACTTATCGCAGTAATTCGAGTGTCGTTTCCACCATTTGCTGATAACGTTTAAGAATTGCCACATTGGCCTGATATGTACGTGTTGCGATATTTAGATTCATGATCTCAATCGGTAGATTTACATTAGGCATTGCCACATATCCATTCTCATCCGCCTGAGGATTACCAGGATCATAAATACTATTAAAATTCCCCATATCTTTAGCTATGTCCGCCACGGTGACGCTACTAATACCGTCAGTCTCTGCTTTTAGCACAGCCTCAAGTCTGCGATATGGCTCACCCTTACCAGCGTCAGTTGAACGGACATTAGCAACATTGGATGAGATAACCTCCATGTTTTTGCCTTGCGCCCGCATACCTGAAACTGCTATATCTATGGTCCCGAAGACATCATTAACATCCATTTGCGTTACCTTGTCACATTCTGATCATTTTTTATAATTTCAACGGTTGTCAGCGAACAACGATTTACCTTATTTTCCGCTTATAGCTAATTCTATCTGGCTATACTTTCTATTTAGCAAACGAATATAGACCTTATGAAGAAGGGCGTTCTTAACCATTTCACCCACCTCGGCTTCTAAATTAACATCATTCCCGTTTGACTTGACCGGTGTCTGCTTAGGCCGATGAATCTGTGGCTTAATTTCTTCAAGGTCCACCGCCCCAGATCTATCCAGAGCCTTAGCAAGCAGTTCTTGGAATTTAACGTCAATCCTGCGATATCCAGGAGTTTGGAGGTTGGCTATATTACTGGCGATTGCCTTCTGACGAAGGCTTTCAGCCCTGATACCTCCTTCGAGTAATTCTAAGACACTATTTGTCTCAGCCACTTCTGGTTTCTCCATAGCATCTCTATATCAGCCAAACCTGCTTAATATAATCAGCAATAATCGTGCCAAGCTCTTGAGGTTATATTTTTCAATACATTAAATGCTTCGCAGCCTAAAAAAACAGCGTTAAACGTGAAGAATCGCCCTTTTTACTCGATTGCAGCAATGTCAGGATTCTATACACAACGGCCCTTTTTTTAACACAGCAATACCGAAGAAATCGAGACTTCAAACCTTATAATCTGCCAGCAAAGCCGAATCGGAAATTCTTTCCTGCCTTTATAGAATATTTCTCCGCTGGACCAGCTAACGGCGGGATATTTTATAATAACCACATTCACTTTTTGCTTTTAAGTCTTTTTATAATAATTACTTACTGTCACATTGAGCGACTGTTATCAATTAGTGGCACGCAACTTGCTTAAAACAACTCAATAATAATCTCTAAGGATCGCTCTATGAATAACAGCTTGGTGGCTATCGCCGATGTTTTGGTAAATACGGTTAGCAATGGTCCAGCTTCATCAAAATACGAAGCACCCAAAAATACCTCACCATTTACTCTGAACTCTGCTGATAAATCAGGCGCAGCTAATACTACTCCAGCACCAGAAACAACTACTGATAACATTATTGCTGGTGATATCCAGCATGGTAAAATGGGTAAATCTTCCACCACCTATACGGACATCCCTTCGGATAAAAGTTCACATGGGCAATCCACCACAGGCAAGCCTTCACAAAATATCAGCTATAGTCCTGTTAAAAAAACAGTCTCACAAAAGGCTTACGAAAATAATAAAGAAAAACCTAAAACGGATGATTTAACTACAAGTACATTTCTGTTAGGGAATTTATCAAATCCTGCAAAGACTCGGGAATCATCAACAGACAATTTACTGCTCGGAAAGAACATTGCTACAGGGATTAACAGCCCCAGCCAACAACAGGAGATATCCAAATCTATAAGTAAGCCTATACAATTAACAAAAAACACACACGAAAAAACGTCAAAACCTATCTTGTCTGGCGTCTACGAGAAACAGACAATAGCCGATAAAAAAGCACTAACATCAAACAAGGAAACCGTTTCTAAAAAAGACTTTAGCAGCCAAAACAATAAGATAGGTATTCTCGCTGGGCAAACTGCCGATGCTTCCCCGAAAAGCAGTGCTTCCAGCCTTCACACCGATAGCGGAGTAGATTTAGTAAGAAACATAAATGAAAAAATCGTACCAAAACAAAACTTGCCTAAGCAATCCGCCACAGGCGGATCAACTCACATTGCCGGTTCTGCCAATCCAAAAAAGCATGTATTAGACTTCAGCCAATTACAGGGCAAACCTGCCGGTAGCATGCAGAAATTGTCAAATAACACAGAAAAATCTACATTCATTGCTGAGAAATCAACTGCTCCTTCAGTATTTACGCCTGTCCCTTCGACAAGCTCAGGGCAGGCTCTGAGCCGGGTCGAAGGGAAAGAAATCAATGATACTACAAATACTAAAGCAACCTTAGAATCCCTGAAGAAAACCAAACCCGTCCCTTCGACAAGCTCAGGGCAGGCTCTGAGCCGGGTCGAAGGAAATGAATCCCCCAATAATCAAGAAGGAAATTTCTCTATCCAGAAGCCGAGCTTTGCAGAGTTTGAGGTAAGTACCATTCAGAAAAACCTTGATAGCTTCAAGTCCTATAATAACTCCAATTCAAATCTCGAAGGGATGTTTTCCTCAAACAATACTCATAGCTTCGTTCCAGAGCAGCTATTGGACTCCACCAAAGTTATAAACATTACAAATCCACAAGGACAGACTTCACCAAGTGGTGTCTCAGGCAATATAGGCGAACAGATTATTGAATCTATGCGTGCTTCTTTAAACGAGGTAAACCTGCCACAGCAGGTTATGGTTCGCCTGGAACCACCGGAGCTTGGGAATATTCTTGTAAGGTTCCAGGAGCATGAAGATGAGATTACCGGCTTATTGGAATTCAGCAAGCCTGAAATCAAATATGAAATAGAGCATACACTGCCACAAATCATCCGAACACTGGCAGATTGCGGAGTTCAAATAAAACGACTCGACGTGCAACTATCTGATCAGTTTGAACCGAACGCCGATAGAACCCTCACAGAAGAAAATTTAGAGAATGGTTTATTCCAGCACCAACACTCTGCTGAAGAGGGTGATCCTGACGGAAACGGCGAAGAATGGCTGACAAATAGCTCCAAGTTCAGCTATCATAGTTATTATGACGATTCAGAATCACAATTGATAGTTAACAGCGAATCTATAAATATGCTAATATAGATAAATCCTGGATTGTTTTGGTCACGTAGACCGATAAAAACAGCTGAATTACCGATTTTCGTCCTGGTTTATTAATGAAAGAAGTTCCTTTGCGACATTTGAAATAACCGGTTCCCACTTCCCTCCCTCGGCCTGCCGAAACAGGCGCATAGTAGGATACCAGCGAGTTTTATCACCAACAAGTCCCCATCTCCAGTCCGGCACTGTGGGCAACATGGTCCATACCTTGACCCCCAGAGCCCCAGCGAAATGAACCGTTGAATTGTCTACAGAGATAACGATGTCCATCGCAGCAACCTAGGCTGCAAAGCTTTCCAGGTCTCTAAGAGGATTAATCTTTTCATCTTTAAAAATCCTCACACCAAACAATTTATGGGCTGCTTGCAATTCGCTCGAATACTCTCCATATTGTAGATTCACAAATCGCGTTCTTGGAGCACTCAATATGGGGCCCCAGTGCTCCAGCCCGATAGATCTTTTTTGCCCCTCCTGCCTGTTTCCACTTCTCCAGCTTATTCCAACCAGAACAGGATCTCCGTTCCCTTTGTATTCACTACGGAGCCGATTGTGTTCCTTCTCATCTGGTATTATAAAAGGACTCTGAAAAGACATAGAATTCGGTGATAATCCCAGTACGCAAGGGATAGAAGCCATTGGAATCTGATGAGTAATTGACGGGTCTTTAAGCGAAGGCGCCGGAGGGTCGGTCCGTTCAACAACAACGGTCCCCGGAAAGCTTCTCCGAAGAAGCGGCACTAAGCGGTGATCGCATTCAATAACCACGGTAATACCCTGCGACATTATATGCCGAATAAGCCCTGAAAACTGCACTTCATCGCCGATACCCTGTTCCCCCCATACGAGCAGTTTTTCCACCTCTTGCACAGAACCACTCCACCATTGCTGAGGGAACGGTCTAAGTGGCGTGGAAAAACCCTTATGCCTCCAGCGCCATTCGTATTCTTTCCATCCCTCCGCAAATTGAGCCGTCAGCAGCAGGACAAGAGATCGGTTGTGATGCGCCTCTGCGCATTCAGGATTAATGGCAATTGCTCTATCAAAAGCAGCTTTTGCTTCTGAGAATCGGCCAAGCTCGATTAAAGCGGTACCAAGATTATTGTGGGCTTCCACGTAGTCCTGGCGCATGGTTATCGCCTTTTCGCTTGCAGCGATAGCCTCTCTAAAACGCCCCTGCCGGTTAAAGAGAACTCCCAGGTTATTCAGAAATTCAACTGAATTCGGGGCTAGGCTAACCGCCTTTTGTAGATTAGCTGTCGCCTCTTCCAGTCTATCCCTTCGACCCGGCTCAGAGCCTGCCCTGAGCTTGTCGAAGGGACAGGCTTGAGCAATCAGTGCTAAACCGAGATTACTTAAGGCCTCTGCATAGTTGTTGTCAAGGTTGACCGCTTTCTTAAATGATTCAATCGCGTTTTCCAGTTCTCCTTTTTTCTTGAGCGCCAGCCCGAGATTGTTATATGCCTCCTTGAAATCGCCCTGCAGGCGGATTGCCTCTCTGCAGGCGATTATTGCTTCATCTATATGGCCCTGCTTCATCAGCACGACAGCGAGATTGTTGTGAGCCTTTGCAAAATCCGGTCGAATCTCAATCGCCTTTCTGAATGCCATTACAGCCTCATCAGGCTTATCCAACCGATGCAGCGACATTCCCAGGTTGTTATACAGGTGGGCGCAACCAGGTGCTTGTCTGATGGCTTCCCGGAGAAGCTGTACCGCCTCGTCGTATTGACCGGTGAGATTAAGAATAGCTCCAAGTAACTGCATCGCGTCTATTTGACAGGGAACCTTCTGAAGGACCAGCCGACAGAGTTGTTCAGCCTCCAATAGACGTCCTAAGTCGTAATAGGAAAACGCCCGGTCGAGAGCTTGATCCACGGTCAATTTAGAAAAAGATATATCGCAGGCAATTTTTTTGCTGTCCATGCAATTTTCTCTGCCTTGGGGATAGTTTTCATTACCTCTATTACTGATTTATAACAAAAGAAGTCTCCTATTAGAATGTATAAGGTTTTATTCTTTTGCTACCGGCCACATTGTACGCTCGTGTGCCTTTCAATCAAAGTTTAATTAACCGAAAAACTTCCTAAAAACGACGGCGAAGGCTGCTTTACGGTGCCAGACCGGGCACGAAAGAACATTTCGGAAGCTCTTTTTATCTTTCTGCTCCCTAATTAAATTCACACAAATAAAAAACATTTATGTAATTTTAAGTAGTTGCCTACGATATCAGTATCTGTAAAAACAATATTACAGGTCCCACCATTTTACCGCCATTTTATCGCAGAAAACCCTTAAGGCCGTTTTGATTTCATCGATAATGACAATAAAGGATTTCCGCTTTGGGTGGGGGTGCCGGGTAAATTTTTATGGTGTGTTTGTTACCCGGTAAAGGCTTAGAGTAGAAACACTAAATCGTTTTGTATTTTTAAGGAGTCAAAGATATGTTAGCAATCAAGAACAATCTTATGGCAGCAAACGCTGCACGGTACTTGGGACAAAGCTACGATGCCTTGGCCACGTCGGTCGAAAGGCTGTCGTCGGGCTTACGCATCAGCAGTGCAAAGGACGACGCAGCAGGCATGGCTGTTCGTGAGTTGATGCGTGCCGACATCAGTGTTTTGCAACAGGGTTCTCGTAATGCCCAGGACGGTATTAGTCTATTACAGACTATGGAAGGTGCAGTTGGCACAATCGACTCGCTTCTGGTGAGAATGAAACAATTAGCTGAGCAAGCCTCTACAGGCTCATATTCTTCTGCCCAGCGAACCATCATGGACAATGAGTTCGACCAAATGGCCGCAGAAATCGACCGTATCGCAGGAGCGACTGAATTTAACGGCATTAAGATGCTCAATAGCGCTACTTCTACAGTAACTATTCGTTTCGGTGATGGGGACGATGATAAGATTGAGGTCGTCGGTAGTAAATTAACCAGTAGCGGTCTCAGCCTTTCCTCATTAGAAATTACCACAGCATCCAAGGCTACATCAGCTTTAGCCACCTTGGACACTGCCATTGGTTCTTCGACGTCTGCTGCTGCCAAATTCGGCTACAATATGAACCGTCTGGAAAGCACACGACAGGTGCTTGATAACCAGGCTGAAAATCTGATGGCCTCCGAATCACGTATTTCCGATGTGGATGTGGCCACCGAAATGGCAGAGATGACCAGAAACCAGGTGTTGGCACAAGCCGGTACTGCGATGCTGGCACAGGCTAATACCATACCTCAGATGGCACTGACGCTGCTGAGATAAAAAACAGTGGCTTTCTCAAACATTAGAATATAGAAGTATGCAGGGAGATGATGATAAGGAACATCATCTCCCTGCAGGTTATTTAGTTCATAGTTAATCAAGTAAAAAAATATGAACAATGGACTATTAACGGAGAACCATGATGAAGGGAATCTCAGAATATCAAAATACATCTGTGGCAACACAGAGCAAAGGCCGGCTTATCGTACTGCTTTACGACGGCGCAATTAAGTTTATGAAGCTGGCTATTAAGGAGCTTGAAGCAAAAAATTATGGAACGAAGGGGCAATACATAAACAGAGCCCAGAACATAATAAATGAGCTTAATGCGGTTCTGGATATGGAAGGGGGGGGTGAAATAGCCAATAACCTTCGCAGAATTTATTGCTTTATGAATAACCGTCTCGCCGAGGCCAATACAAAACGCGACCCTCAAATTATTCGTGAGGTAATTAGTCTCATGGAGGAGCTTAACCAGAGTTGGAAAGCAATAGCCGGCTAAGAAGCTTTCTCAAAAAGCACTGAAAATAATCGCAAATACCCTCCCCTCTGGGAGGGTTATTTTTCCCAAATTCCACTTCCCCAACATCTCAAAATTCCTGTATCTGTCATCTACAGTCCAGTAATCCCGTAAGGGATCCCTATCGGGAGTGATGGCTTACACTATTGACACAAATACCGATTGGCCTTAGAATTCCAGGGTTATAAAAACCAATAAGGAAATTTATATGGACCTAAAAGGCATAATTCTGGCAGGTGGCACGGGAACACGGCTGATGCCATTGACCAAGGTCACAAATAAACATCTGCTTCCAATCGGACACAAACCTATGATCTATTACCCAATAGAAAAATTAACCTCTATCGGCATGGAGGAAATTTTAATCGTAACTGGCATCGAGCATATGGGAGATGTAGTTAGTCTGTTGGGTTCAGGAAAAGATTTCGGCTGCCGATTTACATATAAAGTTCAGGATGAAGCCGGCGGAATTGCACAAGCCCTGTGGCTTGCCGAAAACTTTGCGAAAGGCCAGCTCCTGGTTGTTATACTCGGCGATAACATCTTTGAAGACGGCCTCAAAGACTACGCAGCTAAATTTATCACTCAAAAAACAGGTGCCAGGCTATTACTTAAAGAAGTTGACGACCCTCGGCGATTCGGCGTTGCGCAAATTTGCGGTGACAGGATTATCAGCATTGACGAAAAGCCGAAAAGACCCAAATCAAATTATGCTGTAACGGGCGTATATTTCTATGATGCATCAGTTTTTGATATTATACGAACACTCAAGCCATCCGCACGCGGTGAGCTTGAGATTACCGATGTCAATAACGCTTATATAGCCAAAGGCCAATTGGCCTACGATATACTTAAAGGCTGGTGGACAGATGCAGGAACATTCGAATCGCTGACAAGGGCTAACGATTTAATTGAGAAGGAGCCACCGCGATGAGCAAAAATATAGCTCCATTAA
>Ga0315532_1000918_pt1 | contig 23251 bp, 15 predicted proteins | sample SalMarWE160370MG_FD_203082 | JGI IMG/M metagenome (GOLD analysis project Ga0315532, IMG submission 203082) | Salt marsh sediment microbial communities from the Plum Island Ecosystem LTER, Massachusetts, United States - Salt Marsh Sediment WE1603-70 ...
GTGAATAAATTCGGTGCAAAGGTCCTTATTATGGACGACGGATTTCAACACCGCCGACTGGCCAGAGACCTCGACATCGTAACAATCGATGCGACACTACCTTTCGGCTACGATAAGCTCCTTCCGGCGGGGCTGCTTAGAGAACCCGTTACCGAACTTAAACGGGCAAATGCCGTTGTCATCACCAGGTGTGATCAGGTTACAAAAGCTAAATTAGCTGAGATAGAAAATAAACTACAGCAGATAAATCCCAATATGATAATTGCACGCTCGATACATGCTCCTGTCTGCGCAAAATCCGCAGAGGACCAGGAAATCAGTCTTGATAAACTAAAGAGTAAAAAGATATTCGCCTTTTGTGGCATAGGCAATCCGGACGCCTTTTTAACGACAATCGAACGATTGGGCTGTGAGATGGTCGGCTCGAAATTTTATAACGACCATTATCACTATACGGAAAATGATATTGCTGATATTCATAAACAGGCTGGAAATTTTGGGGCGGATTTAATACTTACAACGCAGAAAGACCGTTCCTCAACACAATACGCGATACGTGATACGCAATACGAGATACCTTTTGCCTATCTGGCAATTGAGATAAAATTCCTTTCCGGGGAGGACAAATTAAGGGCCTTGATAAAAACGACATTGGCGGTTAAAATTACCACAAAGTGAGACAACCTGCGGTAAAACCGCAGGCTAAATATTTAGCCCCACGTTTTACGTGGGGTTTTATTGACGGAAAAATCAAAAATGTATAGGCAATTACTAAAGGTGGTAACGAACCTCGGCTCGCCGAGAATTCTGGTCGTAGGCGACTTTATGCTCGATGCTTATGTTTACGGCGATGCCTTGAGGATAAGTCCGGAGGCACCGGTACCGGTATTGAAGGTTTGCCGAACCGAATACCGCTGCGGCGGAGCAGGCTCCGTGGCCGCCGATCTGGTCGCTCTCGGAGCTTCTGCCTTTTGCGTGGGGATTGTCGGAGATGACCTGAATGGAAAAATCCTTAAAGATAAACTAATAGAAAGCAAAGCTGACATCTCCGGACTGCTCACGGCAACGGGCCGTCCCACCATCAGCAAGCAAAGACTCATAGGTCTGGCGCAGCATCGCCATCCCCAGCAATTGATAAGAGTGGATGAAGAAAGCACAGAAATACTAACCAATGAACTAAGTGATGCAGCTCTACAGGCCTACAAAAACATATTGAAACAAGCTGACATTGTTTGCCTGCAGGATTACAATAAAAGTTTGCTTAATCCTTCGCTTTGCCGGCAAATGATACAGTTAGCAACACAAGCCAATAAAAAGATAATTGTTGATCCGTCTCTTACGAGTGACTATTCAAAATACACCGGTGCCACTCTCATTACACCTAACCGTAAAGAGACTTCCACAGCAGTTGGTTTTGAGATAGAAACTTCCGAAACGGCAGCCAGAGCGGCTAAGTATCTCCGCCGGAATTTAAGGCTTGAGGCCGTAGTAATCACATTAGATAAGGAAGGTGCGTATCTTGAAACAGAAAATCAAAGTCAAATCGTACCAACCAGGCCACGCAGCGTCTATGACGTCAGCGGAGCAGGTGACATGGTCCTGGCAACGCTGGCAACAGCTCTGGCCGCCGACTGCGATTATGAAACAGCAGTCCAGTTGTCCAATATCACCGGCGGAATCGAAGTGGAAAAATTTGGCACCGCAACGGTAACCATCGACGAAATCATCAATGAGCTCGTCGCTCAAAATCGCGACCAAATCGGCAAGGTTCGCTCTGTTGAATCTATGCTGGAAGAGCTCGATTGGCACCGCAAGCAAAAACAGACTATCGTTTTCACAAACGGATGTTTTGATGTGATCCATAGAGGACATATCGAATTTCTGAAATTCTGTAAGTCTCAGGGTGACAAAGTTGTTCTCGGCTTAAACAGCGACCGTTCAGTGAAGGCTGTTAAAGGACCCCAGCGACCTATAAATAGTCAGGACGACCGAGCTGCCGTGCTGGCCTCACTGGAAACGGTGGATTACATTACATTTTTCGATGAGCCGGACCCGCTTGACTTAATCAAAAAAGTAAGGCCGGACGTATTGGTTAAAGGACAGGATTGGGCGGAAAAAGGCGTTGTCGGTCGTGAGTTTGTTGAATCTTACGGCGGTAAAGTTGTTCTTGCTCCACTGGTTGAAGGCAAAAGCTCAACGGCAATAATCGACATAATGAAGTCAAAGCAAAGAGAATATCCATGGACGAAGATGCCAGAAAGCAAATCGTAGAAACGATAGAAATCCATAAGAAGATGGTTGCCGAGCTTCAGCAAAATTGTATTGAAACAATAGCTGTCGCGGCTGAAGCGATTGTAAAAGCCCTGAAAAAAAACGGCACAGTTTATCTTTGCGGCAATGGTGGCTCGGCTGCCGATGCCCAGCATATAGCCAGCGAGCTGGTGGGTAGATTCAGAAGAGAACGAAAGGCTTTGCCCGCTGTGGCACTTTCGACCGACACCTCCATAATTACCTCTATCGCAAACGATTACGCTTATGAAAATGTCTTTGCCCGGCAGGTAGAAGCTTTGGTGAAAAAAGGTGACATTTTGTGGGCGTTTTCCACCAGCGGCTCTTCGGCAAATGTAATCGCAGCGGCTGAATCGGCCAGAAGCAAAGGGGCTTGTGTGCTGGCTTTTACCGGCCGAGCTAATAGCAAGCTTGAGCAAATTGCCGATATCTGTTTTTGCGCCAACGACGAATCAACAGCTCGCAGCCAGGAAACTCATCAGCTTGCCTACCATATAATTTGCGACCTTGTCGAACAAAATTTTGTAAATAGCTGAGCAAAAGTGAATTCAAAGAGATATGTCTAATAAAGCAATATTCTTAGATCGTGATGATACTCTGATTGAAGATCCGGGCTATATCAATAATCCCGAACAGGTGAAGCTGCTGGATGGTGCAGCCGAGGCACTCGTTGAGCTAAAGGCTATGGGATATAAACTGATCGTCGTCTCCAACCAATCGGCTGTTGCACGTGGGATTGTTACGGAGAAAGTTGTTGGAGAAATTCACGAGCGCTTGAAGCAGCTTCTGGCTGAAAAAGGCGCATATTTAGATGGAATTTATTACTGTCCTTATCATCCCGAGGGAGTTGTCCGTAAATATCGTAAGGAAAGCGACTGGCGAAAACCAAATCCTGGAATGTTGCTGGCTGCCGCTGAAGAAGTGGATATCGACCTTACACAATCCTGGATGATTGGCAATAATAGCAGGGATATAAAGGCAGGTTTACGGGTCGGCTGCAGAACTATTTTAATAAACCGCTCTACAGATTATAAACAGTTAGAACCAGGCGAGCCAAAGCTGGACTACAAGGCTGTAAACATAAAAGAGGCGGCAAATATCATAAAGAAATATCACCGTTCGCCTGTTGAAATAGAGGTCCAAGCTCAATCAGCTCTTGTTGATCAAACTAAATCTGCCGACCAAGTCGAAGAACACCGAAACTCATCAGAGCCTCCAAAGCCACAGGTTATTTCTCCAGAGCCAAATGTAGAGCCACAAATAGAATCGCAGGTCGATCTTCAAGAGCAACCGGTACGTAGTGACAGAAGCGAGCAGCTACTAAAGGCCATCCTGGAACAACTCAAAAGCACGCAACGCAACGACATGTTTGGTGAATTTTCCATGATGAGACTCATAGCTGGGATCGTGCAGATTGTCGTTTTATTTTGTCTGCTGATAACCGTATGGCTTCTTATGAGTCCAAATAGGCAGGATAGCTCTGTTTTGATTGCGCTTGGCTTCGCTATGGTTCTACAGCTTATGTCACTGACCTTTTATATAATGCAAGGCAGAAAATAGACCAGCGGTTTTACCGCAGGTTAAATATTTAGCCCCACGTTTTACGTGGGGTTTGTGTTTTACGCAGTCGAGATATACAATGCGCAGTACAAGAAACAGGATTTTGGTCTGGCTTGCCTCTCCTATGGGTGATGCTATCCTGTGCACGCCGGCCTTGCTGGCTATCAGCCGACATTTCAAATCGTCTCGAATCTGGTTTTTGGCTGAGCCTGTGGTTCATGAGGTTTTATCGCCGAACAACTTTAATAACGGCTGGCTGGTCCAACGCCAGAAAAATCCATTCACGATTGCCAAAATGCTCAAGAAGCATAAATTCACTCATGCGATCCTTTTTAAGAATTCTTTTGCCTCGGCATTGACGGTTTTTTTAGCGGGAATACCATCGCGAATCGGCTATGCCCGCGAAGGCCGAGGATTTCTTTTAACAGAAAAACTTTACCCTCTAAAGTTATCCACAGGCAAATACAAACCATTTTCTATGGTTGATTACTATCTTGACATTGTGTCCCGTCTAGGTGCACAACCAGTCAGCAGAAGCCTTGAATTACTTGTTGATCCACAGTGCAATGATAATCTTAGGGCCAAGCTGCCGGAGCTGGAAAACGCTGGCGGACCAATTGTTATCCTTGTCCCTGGTGGAGCATTCGGGCCCAGTAAATGCTGGCAGAGCGTAAGATTCGCGCAAACAGCGGATTGGTTGATTGCTAATTACAATGCAACTGTTGTGGTCTCTGTCTCACCTCACCCTGCTGAGAAAAAAATTGGCAGCGAAATCTGTGACGCAAGCAGAAATAAGCTTATAAACCTGTCTGAAATAAAAATAAATCTTGGTGAATTAAAAGCGCTTTTTTCAAGAGCTTCCTTAGTGATAACAAACGACACAGGTCCTCGGCATATAGCTATAGCCTTGCAGCGTAAAGTCATCACTCTTTTTGGGCCAAATGACCCAGCCTGGACCCAGACCAATTACGGAAATGAGATACAGATAGTTGGCAATGTCCCTTGTGCTCCCTGTACAAAACCGCGATGCAAAAAAAACCGACATTTGTGTATGCAGGCAATCACAGTGGAAATGGTTTGCGACGCGGCAAAACAATTATTTGATGATAATCGCAAACAGAGCTTTATCTATGCACGACAGAAATTCGTAGAAACATCGGACTCTTTCTTTATCGACCCTGATTATGAAACATCATTTAGCAAATTAGGCTTAGCTTCTGTCGATGCGGTCTTTTCATTCAACGCAGCAAGAAAACTGGTTAAGAATAATCTCGCCAATTACCGGGCTCGGCTGCAATTCGAGATAAATTCATCTTTAACCCCGTTAGAAATCTGTACCGAAGGTTCATCAATCCCACGAGAGGACTTGCTTCTAACGGGGTCAACGACACTTTTCTTAAAACGCTATGAAAGGCCTCCAATTTTGGTTCAGGTTAAAAACTGGTTGACACATCACAGTTTGAAAAGCTGTAGCTTTATTGAGTTTGAGCAGACAAGCTACCTCGCAGAGGCAGGTATAAATACTCCCAAAATAGTGTCTTTCGGCCAAGAGTGGGGTATCTTTTTCGAGAAAAGAAGCTTTATCATCACCGAAAAGGTTCCGAATGCCGAGTCCTTAGAGCGAAGATTGCCAAGTTTCTTCAACGGCTCAGCACAGAGGGAAAATTTGAAATCGCGAAGAAATTTTATTAAAGGATTGGCAGGCTTTGTAAAAAAACTTCACGAGACAGGTTATCGTCATCGGGATTTATACTTTTCGCATATTTTCTACAGTGACAACGGTGATTTTTGTCTGATAGACCTGGCACGGACTTTTAAGCCGATCATCCTGCATCGGCGGTTTCAAATAAAAGATATTGCACAGTTGTATTATTCTGCGCCTGCCAAGTATTTTTCAAACACGGATAGGTTGCGCTTTTACCTCAGCTACATTGGCCGAGACGCCGTTAGAAATTCAAAAAGGCAGCAAAATGACAAGAAAAGAAAAAGATTTCTAACGGGGCGAGACAGGCTTATCAATGAGGACAAAGTTTTTATTCGTAAAGTCTTAAATAAAGCCAATCGCATGGCTCAACATGACATGAAGCACGACAGGTTTGCTCCTTTCATGTCCCAGCGGGATTAGGTCTTATATTTTACAAAGAAATGAAAATCGCGATTATAGTAGAGCGGGCGGATATAAACCTTGGCGGGGCGGAGCGTTCAGTCTTTGAAACGGCAACTGCCATCTCAAAATTTGGCATTGCGGTGGACATACTCGCGGCTAAAGGCTATAGGAACACTAAGCATGTTCATATACTGTGTCGCGACAAACCTGGCAAACGCACTGGTTACTTTGCATTTGCTACGGCACTAAAAAAACACTTATCAGACAATTTCTATGATATCATTCATAGCGTTTTACCGTTTACCTTTGTAGATATTTACCAGCCGCGCGGCGGTACCTACGCTGAATCGACTTTGCGTAATGCAGAAAGCTTCCAGAATAAATTCAAAGTTTCTTACAAGAAGCTAACGGCCTTTGCCAATTTCCGCCGGCGTATGCTTTTGCAGGCCGAGCGCAGACTATGCAGACAGCCCAACAGGCCAATAATTATAGCCATATCGCGATACGTTGCCGAACAGTTCAAACGGCACTATTCCGTCAGCGATGAGCGTATAATGATTGTACCCAACGGAGTAAAAATACGCACAAAAATCGACACAAACAAGGCTTACAAACTCCGTTCACAAATACTGGCTCAGTTAGGCATTAAGGAATCAGATAAGCCTGTCTTTTTCCTGTTCGTGGCTAATAATTTCCGGTTAAAAGGACTCGCTGTTTTAATAAAGGCGATGCAGTTGGCAACAGGTCGCAAAACAACACGACCCGGATTTTTAATCGTTGTTGGCAATGACAAAATAAGCCAATATCTCAAGCTTGCCAAAGAGGTCAATTCATCTGCGGCAAATAGGAAAATCATTTTCTTAGGACCCGTCAGCCACATTCAAGACATCCTATCGATAAGCGATGTAGCTGTTTTATCTACTTTTTATGACCCATGTTCACGATTCATTCTTGAAGCATTAGTGGCAGGCAAACCGGTAATAACCACCAGATTTAATGGTGCAACCGACCTCTTTGTTAATAATCGGCACGGCAGAGTCATCGATTCTCCTGAAGATGTTCCTGCACTGGCAGAGGCGGTTGGCTATTTCACAAATATGGACAATATCCGAAAAGCATCCGAGGCGATCGCTGCGGACAATCTCAAAGAAAAAATCTCCATTAGAAGGGTTGCAGAACAGCTAATATCAATTTATAAATCAATACTCGAAAGGCGGAAATAGTTACGAAATTTATGATTTTTAACTATTGATGTATTAACACTGGATGGCTGAATTACCCTTTCAAATTTTAATAAAAAGCGCATCAGGAAAGACAGAAACTTTAACATGTACCGCTCTTTTACGGGCTATTCCAGGAAGGCGTGAGGTTTATGATGCCTTATGGAACCAGCGGGCTGTGATTGTTAAGGTGTTTTCACATAAATTTTTTGCAAAGCGTCATCTTAATAGAGAATGGCGAGCATTAAAATTACTCCAGCAGCAAGGGTTAAGTTTGCTTGAGGCTTTATTTTTTGGGAAAACTGAAGACGCCCGATGGGCACTGGTTATGGAAAAAATCGTCAATTCGTTAACCGCTCTGGAAGTTTTTAATAAAACAGCAGAAAAGTCCAAAAGATTTGAGATAATGGTCCTGATTTGCAGAGAGCTGGCTAAAGAGCACAGCAAGGGCGTTTTGCAAAAAGACCTTAATTTAGGGAATTTCCTTCTGGATGGTAGTAAAATCTTTGCGATCGACCCCGGACAGATGAGGTTTTCGTCACATCAGGTGACAAGAAGCAAAGGCATTTCTCAATTAGCTGCGCTGGCATCTTGTTTGGTGGACGGTAATACCGAATTTATTCCAAAGCTCTGTCGAGAGTATTTGAAAGCACGCGGCTGGAACTTTAACAAATCAGACGAGATATTGCTCCAAAAACAGCTACTTATACATCAAAAAAGAGCTATCAGAAAAGGTTTGAAAAAGTGTCTGCGGACAAGCAAGAGATACTTGCGAATTAAAGCCGGTGCAAATATTGCTGTTTTTGACAAAGATTTTTGCCGGTGTGCCGATCCGCTTGGTTTTATAGAAAATATAGACTCTCTGCTGGATAAGGGACGTATTCTTAAAGATGGTAACACCTGTTATGTGTCCCGTTTGGTGTGGAATGGTAGGGATGTTGTGGTCAAAAGGTATAACCATAAGGGATTTATCCATTCACTGCGGCATACGATAAAGAAGTCACGCGCATATAGAAGTTGGTTACACGCACACCGGCTTAGTATGTTGAACATAGCTACGCCGAAGGGACTTGCCTATATCGAGAAACGCAAAGGATTACTCGTATGGAAATCTTATTTAGTAACCGAGTATGTCCAGGGACAAAAGCTTTATGATTTTCTTCGCAATCCGCCGAGGCGGACTCAGGAGCAACGTTCAGAAGTAACTCTGCAAATCAAGGAGCTGCTTGACAAGCTCGGCAAACATCGCATTAGTCACGGCGATTTGAAACATACAAATATTTTAATTACAGAGAGCGGGCCTGTTCTGACAGACCTCGACGGAATGAAAACGCATAAACTAAACTGGACTTATCATCGGCATAGGGCAAAAGACCATGCTCGCATCCTTAAGAATTGGCCACAAGATACCGTAGTCAGCTTGCAAGACATTTTGTAATCAATTCGACTAGTTTCTTGCCGATTATCACGGTATCAAAGTTTTGTATCCGAGCTAATCCTTCTTTCCCCATTTGTTTTCGCAATTGGGGATCGTTAATCAGTTGAGTAATTTTTTCAAACCATTCATGTATGCTTATTGCAAGAAAGCCTGTGACATTATCACGTACATATTCAGAGTTTACACCTACGGGCGAGGCAACTACCGGCAGGCCGGCGGCTTCATACTGTAGAATTTTGAAGCCGCATTTTCCGCGTGTAAATCTGTTGTCCGGCAGCGGTGCTAAACCAACATGGCTCGTAACTAAATCAACTGCCTGTTTTTCCAAAGACCATTGAAATTTTTCCACCTCAATATTCTTCAGATCGAAGAAAGCGTCACATATTATCCTCAAAATGACATTGTTATAGCGCAAGCCAATTTGCTCAAGAGCAGGTTTAATTTCAGCAAGATACTTAAGCGTGCTCCTGCTGCCGATCCAAACCAGACGGATTTTTCCGTCGTTTTGGGGATTTGTCTGCACCTTGTAGGCATTGACATCTAAGCCGGTAGGTAAAACCTCAACATTGGGATTGAATTTCCTCGCGTGTTCGGCAAGATAAGAATTACCTGCGATAATCATATCCGCTAAACCGGCACTTCTGCGAAACGGCATAAAGTGTGACCAACTATTACGCTCAGGAGTTTTATCGCTGTACATTATAGCGTCATCAAAATCATAGATGACTTTTCTGCTGTATTTACGCAGGGAAAAAGCATCGAATAAATTCAAGCCTTTTCTGTGGAGGAAAACGCCGTTAAACTCTGCTGTTTGTTTGAAAAGTCGCCGACGTGCTAAAGAGCCGGATGGAAGCTTGGCAACTTCACAATTTATACCGTTTGCTTGCAAAGCATCAAGATAAATTACTATCCGCTGCCTGAAGCTTGCTCGATTTGGATTGTTGGTCAGGATAAGAAGATTCATTTGCTTTTTCAATCAAACTAATCGATTTTTCAGCAGATTTTAAGTATAATCAGACAGGAGTAAAGAATATTTACGATCTTTCGGCGAGCAGAAGGATGATATTCATTATTTTAATCAGTGGCTCTTATTTGTTTGGCTCGATACCATTCGGCCTGCTCATTGCAAAGGCAAAGGGAAAAGATTTGCGCTCTATAGGCTCAGGTAATATTGGCGCGACAAACGTGGCACGTGCTCTCGGCAGAAGATGGGCCTACCTGTGCTTTCTGCTCGATGTGATGAAGGGCCTGGTTCCAATGCTCGCAACAAGGCCATTTGCTATACCTCTATCCACCGATTCATATCCCGAACGTGTTGTTGTGCTCTGGTTATGGCTTTTAGTAGGCTGTGCTGCTGTTGTAGGTCATATCTTTCCGATATATTTGAAGTTCAAGGGCGGCAAAGGTGTAGCGACCAGTCTCGGCGTGGCGCTGGGCCTTTGGCCGTACTATACAATTTGTGCCTCGTTTGCCCTTGCAATATGGGCGGTAGTCGTTTTGATATGGCGATACGTTTCTTTGGCCTCAATCGTTGCTTCTATTGCTTTTCCAATCATATTGCTTTTGGCAATAATTCTAAGTCCGGATTGGGATTTTGTTAGTCTATGGCCATTACTCATTACGGCAAGCGCGATACCGTTGATGGTAATCATCCGACATCGCGAAAATATCAAAAGGTTAATCGCAGGAACCGAAAACAAAATCTTGAAGTAATAGGCTTCTGTACTGTCAACTTGATTTTAACATATATTTTTTACATCCTTTCTGGCTACGGCTCCCCCTGCTTTCTTGCGAAAGCAAGAAGGGGGGCCAAGACGAGCAAAAACCCAACTTTTTTCGAACCTTTCTCAAGCAAGAAACGACTATAATACGAACCACTTATAGTATATACCAAAGCAGCTCAAGACGTATTGTCGTATCTATAGACATCAATGACGCGGAACACTATATGGAACAAGATAACGTACCCGATGCAATCTTGGTTCTCAAATGTCAGAGACGCGATGAGTCGGCTTTTCGAGAACTGGTAAATCGCTGGCAGCCGCGTCTTTACTACTATCTGCGGCGTGTTGTAGAGAACGAAAATGCGGTCTGGGATATCCTCCAGGAAACCTGGTTGGCTGTGTTTCAAAACATCCGTAGGCTACAACATCCCCGCAGGTTTCCGGCGTGGTTATATCAGATAAGTCACAATAAAGCTGTAAATTGGCTTCGAAAAGAAAATAAATATGTTCAAATGACAAATGAACAGAGGGTCAACTATTGTGAAAATAATACCACCATTTCCGCTGTTAAGGAACAGGCAGAGCTCGTTCACAAGCTATTAGGAAAACTTAAATTAGATCATCGGGAAGTGCTAACACTATATTTTCTCGAAGGTTTCTCGATTAACGAAATGGCCCAGATTATCGGGGTATCAGAAGGCACGGTAAAATCTCGCCTGTATTACGCAAAACATAAACTCCATGAAGCGTTAAAAGGAGCGAAGGATGTCTGAACAAGAAAATAAGATAGAGTTCATCAAAAACTTGATTGCCCAGGACCCGCCACCTGCTGATAAGCAATTGCGACATAATGAAGCCCTATTGAAAAAAAATAAACGCCGTATGCTGCTGGTAAAAGCAGTTATTATAGTAATTTATATGGTGCTGTATTTTGTTGCCTTTGGGGCATTTATGCTGCAGAACTATACCGATAATGTGGTTCACTCTATTTGCTGGGGAACAGCCTCATTACACATTTTGCTATGGTCTTTCGTGTACATTCAGCGAGGAAATTGCATGAATATTGAGGAACTAATAGAAAAAATGCTAGATAATGATGAAAAGCGTCGAAACAAAAATCAGAACTTATTCATTACCACTGTGGCAATTATGGCGTTCGTCTTTAGCAGCTTTCTCTTATGTCGTTCTTTCTTTCTTACCGATCCCCTGAAGGTAGCTCAAACATCAGTAGGTATTTTGTGGTCTACGATATTTTTTCTAATTTTCTACCCATTTAGAACAGCGTCACTCATAAGCAAGCTTTGGCTTGAATATAAGAAAATGGAGTTAAATATAAGCAGCTCAAGCGATGGAAGTGCATAGAGACTGCGTACTACCGTATCATACGATAAGTGCTTAAAAAATCGGGGGAACAAAGCAATCGCAAAGAAACATCCGTGTTGTTTCTGGTTGTTATGTCATTTGTTTTAAAACAATCCTCGGCGAGGCAGCACTACAAAACCGCCTTTGGCTCGCCACGGCGGAACGCCCCCAACTTAATCCACCGTAACAGAACCATCGGCTTTTTCTCATCGTCCTCTCCGCCCCCCAAAACCTATAAAGCAGTTGCAATGTATCCATCAATAGCATTTTTATCTGTCAATAGTATTTTTATCCGTCAAACAAGATTAAAAAGCAAATAGGAAATACCTAAATATGCGCTTCTAAAAGTCTATTATTGGCCTGGCAAAAGGCTGCTTTTGAGCTTTAAAAGCCCATTTTTACGGTTTATACAAAATAAATGTGTTTTGTCCGTGGTAATCGACATGCAAAAGAACCATGGGGGGAAGTTAAAAAAGCAGCAGATAAAATAACCACACTGTAGCAAACTCCGTAAGCTATGGCTCACCTTTAGCCGGCTTATGTCTCTTACACCTCAAGCGAAGCCAGCCCACCCAGTATGGCGATCTTGACCAACTCAGCTATGCTATGGGCATCAAGCTTTTCCATAATTTTATGACGGTTCGCCTCAATTGTCTTTGTGCTGACGTGCAACTGTAAAGCAATCTGTTTTGTATTTTTTCCTTCGCTGATGAGCTGAAGCACCTGGCGCTGTCTTTCCGTGATTGTCTCCAACGGTGATTCGGCAATCTTGGATAAGTGATGTACGTAATCACTGACTACCACACCGGCAACTTTAGGGCTAAGATAGACACCACCATCAGTTACCGTCTGTATGGCCTCGGTAAGTTCATCAAATGAGCATTCCTTTAATACATAACCCGAGGCACCGGCTTTGAGCATGTCCACTACAAATGCCCTGTTGGAATGTATGGATAAAGCGATTACCTTAATTTGTGGAAACTGCCGAACAATTTGACGGGTTGCATCTACGCCGTTCAGATTCGGCATGGTTATATCTGTAATTATTATGTCAGGCATCAGTTCCCGCACCATCTCAATTGCCTTTCGACCGTCCTTGGCCTCCCCAATTACTTCCATGTCGGATTGCTTCTCGATCAGGCTACGCAGACCTTGTCGAGTGATTTGATGGTCGTCAGCCAACAAAATTCTTGTGCTCATAGTATTTATCCCCCATTGATAATTTTTATTTCTTTCAAAGGAGCTATCATTGTAACCTTACATCCACCACCGGGGGCGGATTCGATCTGAAGATGCCCTCCGAACTGCTCCAATCGCTCCCGAATGCTGAACAGCCCAAATCCCCCTTTTCCAACCGCCTTTGCAGTTACTTCGGCTGGAACGAATCCCATCCCATTATCCTCAACACTAATGCTTATCCGTTCGCCAATACGCCGAATCGAAACCTTTACCTTCGTTGCCTGAGAATGTTTGACTACGTTGAAAAGCAGCTCCCGCACGTCACGAAACAGAAGCGATCCGATATCATCATCCAACGGCTTAGGTTTTTTATCAACCTCCAATTCAACCGTTATATCATATTTTTGCTCGATTTCCTCGGCAATCCACGCAGCCACAGCAGCCTCAAGGCCCAGCTCATGCAGTATAGGAGAGCTCAGGTCAAACGTCAAAGACCTCACGTCAGCAATTGCTTGACCAAGCAGGCTGCAAACATCCTCTAAGACTTCACCCTTATCAGTTGGAGAAATGGAATGACGCTGTCCATCCAGCTTGACCTTGGAAATAGCAAGGGATTGGCCAATTCGGTCGTGTAGTTCAACAGCTATCCGTCTTCTTTCACGTTCCTCAGCCAGAGTCAATTGCGAAGCCAAAGATTTAAGCTGTGACTGGTAATCCAGAAGTTTCTGTTCTGCTTGCTTGCGCTGCGTGACGTCAAGGCCGTAAACATTGACGTAGTTGGCATCCACGACAGGCGCGAACGTCAGAGTGAATGTTCGGCCATCACATTGTATATCAGTCTGCTCACTCTGTCCGGAGCTTAGAGCATCTAATGCAAACCTATACCAGCAGTCTGGCAGAGACTCGCCAACGCGGCACCGCCAAGCCTTCAATAGCGGCAAGCTAGCCTTATTGCCATACATGACAGTGCCGAAGGCAGAAATACGAAGAACCGGGTGGGGGTCTTCGGCTGGGAACTTAGCCAGCTTGGCAATTTGCTCCTCCGCCTGCTTGCGCTCGGTAATGTCGGTGATATTGCCCATTATGGCAGGTTTTCCCATGTATTCGATATGGCTTGCCATCATTTCACACCAGATGACCTGTCCATCTTTCTTCAGTCTCCGCATTTCATAGCACTGCGTAACGTCCTTTCCTGCAAGTCTTGCTGATAAATTCTGTGCAGCAATGTCCCTTTCGTCAGGATGGACTAAAGCCATGTATGCCTTTCCCAGCAGCTCCTCAGGTCTGTAACCATGAATTTGCGCAAACCTTTCATTGACAAAAATATATTTTCCATCTTGATGTATAAAAACGCCGGTAAGCGAATTTTCAGTAAGTGTTCTATATTTCTCTTCAGCCTCCCGTATAGCCTGTACTGCCTTCTTTCGGTCCGTGATGTCCTCTCCTGAGCTGAGGGTAGCTATGACGTCGCCCTTATCATCTCTTAGTATAGTATTATGCCATGCTATTAGTCTCTCATCACCGTTTCCGGTCAAGACGAAGTTTTCATGATACTCGGATATATTAGCTTGGCTGCGTAATATCTTATTAAAAATCTTTTTCACATCGCCTCTAATCCTTTCGGGCAGGAAATTGTCAAACCAGTTCTTGCCGAGGATTTCGTCCTCACTATAGCCGAGAATCTGGCAACCTTTTTTGTTTATTAGCCCCACTCTTTGCTCAGCGTCGATAGCCACCATCATAACCGCTGCTACATCGAGATATTTTTGGGCTTTGTCTTTTTCTTTCAGTATCATTTGCTCTGCCTTTTTGCGCTCGGTAATGTCTGTTATGAATCCTTCAATTGCTACGATTTCACCACCGTCATAAACAGGTTGTATATTGAAACTATGGTACTCGATTCTTCCATCTTTTTTGAGCCGGCCAAATTCGCCTGTTATGGTTTCCCCAGCCAACGACCTTCGGACGTTTTCTCTTGCTTGTTCCACCATATCCTCAGGCTGAGTAATTTCAAAGGGTTTGCCGACCACCTCTTCATATGAAAGTCCATGCATGCGTTCCCACACAGGATTTACGTATTGCCATAGCCCATCCTTTCCCACTCTGTAATAGCCAAACGGCGCATTCTCAAGTATTTTCCGAAATCGCTCCTCACTCTGTCGTAGCGCCTCCTCTGCTCGCTTGCGCTCGGTGATGTCGTGGATGATGGTTAACAGACACTGTTCGCCCCCAATTTTAAGACGTTCACTCGACAAGCTGACTTGGCGGACTTCGCCTGTCTTGCGCAGTAGATCTGTTTCAAAATTGCGCAGTGAGCCAGTTTCTTGCAATTGTTGTACGGCTTTCTGGCGTATTGCCGGATCGCTCCAGATGCCAAGCGCGACCGTACTTGTGCCGACCGATTCTGCTTGACTGTAGCCAAGGATCTTTTCCCACATGTCGTTGACTTCGAAAAGTGTGCCATTCGTCATCCGGCTAATCGTCATGGCGTCGGGGCTGGCACGAAACGCTTTGGAAAAGCGTTCTTCTGCAACGCGCAGTGCTTCCTCTGCACGCCTGCGCTCGGTGATATCCTGGATTGTGGAGCGAATGCCCACAATACGGCCTGTCTCGTCCCTCAAAGGATAATCCTCAACGAGAACAGGTATTGTAGCTCCGTTCTTGTACTTATAGGTGCGTTCAAAGGCCCGGCCGGGCGGTGTGGCACCTGATATCTTGTCAGTGACGGCTTGTTGAGATGTTTCATTTTCTACAATAAACTGCCACACCTCTTGGCCAACCATTTCCTCAGCACGGTAACCAAGCATATTAAGCTCAGTGCGGTTGACGCGGGTAATGCGCCCTTTAGCGTCAAGCTCGTGGTAGCCAATCGGAGCCTGGTCAAACAGTTCGCGTAATCGTGCTTCGTTATCCTTTAGCGCCTTTTCCGCTGTTTTCCGTTCCGTGATGTCTTCTACTATCTCGATGAAGCCTGTCATCCGCCGTGGCGGACCATCCGCTCCGCCGTGGCGAATTGGAAAGGCCTGGATGCGAATCCGCCGTGGCGGACCGTTATCACTTATCCCTTCGGTTTCGATCTCTGCCGGCTGGCCGGTTTCCATTGCTCGTTTACCGGGGCAATGGGGACATATTGGCTCGCGTTTTTCGAATTCTCGGAAACACTCTCGACCAATAAGCTCGCAGACAGGCTTGTAGAAATATCTACTGACCATAGTGTTGACCATAAGTATCTTGTAGTTGTAATCTATCAGCGTGATCCCAATGTGGACATTTTCCATTATGGCCTGAGATAGCTCCTTTAGTCCGTCCTGAGTATTCTTCTTTTCAGAAATATAACTGCTGACAGATTCTAATTTCGCTTTACGTAAGTACGATTGTTGAACCTGTTCAATTGGTTTTTTCTTGCATCCGCTTGAATCTCGCATGGCTCCATCTCCTGCAGGTCATCTGCCTGCCAAATACGTCTCTGTAATTAAGAAACGACAGACGTTAATACATCACCACGGCCCCATTGAAATTGTTCTGATATATTTATCCCATCTAACAAGTATAAATTAAAAAAGTCAACCCTTTTTGTGTGAATATCCATTCCAACCCCATTCCAAGAATTGTGGGAGATTTTTTCAAAGCCAGGCCTAACCGGCGACTGTCAAAGCACTTGTTGTAATTCTCACAGTCCATCACCACCTCACAGAAACTCCGACAAGTAGCAATGGCCAGTAACTTATCGATGTTCTTAAAGCTTCGAGTTGTCTTGGTTCTGAATTGGTAGGCCAGCCCAATAATCCCTTCGGTCGCATTATTCTTTCTACCACCGTCCTCACTGCTAATGCGGCTCCAAGACCTCTCAATATGCCGCAATAGCTGATTGGCCTTAAAGAAGTATAAGCGCCGGCTACGTCCTCAATGCTGCTTTTGGAGCCTTTCCAACCAGCAGATCTAAAGAAGATGTTTCCTTTATGGTAGCTTAACCTCAGCATATAAAAATACTCTGCGAGATAAGCCGGTCGCTTTTGTCTCTGCCGCGGCCAATCCCGTGGGGCCTAATCGTCCAGGCACTACCAAACCAGGGACACCTCATTCGTCGCTGTGATATTATGTTGACCTTTTCACATTGCTGATAACACGATAGCGAATCCCAGAGCGGATTTTGTTACTTGCTCGATAGCAGTGAGTGCATCGGCGTTCAAGTTTTATGCCTGTACTGGCCAAAGAAATAATGTACTGAATTACTTTTGGTCTTATGCTGAATTACGAATGCACTCAAGTAGCATCAGAAAAATTGCACGCTTTTTTACCAGTTCATTCATATAGACAATGTGCCATCGGCACCTGATAAGAACTTAGCTGGTGATTTCAAGAAGCCGAGATATTGTTATTATATAATTTTGAGCATCAAGTAATATACTACCTTACTTCTGTCTTTTATGTAAAATTGCAACGACAAGGATGCACCCTTGACTACGCCCCCCATCCTCCCCATTATAAAAAAAGCTGAGTGTTCGTGTTTTATGTATTAACACCTTGAAATATGATAGATGTCACTTGTTCGTACGTTACAAGTTTGCCGAACAAAAAAATCTAAAAATTTTTCAAAATTAATATTGACAGGTTTCAATATGGTGGCAAAATAATTATTGTTTTCTTCAATGGGTAGGTGTTGTAATAACCAAACCCTAATTCTTAAACGAATCATTGAAAGGGAACAATTATAATAGATGTCACTTGTCCGTACGTTAAAAGTTTACCGAGCAAAAAAATCTAAAAGTTTTCCAAAATTAATATTGACAGATTTCAGTATGGTGGTAATGTAATCATTGTTTTCTTTGATGGGTAGGTATTTTAATAACCAAATCCTAATTCTTAAACAAATCATTGAAAGGGGACAGTTATGAACAAGCGAAGTAAAATATGGGGAGAACGAGCATTCTGTCTGGCAATTTTAATGAGCGTAGCAGTATTATTAATGTCCGGCAGATTTAGCATGGCGTCACAACGCGAAAACGTACACCATTACAAGCTTCTCTCCACTCTGGAGTACAGTGGAGACAGCCAATTTAGGAACGAATTCGAGACAGTATGCACGGTGAAAAAGCAGATCTTATCAGACAACAAAACGCAATACTGTCTTTCAACAAATAGTGAGAACGACAAAAAATCCGGCGATCAATTTACGTTAAAAGATTGCTCATTCACCGTTGATGACAAAACCCAGCATTTATCGGTAACAGATAGAGATTTGGCTTTTTTGGAAAAGGTCAGCAATGGTTGTGCTAGGCATCTTAGGAAAGTCACAAGGGCAAATCTTGAAAAAACATGGAAGCAAAGTTTCGATTTCTCGACCGTGGATAACTCGCTTCCCAACGAGTTGAGATTTACCCTGACCGCGATGCCGCTAAGGACAGAAGCTTTTGGCGAGCTGATAGCAGTTAGGGCACTATCAGAACCTTTTGTTGTTGAAGCAGTCAACGAGGATGGCAACGTAGGACTTATTCAATGCAAAGTTAATAGCGTCTATGTCTTCGACTCAGAAATTGAAGAGATTTACCTCAGCATATCCGTCTTCAAAGCGGCAACAAATGTGCGGGGTTTCAATGAGGTACTGCAACATTCGGTCGCGACATGCAAGGTCGATGCTACAGGAAACAAAGCAGACTTAGCTGAGCTCGGTAAAAACAAAAATTTTGAAAATTTCATGAGCAAGATTGGTGTTACAGACAGCCTTAAGGTTGTCAAAGATGCACCTCTGCCAAAATGGGCTCGAGCTGATGGGGTAAAGGCTGCCCAAATGGCAAATATTTGTGCGGGGACTTCCTGCGAAGGTACATTAGACCCTGTGGCCACCTGCCTGCCTGCTGTGCGTGTAGTCGATCTACAGAGCTCAGGTTCAAGTAAATTGAAAACCACGGGCGCTCCGCTGGCATCATCAGGGGGCCGAAGAAGAGGAGGCGGCTGGTTTGACTGGTTTGGCTGGAATTGGACAACTGCTGGTGTTATCACCGGTACAACTCTCGGGACGATTGCTATAACGGGCGGATTCAGACATCACCGCAGCCCAGATACGCCTTAAAACTGGTAATGCTAAGATCGTCAACATAAAACTGGCCCGGTTTTTTAAAAGAACCTTTTGATGACGAAATTAAAGAAAGTTTACGATAACAAGGTAGGTAGAGATTAAAAACAAGGTTAATCCAGATTCGCCGGTTATGAGCTAAATTTTTACCTGCCTTCGCAGAAAGCCGTTGTTTTTACCCGTGGATGAATGCGAATAGTATCCACCGGAGCTTTAGCGTAATGTGATGTGCTTCGGCGGGTTACGCCGGGGACGGAGAGGCTACTGGCTCCGCTCGTGGGGATCCACCCATAAGGTTCAATAGGGGACTTTTAGGGTAAAAGTCTTTACTACATTCCATTCGATTTTTTCGGCTTTCGAGTCCATTAAGGTCAGCCTGGATGCTCCGGAATCCTCAGGTCTATACGATGTAGCAAGACACATTGAACTGGGAACGGTTGAGTAATGCAGTACAATTTAATTTCTCTACAAGTACCGTTTCTAAAAATTTTTACAATTTTTAATAGCCGGCCATGTCATTCCGACCGGAGTCCCAACATTGTTGGGACGAAGCGGAGGAATCTATTTAAACAGCTCCCTCCACTTCGCCTGCAGCCTCTCGACTAACGCTACCCTCGGCCTTGCTCGGAATAGGTGGGGTATGCTTAGTTCGGTCGAGATGATAATGACCATTAAAAAGTTACATTAATTTTCTGGGAAAGGGACTTGTTTATTTTTTAAGTCACCCAGCGAATTCCACTGCTTTCATGTCCAAATATGTGATCTAAGTCATAGTCAAGAGTCTATCCGTAATGTTTTGCCTTCAGGAATTGATTGGGAAAATGGCCAATTCGATGTTTTCAAGCTGAGCTCCGGCTGGTAAAATTAGTCATTTAATTTTCGGCGTAAGTACATAGATAAGAAAGAAAGAGCCAAATAGAGGTGAACATATAGGCTAAAATCAATTGTTAAATTATTCATGTAGTGAATTTAATGATTGGTGCGCAACCATAGCGGTTACGTCGAAAGCTTTTTTCCGTTAGTTTATGGGGTAAATTCAAATATGGACAAATTTATTTGTATTCATGGCCATTTTTACCAGCCTCCCAGAGAAAATCCTTGGCTTGAAGATGTTGAGCTACAGGACAAAGCCTATCCATATCACGATTGGAATGCAAAAGTAACTCAAGAATGCTATCGTCAAAACGCCGCATCTCGGATACTTGGGCCGGACAAAAAGATCATCGACATAGTCAACAACTACAAAAATATTAGCTTTGATTTTGGTCCGACTCTGATGTACTGGTTGCAATCACACGCTCAAGAGGTCTATGACAAGGTTATAGAAGCCGATAAAAAGAGCATGGAGGCTTTTTCAGGGCACGGCTCCGCCATCGCTCAAGCGTATAATCATATAATATTGCCCCTGGCCAACGACAGAGACAAGCACACCCAGATAATCTGGGGATTGACAGATTTTCAGAGCCGATTTGGAAGAAAGCCCGAAGGTATGTGGCTGCCTGAGACTGCAGTGGATCTACAAACGCTGGAAATACTGGCTGAATACGGAATTAAATTCACTATTCTTGCCCCTCGTCAAGCTAAACAGATTCGTAAGACTGGAAAGAATCAGTGGCAAAAAGTCAGTGAAAACGACTTGGATACTACAATGCCGTATTTATGTAACCTTCCTTCGGGAAAGAGTATTAATCTGTTTTTCTATAATGGGTCAGTATCCCATGACGTTGCCTACGGAGGACTATTACACAGCGGAGAGAATTTTGCCTCAAGACTGGCAGGGTCTTTCAACAAAGATAACGACCAAGCTCAACTGATTCATATTGCCACCGATGGTGAATCTTTTGGACACCATCATCGGCATGGCGACATGGCTTTGGCCTACTGCCTGCACTACATAGAAACAAATAACCTGGCCAAGATTACAACATACGGAGAATATTTAGAGAAATTTCCACCTACCCACGAGGTACAGATCTGGGAAAACAGCTCCTGGAGTTGTGTCCATGGAGTAGAGAGATGGAGAAGTAATTGTGGATGTTGTGGGGATCAATCGCTTTCTGGTCAGCAACAGTGGAGAGAGCCTCTGCGCAATGCCCTGGACCGGCTTAGGGACAAATTTGCCGATGCTTACGAGCAAATGATGTCGCAATATTGTTCTGACCCGTGGCAGATTAGGAATCAGTACATTAATGTAATAAATAATAGAGCGCCTGAAAACATAGACGGATTTATCAAAAACACAATCGATAAAAAGCTCAGCTATGAGGATAAGGTCATCTGTCTAAAACTTTTAGAGGCGCAACGTAACGCTATGTTGATGTACACCAGTTGTGGGTGGTTTTTCGACAATATCTCAGGGCTGGAGACATTGCAGGTTATGCAGTATGCGGCACGAGCAATGCAGTTGCATCATGAAGTTACCAAAACAGATTTGGTGGACGAATTTAAAAGCTCGCTTAAAAAAGCTCCGGGCAATCGCAAAGAGCTCAACAACGGCAAGGAAGTTTTTGAAGCCTGCGTTGAGCCTGCCCTTATCGACCTCAATAGAGTGGGAGCCCACTTTGCGCTGAGCTCTATATTTGAAGAGCAACCGCAAGGCAAAAAGAATATCTATTGTTACTCGGCCAGTGTGGAAGATTACGACCGTGCGGAAGCCGGCATTCAAGTGCTCGCCACCGGCAGGTCTAATATCCAGTCAGGTATAACTCTCGAAAAATACGTTGTTGATTTTGCAGTTTTGCATCTCGGTGACCATAACCTGATGGCTGCTTTGGCCTCTCCTATGTCTGACGAGAGCTTCCAGCAGATGCGACAGCACTTAAAAAACGCATTTCACAAAGGCGACACCAACGAAGTTATGAGGCAGATGAACATCCGATTCGGCGACAACAACTTTTCACTCTGGCACCTGTTCAAAGACCAGCAGCGACAGATATTGTATGAGCTGCTCGAGAATACCTGGAAGGACATAGAAAGCTCTTTTCGACGTATCTACGAGCACAATTATGCCATAATGCTTATGATACGAGGTATGAACATGCCTTTGCCAAAAGCCCTTTCCGCCCCAGCCGAGTTTATATTGAACCAGGATTTATGCAGCGTCCTCAAGGCGAATAAAATAGATCTTAACAGCCTTCAGAATCTTACGGATGAGACCCTTAGGTTGTCTCTTGAACTCGATGAGACCACTTTGAGATTCGAAGCAGCTCATCGAATTAACCAGTTGATGGGACAGCTTGAGAAATTCCCCGACGACGTTCAGCTACTAAAAACAATAGAAGGAATTCTCACTATCTTGAGCAAAATAGTTCCAGGTATGGACCTCCAGCTTGCACAGAATGTGTTTTTCACTATCGGCAAACAAAGCTACCACCAAATCAAGAAAAAAGCGGAGGGTCAAGACCAGGATGCTCAGAAGTGGGTTGAGCTTTTCGAGAGCTTAGGACGGCATCTGGACGTTGTAGTCCAATGAGAGTGAGACGTTCGAAATAGTAGGCGGATTTACGTACGGACAGTTAATATGAGTGTGGAAAAGAGAGCCAGTGGTATATTGCTGCACATCAGTTCTCTGCCCTCGAAATACGGCATCGGTGATTTCGGTCCGCAGGCTTACCGGTTTGCCGATTTTCTCAAGCGGGCCAGGCAAAGCTATTGGCAGATATTGCCATTGAATCATACTAATCCGAAAACCGCACACTCGCCGTATAATTGTTTCTCCGCCTTTGCGGTTAATCCGCTTTTTATAAGTCCTGAATTGCTGTACCGCCGCAACCTCCTGACAAAAAGTGACATTACGGATGCCCCTGCTTTGCCCCAAGCTAACGTTGACTATACAAGAGTAGAGTCCTACAAGAAAAAATTATTTCACATCGCCTATGAGCGTTTTAGAGATTCTGTAGAATCGTCTGACTTCGAGCTATTTCGTGCTCAGAACAGCTCCTGGCTAAATGATTTCGCCGCCTTTGCAGCCTTACGGCACCATTTTGGTGGACGTCTATGGAGCGATTGGCCGCGCCGGATAAGGGACAGAAATGAAAAAGCCCTTAAAGCAATGACCAGTCAGCTTGCCGAAGATATAAACCGACAGGTATTCCTACAATACATTGTTTATCAGCAATGGTTCGCCTTGAAAAAGTATTGTAATGAAAACGGCATTCAAATCATAGGCGATATTCCTATTTACGTGGCACTTGACAGCACAGATGTGTGGTCCCATCCGCAGATTTTCAAGCTAAGCCGGTATAAGAAACCTCGCTATATCGCCGGTGTTCCGCCGGACTATTTTAGCCGTACAGGTCA